>Ga0206957_1155_pt1 | contig 13851 bp, 9 predicted proteins | sample Alteio_BWOrgHeat_32_FD_152975 | JGI IMG/M metagenome (GOLD analysis project Ga0206957, IMG submission 152975) | Enriched cells from forest soil in Barre Woods Harvard Forest LTER site, Petersham, Massachusetts, United States -... | ecosystem: Environmental > Terrestrial > Soil > Temperate forest > O...
TGACTTATGTTTTCAAGAAAAAGGCTGACCTCTCAGTACTAGGCACTCACACTATAGATGCATGGCTGTCACACGGAGGTGATACACTGCATTTCAATGACAGCATTATCGGTGTTAAGGTGAATAATAGATTTCCTCAAAATATAGATATGGCTATTGTTGCGGTTAAGTCTCCGTTTCAGCATTGTGGCCTTGGAAGCAACGAAGTGGTAAGTGCAAAAGTCCAGTTTAATGGGTGCGATTCACTTCCGGCAAATGAAAAAATTGTTTTTGGTTATCGCATTAACAAGGGAACTCCCGTGAAAGATACGTTGATATTAACGCATAAATTATTAGCTGGCGATACACTTGTTTTTTCATTTAAAAAACCAGCAGATCTGTCCGGACATTCAAAAAGCATTCTCGATTGCTGGACTGATTATTCGTTGGATACCATGCACAAGAATGATTCTATTGTCAATTTGAAACTGAATAATCCGACTGATGTTTTTGGTAGTAAAATTACGTTTGAAGACAGTGTTGCTGTTTCAGATTCTTTCTATGTTGTTACAAGTGCGAAATCCCAGGCTTATATTTCAAAACTTGCCGCAAAGACGGGTAGTGTTTATGGCTTTCGTTTAACGGGTGGCGATTGGTTTAATAATCGCTATTCTTATAAAGCGATAAATGATCTGAATGAATGGACTGTAAATAGTGATTTCTCTTCAGAGATTTGCTTTTGCGTTGACGCAACATCATGGAGCAAGGTCAATATGCATTTTGACATGAAACAAACATTTGATAATACATACAGCAATTATGTGGGATATGCTTATCCCTACACAAGTAATTTGAGGATCCTCGTTAACGGCGTACAAGTCGGAAAGACATATAATCCGTTCACAAGGAAATTGGATCCATGGAAAACGTATAATATAAATCTGGACAGCTATGCCGGCACTTCATTCACAGTATGTTTTCAGGCAAAGAATTACCTGGATGCAGCTCATGAGTCACTTAAAATTTATGTAGGTGATAATGCATACATTGATAACGTAGCTTTCGGGCAGGATTCTACAACTGGTATCGTTGAACATGCACAGCAAATGAAAGATTTTGCGATTTATCCAAACCCTGGTAAAGACAATTTTACAGTGTCGTACAAGTCAACTGAATTTGGTACAATAAACCTAAAGTTGATTGATATACTAGGACAGGTATTATTGAATATGAATAAAACTGTAAATACGGGTGATAATCTTATTCAGCTGAATGAGCAGTCCAGGTTACCTGTTGGAGTTTATACTATTCAGTTAACGACAGAGAATGGAGTAGGAGTGAAGCGATTGGTTGTTCAGTAACTCAGCTTAGTTTTTTACCGTAAGCTTCCATTTTTTCTTTCCACAAAGTGGGTATTTCTATTGTTTGTCCTGTTTTATAATTAAGGCAAACAAGAACAGTCATCCCGGTGGCAACTTCTACTTCTGTTCCGTTTACGACTTTAACTATTGAGCAACTCATGTCAAAACTTTTTGTTCCTGTGCGGGATACCCAGGTGTAAACAAAAATTTCATCTTCCAGCAGTATTGGTTGTTTGAATGTGAGTTCAACAGTCGCCATAATTATGCCTTCAATACTCCAGTCAATCGTTTTGTTGCCCATTACAGCCTGGAAGTAATCTACTCTCGCGAGTTCAAAAAAAGTTAAATAGTTGGCATTGTTAACATGTCCTAGTTTGTCAATATCCTTAAAGCGTAATTGTATAGGTGTTTTATGTTTCATGTTAAAAATCTTTGTACAATAAATATTTTTTTCTGATCTCCTTGAATTTAATTAATCCGGGCTCCCAGCTTTTATGAATATCTTTTTCAGGAGTTCCATCAATGATTTGTTGTTTAAGTGTTGCCGTTCCTGCAAGCATATTAAAGTAATTATTGAAATATTTTGATTTGTCAGGTGTGTTTTGGTACGTGCCCTGTAACCAATATAAATAAAGACTTTTAGAGTTTTTAATATAGAGATCAGCAAAGTTTCTCAGGTCAAATCCATAGCACAGTGTGTCTTTGTAAGGAGGTTTCATGCTCGCTTCAGGGATACTATGTGGAGTAAAACTGAACTTTGTGTTTTGCAGTTTAGGGTGGCCTATGACTTCAAATGGCATTTCAGTACCGCGACCCACACTTACAATTGTACCTTCAAATAAAGCCAATGAAGGATAGAGGTAAATAGCTCCCATATTAGGCAAATTAGGGGACGGCTTTACGGGCAGTTCATAGAAATCACTATGTTCATATCCTTCAATGCTTACAACCTGCAGCTTGCATTGCATTCCATCTTTGAGCCATTTCTCTCCGTTTATCATTTGCGCATATTCTCCAATTGTCATGCCATACACAATTGGTACAGGATGCAAGCCAACATACGATTTGAATTTTTCTTCAAGTACCGGCCCATCAATGTAATAACCATTTGGATTCGGACGGTCAAGAACAATCAGAGGTTTGTTGTTCTCTGCACAAGCTTCCATCACATAGTGAAGCGTTGAAATGTATGTATAAAAACGAACACCTACATCCTGAATGTCAAACACAACAACGTCGATATCTTTCATATCTGCGGGAGTTGGTTTTTCTCTTTTTCCATACAGGGATATGATGGGAATGCCGGTTTTACTGTCCTTCATCGTTTTTACTTTGGCACCGGCATCTGCTGTACCGCGGAAACCATGCTCAGGCCCGAATATTTTTTTGACCTTAATTCCAAGTGATAATAACGTATCCAATAAATGGGTTTGACCAACCATTGATGTCTGGTTCCCGACCACAGCAATATTTTTATTTTTTAAAACAGGAAGATAAACATCCATCCTCTGGGCTCCAACCTTAACATCTGCAGGCTTTTTCACCACATTGTCAACCCGTATAAGTCCTTGGGAGAATATGTTTGAAGTAATGAAAATGAGAATAAAACAGAGCGTGCGCATATATGTTCCGGAGTTTAGCGAATTTACGAAATTACAGTTTAGCTTATACTTTAACGACTTCCTCTTCTTCAATATAGACAAGAAATTGTTCAATGCCAGAATATCCCATTTGAGCCAGCAACTCAGCGTATTTATTTATTTGCTTGATGTGTTTGTCACTTTTAATGCCTGTTTTGTAATCGATAATTGTTGTGATACCATTTGCGATTACTACTCGGTCGGGACGATAACTTTCTCCATTCGGCAAAAGAATTTCCATCTCAGATTTTATTTCATTGCCGGCAGAATAATATTTTTTTAATTCCTTATTTTCTAATATTCTTTTGAGTTTGACCAGGAGTTCTGCATTTTCTTTATTGTCAATAATACCCTCGTTCATAAATTGCGTTAGTACGGAATGCAGGTCTTCTGCTGTTCTGATCTTTGCAAGTATCGCGTGGACCAATAATCCAAAATCCTTCTTATTCAGTTCAATACCTGTTTCCCAGACCTCAGGAGCATTCGCGCGGATTTTTAATATATCTCTCCATTCGTTGGAACGGATATTTCGTTGTTTTACGGAAGTTTTTTCTTTTTTGTTTTTTTGTTGATGAGTAGTTTTATTTCCAAAAAAATAGTCGAATTGATTTTCGCTCCAAAGTCCCTGGTTCTGCAGGTAATGACAAAGTACGTCACTTATCCTGGATAGTTTTTCAGGTTCTTTGGACGGTGAATTTGTTAGAATGTACAGACGCTCTTCTGGTCTCGTCAACGCTACATACAACAAATTAATGTTATCGAGTAATGATTTATTTTGTTCTTCTTCATACAGAGCAGCATAAGCTGTTTCTTTTAATTCTTTAAGAGGCGGAAGAAGGGCGGAACGCATTTCTGGAACTTCATTATGTACAAGGTCCACCCATAAATCATCTTTCAGCTCAATCGTTTTCCAGTCGGCAAAAGGTAATATGATAGCAGGAAATTCAAGGCCTTTGGAACGATGTATGGTCATGATCGTGACTGCATCTGTGCCCTCCGGAATATTCATCGATGCTTTTTCTTTCCGTTTCTCCCACCAGTTTATAAAGTCGTTGAGGTTATTGTTGTTTTTTATACTATAAGAAAGTACTTCATCCATAAAGAATTGAACATTTGCATCCGCACTGGTTCCAAGATGAAACAGCTTAACAAGCTGCTCAATTAATTCATACAGGGGAAGTTTAATCAGCAATTGATGGTTTAGCTCAAATCCGTTTTGTTTTAAAAGAGCATCAAACTCCCAGGCTCTTTTGCCTTTTATACTTTTGCCCAGTTCGTGAATAGTTCCTTTGATCAGATTATTTTCAACCATGTATTGAAGTAGTTCAACTCTTGTTATTTCGTTTTCAGGTTGATCCAGGTAATTAAAAACAGAAATGATCAATGCAATTTTCGCTGAATTTTTAAGTAACAGGGATTCAGTGGAAAGTACTTTGATCCCTTTGCCGGTAAGGTATTCAGCGATTAAATTACCCGTTCTGTTATTCCGGCAAAGTATGGCAATGTCGTTTAGTTTATACTGATCAGCCTGAAGACTAATGATAGTGTTTAATGTTTGCTCAAGCGTTAGTTCTTCAAGTTCATCATCTTCTCCCTGCATAAAATTGACCGAAACATATCCGCCTGTATTATCAGGATTGGCCTGTTGCTCCAGGTTTTTATAAATATTCTGATGCGTTCCTTTCAGTTTACCTGTTAAAACGGAGAACAGTGAATTGTTGAATTCAATGATTTCTTTTTTGCTGCGGAAATTTTTGTTAAGCTGCTTTTCACTGTAATTGCGTATCAGGGTTTGTTCCCGTTCAATTACAAATTCGTTTTTTTCTTTCAGGAAAACGTTTGGTAGTTGGGAAAATTGCTCCACCTCACCACCACGCCAGCGGTAAATAGCCTGTTTGCTGTCACCCACCAGCATGCTGAAGTTGCCTTCTGCCAGTGTGTTTTCAACCAATGGTAACAGATTTTGCCATTGCAGTACAGAAGTGTCCTGGAATTCATCAATCAGGTAATGATTGTACTTTTCTCCAATACGTTCATAAACAAAAGGAATCGGTTGATTCAGTACAATTTTGGAAATGATCTTATTGAATTCTGAAATGTGAAGAATATTATTTTGTTTTTTTAATTCGCTTAATAGCTTTTCAATTTCGTTGAGGACAGCCAATGAATAAATATTCCTGTTAATGAGTTTGAATAAATTATATATAGATTCCTGTTGTTCTCTGATCTGGTGAATGGAATGAAAATATTGACTTAGCTGTTCCTTTATACTGTCTATTTTGTCTTGCGTATCCTCAGTAGTTTTGTCTGTATACCATTTACTTTCATTAATTGTTTTTAACACATATGAGTTAGGCTTCAGCTTCTCAAAATTACCTGAACTAAGATTGTTGAAGTATACACTGATCCCGCTTCTGCCCTGATAAAAATCTTTATGCTCCAGTCCCTGTTTCAGAATGTGATCAGTTGCTCCCTCTGCAATTTTTTGAATGCTGTTTTCAAATTTTTTAATTGTTTCATTCAGTCTGCTTCTGATTTTAAGGAAGTCAGATGTGCTTATGTTTTTGAGATATTCCAGGTGAATGACACCTTCTTCGGTCAATAAATTTTTTGAAAATTTGAAAAGATCCTGTTCAATGTGCCAGCTTTTTTCATCTGCTGCTTTTAATTCTGTAAACTCTACAAGTGCCTTTGTTAAACTCTCGTCGCTGCCGGTCTGGGAGATCAATAAATCAATTACCTGTGACAATAATTTTTCATCGTCCATTTCTATTTCAAAATTCACAGGAAGCTGAAGGTCGTACGCAAACGTGCGTACAATCCGATGAACAAAACTATCAATGGTATTGATTCCAAAATCAGAATAGTTGTGTAAAATAGTGTGTAAAATAAGATCTGCCCGCGCCCTTATTTTACTTTCATTTAATCCGGTTTCTTCTATTAGTAAATTCAATAAAACAGTGTTTTTGTTTTCCGGATCACTTAATTCTTTCAGCGCTTTGATAATGCGCTCTTTCATTTCAGCAGCAGCCTTATTTGTAAATGTAATAGCTAAAATGTGACGGTATTTCTGGGGAGGATTTAGCTCGTCTGACAAAGCAAGTTTAAGGTATTCTTTTACCAGCGTAAAAGTTTTACCCGATCCTGCCGAAGATTTATAAACTGTAAAATTCATCTCACCCGAATATAACCAGAAAACAAACGTTCAGGAAAAATGTTAATAAAAACGGGATCCTGTCCTGGACGGGATCCCGTTTTTATTGTTGAAAAAAATGGTTTAGTTGATCAAAAGCTTATGCTGACTACTTGTATTGTCAGATTGAATGCGGATAAAATAAACTCCGCTTGCCGCTGATTCAAGTTGCATTGATAAAATATTGGCTCCGGAAGTAACGGTTAATTGTTTTGAATAAATTACCTGGCCAATTGTATTTATGAGTTCAATTTTCAGTGATTGATTTTTTTCTGAATAGTAACTCAGGCTAAACATGCCGTTGTTGGGATTCGGATAAATGCGGATATCATTATTGCCGTTCAGTTCGCTGATTCCAGTAATAATAATGTGAATAGTCGTTGATGGAGTAGAGCATCCTGAGCCGTTGGTTACTTCCACTTTGTAATCGCCGGTTGCCGTAGCCGTATAAAATTGGCCTGTTGCGCCCACAATTGGAACTCCATCCAGGTACCATTGATTGTTAGTTGAAGAGGACGAGGCCAATACATTTACATTCTGAGTGATGGTAGGAGTGGGTGGAATAGGATTAACGGTTACGACTTGTGTTGCCGTTGCTGTACAGCCATTTGAAGCAGTTACAGTCACCGTATAAGGTCCTGATGATAAAGGCGTAAATTTTGTTGAATCATCCGTACTTCCTGTAGACCATGCGTATGTGCCGCCACCTGTTGCGTTTAGGGTTACGCTCGTTCCTAAGCAAAAGGTGCAGCCCGCTGCCATCTTAAATGTTTGTCCGCTTGTTTTACCACTACAGGAAATAGCCGCAGTAGGGGAAGGCAGGATATTTACAGAAACAAAGGAAGAGGTACCAGTACATCCATTGCTGTCAGTAACTTTCACTGAGTAAAAGCCAGATTGACCAGCCGCATAGTTCTGGGATGTTGCAGAACCAATTGAATCCCCGTTAAAATACCACTGATTGCCCGAACTGTAATTTGAATTGACCGTATTAGCTCCATAGCAAAATGTTGTGGAACCTGTAACGGAGGCAATTGGTGTTGGGAGCGGATTGACTGTTATTATTTTTTTAATAGTATCGGTAGTGCATGGTGTTGAAACGAGAGTTTTTACAACATATGTACCCGCAGCACTGAATAAATGTTTTGGATGGGTGCTGCTCGATGTGTTATTAGAAGATGAAGGATCACCAAAATTCCAGGATACCGAATTAACGTTTTGGGTAAAACTCAGCTGGAAAAGAGAAGAATCGCCCAGGCAGCCTAATGTATCAATCATAGTTGGAAATGCACATTTTGCTTTTATCGCATTTGGTAATCCCGCTTGACAAACCTTTCCGCCAAGGTAAACTCCGTTGTCAATAAAATTACATTTCGTTCCTAATGAATCAGGATTATTGATACAACCTATGTAGGTGCTGGTATACTTGGCGACATATATTTTTTTGTCAGGGCCCATTTGTAAATAGCCGGCTTTGTAGCCGCTGGGTGAAGTAACATGTCCTACAATGGTAGCAGATGCTGCAATCGTTGAAGCAATTCCAGACGACAGATCAAATTGATAAACCGGATCATAAAACCAGGTAGTCATGTATAAAACAGAATTATTAGAAGAAAACTCAATACCCCAGATATGACTATAAACCCCAGTTGTAATTATAACAGGGTTTGAAACCACTCCTGTTGCATTATCAAAATCATAAAGTTCAACATTCCCCAGATCATAAATGCCAAGTGCTAATTTGCTGCCGTCTGGCGATATTTCCATTTGTCCCATGGCATTATAGCCAGGCGAACTTCCTCCGCTATGTACCGTACCAACATTTGAGATAACTGGAGTTCCAACGCCCGAACTTGTTATAGGGTAGGAATAGAATGAATTACTATTCCAGCCATGAGTAACGAGCCAATAGTCACTTCCATTTTTTTGCACTGTTGCAGTTACTTTTTCACTGCATACAGAAAGCAGTAGATTGTTTTTTGATGATACATCACCCAAGCCGCTTTGTAAACTCATATCTATTATTGAATAATGTAAGCCATTGGGACCGGCCATCCCATCAACCGTAAATAAATAATAAATAGTATTACTGCCTGGTTTGGGTACAATTGTAGCAGGCTGACCACCCGAAGAGGCGCCGTCCAGCCCCGTCCCATTGGGCATTGGCACATGGTTTTTATTCCAGACAGAAACACCGTTAGAATAAAATAGTATTTTTCCTGTGCTGTCAGCAATCGATGCAGTATTGTCATCGCCATACATAGCGCCGTTAGTAACAGCTACAGGGGATCCAGAATTAAAATCCAGTCCAGCATCATTTCCGAAATACCACATGTTGTATTGTTTTTGGGAAAATGATACAATAGAGAAAATAAGGGAAAAAAGTAAGCAGGTCTTTTTCATGAAAATGATTATATAGGCTAATGTAATTAATAAGGAAGAGAAACGTAAAAAAATTCCTAAAAATTATAAATCGTAATTCCTTTTTTACCCAATTCAATCATCCGTTCGGCAAGCTCCTTTGCCTGAACAGTAAAAAAAGCAGTTCCGCCAATCTTCAGATCTTCAGCTATTTCTTTGGGAATATGTTTTTTCAGAAATTTTGGAACGTCCCGATCTACAATATTTTTATGTGGAACCAGGGACTTTACTTCAATGAGTTCACCGTCAGTTTTTTTGACTTTAAAAGTAAGGGCTTCTGAACTTCGGGTTTGTAGCGGAAATTCTGTCCCCATAATATCTTCAATACAATGCGAAAAGGAGAGATACCTTGAACTTACACCCAGGCCGATAATCATTCCCTTTTTTTCAATGAGTTTGTAAAACGGACTTTTATATCCTGCAGGGTAAATATCTTGGTGATGTGTATTGATATACCATTCTGCATTATATCCAATCGCTACAATGGAATTTACAGGGTGCAAACTCCTGTGAGCATCTTTCCTTCTCCTGACGAGTTCCGGCAAAATTCCCATATCCCCGGTTGTTCTCTTTACATCGAACACCTGGTTCTTGGCGTACTCTTCAAAATTTTTAATGTTTTTCCATACAGGAAATAGCAACGTACCTTTTTCACCAACAACCTCCTGGATAATTGCTACTATTTCGTAATAGGGAAAATCCAGGTTAATTTGATTGATGGAGCTGTGGATAAAAACATCAACACCTTCTTTAACTCCCAGTCTTTCTTGCAGTAATGCTTTGAATTCTTCGCGGGAGAATTTTTTTTGCCTTTTTTTTAGAAAAGAGAAGTAGTATCCTCTTACTTTTTGATAAAAAGATTTTGGAAGTAGTTGCTTAAGCCTTGAGTTTAATGAATAAAGAATACTCATGCCGTCGTCTTTATCATATTTTGATAAACGCTTGAAAAGATAGGGAAATCAATAGCATCGCCATATTTTCTGCGTGCTTTATCCACAAATTCCTTCATAACCATCCTCGAATAAGCACCCATGTTTTTAGGATGAGAGACGGTACTCAGTACAATTTCTTTCTCAGAGGAATACTCTTTAATATTTTTATTAAGTATTCGCATCAGGTCATCAGAACTTAAAGTATGGAGATCAAATCCAAGCATCCTGACCGAAAGTACAAACCGTAATTTATCAATGATTTTTGTTTTACCTGAATGTATGGTCTTCCCTGTTGAAAATGCTCTTTCTTTGTATTTAACTTTCCGGTATCCATGAACAATATTGGTCCAGAGGCCTGCATTTATTGTTGCTATTGGAACTTCCCAGATGCCATTTTGTGAAGGTTTGTTCAAATCTCCCTGTGGAGAAATAAACCAGTTGCATTGTTCTGGCATGTTCCTGAAATCAACCGTTGAAAAATTGCTCTTAAAAAATAATCCTTTAGGAATGCTGCTGTCGATCCGGATTCCGTTATTGAAAAGAGCGGCTAATATAGCATTTGTTTCCGGCCACATATTAAAACCTCCTGCGCGATAAGCTATGCATTTATAATCTGCCTTCGTACTCAGGCAGATTTCATTCAATTGTTTTATGCTATTTTCAACGATACCTTCAATGTTATTAGGATACGCTTTGTCCTTAAAATCGGCTAGTTTGAACGAGTTGGAAGGTTTATAAAGCTGATCCTTAAAAACAGAATCTATCCAATGCGGGTGAATGTGTAATTGTACATCATGGCCTAGTCGTAACGTTTCCTGCAACTGGTTTTTATATTGATCATAAAAAGAAAGCTCCCCATTGCGTTTAAAGAAATCTGCACACAATATATCCGTAAACAAGTTTACTTTTACACCAATGTCATCTGCAAGTTTAATAAGTTCATTTGTCGGATCAATAATAGCCTCTTTATATGATTTAGAGACGCCTCCCAGAGGTATTTCGTGGTCATAAGCAAGCAAAACTTTTATTTTTTTTTGCATAAAACTATAGATTGCTTTAAATGTTCAAGAATGAAAAATACTATTCCGCTCCATTAAACGTTATTAAAACATATAAAAATAAAGGTAGCGATTATTTTATAATTTTGTAGATGACAAGGCAATTGCAGACCGTATTTTATACAAGAAGAAAATGACAAATTCAGAAAAACTTTACAATGCTTTTGCTGAAGCATTGAATATAGATTTAAATAAAATCAATGATAATTTGGTTTATCAAAGTATTGCCCAGTGGGATTCAATTTCACACATGGTTTTGATTTCCCAGATAGAAGAGGCATTTAATGTTTCTCTTGAAACAGATGACGTTATAGATATGAGTTCAGTTGGAAAGGCAAAGGAGATTCTTTCTAAATATAAAATAATTTTTTAATGAAACTTCTTCAGGGTAAGACATCCATCATTACAGGAGCATCTAAAGGACTTGGGAAGTCTATAGCCCAAACTTTTGCCATGCATGGAAGTGATTTAATCCTTTTGTCGAGAAACCTTCAGGCTATTTCCGGATTAAAAACGGAATTGGAATCGCTATATGCAGTTCAGTGTCATATCTACGAAACGGATGTCACTGATTTAAACAGCCTGAAAAATACGTTTGCTGATCTGAACAAAAAAAAAATTGTTGCTGATGTACTTGTAAATAATGCCGGTATAATGATCGACAGCACGCTCATGACTGTCAAACCTGAAATGATTTCAAACACTTACAACACGAATGTCAATGGAACCATTTACTGTTCTCAGTTGGCTTTGAAAAATTTTATAAAAAAGCGAAAAGGTTCTATTATTAATTTAAGTTCAATTATCGGTACAAATGGAAGTGCCGGACAAAGTATTTACGCATCAAGTAAAGCGGCTATAATAGGTTTTACAAAAGCATTAAGCAAAGAGCTGGCTCCACTGAATATACGGGTGAATGCTATTGCTCCCGGATTTATTGAAACCGACCTGACTGCCGGCAAGGATAAGGCTCAATTATCAATCGGGATGAAAAGGGCAGGTACACCTGAAGATGTTGCAAAAGTTGCGTTATTCTTAGCTTCCGATCTTTCTGACTATGTAACGGGACAGGTTATTGGAGTTGATGGTGGAATGATTATTTGATACTTAAGCAGTTCTGCACATGTCGGCTCTTTTTGAATATATAAACAGCAAAGCAAGTCCCACCCTCACGTTTATTGGCGCAGACAGCAAAGAGGCTATAACCTGGAAGGAGCTAAATTCTTCTCTCCCTGATTTTAAAAGTGAATCTAAAAAACTCGCATTTCTTTATGTGGATAATTCACTGGCTTCTGTAAAAGTTATCATTGCATTTCTAAAGAGCAATCATGCGTTTTGTTTACTGAATAGCAATCTTAATGAGGATTTAAAAAGACGACTGGAAAACATTTATAAACCTGATTATATTTTTGATAAAGATCTGAACAGAGGGGATAGTTCCAAGGTTGTTTATGAAAGTGGTGCGTTTAAATTAATTGAAATAAAACAAAATGAATCTCCGGTTCATAAGGATATTAAAATTTTACTTTCCACATCAGGTACAACCGGTTCTCCAAAATTTGTAAAACTCACAGATTCCAATTTTATCAATAATGCCGAATCTATACTTGATTATTTGCCAATAAATTCTGAGGATACAACAATCCTTAATCTCCCTGTAAATTATTCCTATGGATTATCTGTTCTTATTACAAACATTTTAAAAGGATCCCGGATTATTTGCAGTAACGAAACCGTTTTGTCCAGAAATTTCTGGAATATTTTTAAAGAGTATAATTGTAATAATCTCTCAGGTGTGCCTTATACATATGAAATGTTGGTCCGTTTAGGTTTTTTGAAAATGACCGGACTGAAATTAAAATACATGACACAGGCGGGAGGGAAATTGAAAGAAAATACACGAATGATTTTCGCTGAGCACGCGAAAAAAAATGATATTCGTTTTTTTGTAATGTATGGCCAGACGGAAGCTACTGCACGCATGTCGTATTTGCCAGCTGATAAACTGACAGAAAAACCGGGATCAATTGGTAAGCCAATTAAAAACGGAAATTTCACGATTGATAAAAGCACCCAGGAATTAATTTACTCAGGTCCCAATGTTGGTTGTGGATATGCCGAGAACAGAATGGATCTTAGCAACTGTGAACCTTTGGCAGTTTTGCATACCGGAGATCTTGCGAAAGCAGATGAAGATGGTTTTTATTATATAACCGGACGATTGAACAGGTTTGTTAAACTTTTTGGAAACCGTGTTAGTCTTGATGAGCTTGAAACTGATTTAAACAGTGTGTTTCATGGTTTTATTGGATGTTGTGGTATTGAGGACAGGATGCTCCTGATTTTTTCTGATATGAAAAACTTAGTGCCGGAAACGATTTGTAATTACGTATCAGATAAGTATAAAATTCATATTTCAGCCATCAAATACGTATCTTTAAATGAAATTCCGTTGAATACGAATCAAAAGGTAAATTACCAGGCGGTTATACAAGAACATGCAGGTTGAAGATTTTTTTAAATACGAGCCATTTTCATTTGGCAGAGAAGAGAAGCATAAATTGCTTTTTGAACATTTGCTGGCTTTGCATAAATTGCATTTAAATAATTCAACAGATTATAAGCGAATTTGTTCCAGCCTTTTTAATAATTCCATTCAATCTCTTGAAGATCTTCCATACTTACCTGTTTCGGTTTTTAAAAACCATGAATTAAAAAGTATTAAAAAAGAGGATGTCTTTAAAGTATTGACATCCAGCGGGACAACCGGCACTGTGCCCAGCAAAATATTTCTGGACAAACAGACTGCATCTCTTCAGACAAAAGCATTGTCGAATATTATGCAGTTTATACTTGGTAAGGATCGATTGCCCATGATGATTATTGATACAATTGCCCTGATAAAAGACCGCACTTCATTTTCAGCACGCGGTGCGGGAGTAGTGGGGATGTCGGTATTCGGGAAATCTCATTTTTATTTACTTGACGAACATATGCAGGTCAATAAAACTGCTCTTCTCGAGTTTATAAAAAAACATGAAGGCGAATCTTTATTATTATTTGGTTTTACATTTATGGTTTGGCAATATCTTTTTGAACAGGATATTAGTATTGATCTTTCAAATGCAACACTTATTCATAGTGGTGGTTGGAAAAAGTTAATCGAAAAGTCTGTTGATAATGCTACATTCAGAAAAAGAATGAAAGAAAAATTCGGGATCAGCAGAATATTTAACTTCTACGGAATGGTGGAGCAGGTTGGTTCTG
>Ga0206957_1156_pt1 | contig 13830 bp, 10 predicted proteins | sample Alteio_BWOrgHeat_32_FD_152975 | JGI IMG/M metagenome (GOLD analysis project Ga0206957, IMG submission 152975) | Enriched cells from forest soil in Barre Woods Harvard Forest LTER site, Petersham, Massachusetts, United States -... | ecosystem: Environmental > Terrestrial > Soil > Temperate forest >...
CAATGCCGAAATTATCATGCATTATTCTCTTTGCGATTACCGAAGAATCAATAGCATGGGTCAGGCGCGAGCGGAACATTCCGCCGCTATCCAGCATTACCTGCATAGTATATCCAAGCTTTCTGAATTTTCTGGTAGCGGTTATGCGGTGTAGATCTATGAGGAACGGATCGCCGTAATCAAGAAGTTTTTCCGCAATCAGCGCTGGCTCATGCAGGCGTTTTACGCTGAGTTTTTTATCGCTCTCCCGCCGGTTCTCAAAACTTAAATGAGAAAGATTAATTTTTCTGGATGGTTTTAATATAGTCATTCTAAAACGAATAGCCGGTTTTTTCCATATTATCCAGGAATTTGAGCCAGTGCTGCCGGTAATCGATTCCATCCGGAAAATGCCAGATTTTTTCGATGGGCTTTAAGAACAGGTTTTTCGGATCGCAGGGCTTATAATCGAATTTCGAGCTGCCAGATGAGATTACCTGTTTCAGCATCATGGCGCTTTCCGGGGCCAGCAGATGCAATAGATGTCCGGCCCGGGCTGAGATGGTGCTGGTGATAAATGCTCTTTGCTCCGGCTGCAAATCTTCCGTCAGCCATTGGCATAGCCGGCAGGCAAAAGCCCCGGCCATGCCTGCCCGCACCATTATGGACTTATCGTCAAGCAGGATTATCATTATCTGCCCGACGATATCCGTTAAATGCTCCTGATTGTTCAAATCGGCGAATTTGACATAATCGGAGAACCTATGCTTGTTTAAGGTTTCCATTGCCAGATATGCCGGATCGAGCACGCAGCCGATGGGGAAATTTTTTCCGGTTTGCGCCGGATGCACACGGCTTCTGGTGGAATATACCCGGCTTACGGTGAATGGCGTTAGCATGGAGAGCTTCGTCCAGGTTGCGTAATCCTGTGAGCATTTCAAATATTCACAAAAACCGCCTCCCGCCTCCAGCAATTCCTTTTTGGCTACCATGGTAATGCCGTTTACGTAGCACATATATAAAAAGGTTAAGGTTTGCAGATGCAATGGAGGCAATGATTCCAGGCTTGGCTGGTCCACCGGGTCATGGCCGTCATCGGAAAAATATAAAGGGATGGAATATATATATTGCACTTCCGGATTCTGCCGGATTTCACTATGGCGAAGCTCCAGATGGTAAGGCAGATATAAATCATCGGACGAAAGCCAGGAAATCCATTTTCCGCTCGCATTTTTTAAGCCATGATTCAGCGCCGAACCGGCGCCGCGATTGGGCTTGCTGAAAATCCTGATGCGCGCATCCAGCTCTGCGTATTTCTTCATTACTTCTTCGGTATTATCGGTAGAACCGTCATTCACTACGATTATTTCGAAATCGGAAAAAGTTTGCGCCAATATGCTATCCAGTGCGGCGCCAAGATATCCGGCCTGGTTATAAGTCGGAACGAGTACGGAGAAAAAAGGATTTTTATTCGGCTGGGTTACATAGGAAGGTTTTTTCAAAAGGCCGGAGAGCGCCCTTTCCATTTTATCTATATTCTGTTTTAAGGTGAGGCTTGCCGCCGGAATATGGGCCTTGCCCTTTCTGCCCATTTCCTCGCGCAGGTTTTTATCTTTTATCCAGGCATTCAAAGTTGCTTTCAAATGCGAAAGGTTATTTATATCGAAGCGCATCTCCTCCGGCGCATATTGGGATGATGGACGCAGCGAATATTTTCCGAAAGGATCGAGGATATCCGGCTTCACCGGAGTTACGGGTTTTTCCAGGAACATCGCATCCAGAATCGTAAGCCCGCCGGCCTCGGGAAATGAATCGACATAAATATCGCCGAGGGAAACCGCACCGAAATAATCGCTCAGCCAATCGGTGAAAACCAGCCTTTCCGCCATTTCCGCCGGGAATAATTTTTTCGCATATTCCGGCCCGACATTCTTAAGGCCAATCCCAAGGAACCACACCTGCGGATTTTCCTGCATTAATTCCAATATTAACCGCCAATATTGATCGCTCCGATATTTGCCCTCTCTTCCGCCGCTGACAAGAAGCACGGCATCCTCGGGAATTCCGTAATCGGAGCGCTTGGCCTTCATATTGGTTAAATCAGGCGCGGCATAAACCATGCCTTGATGCATGCTCGGGCAAGTGAGTTCCATCAGGTGATTTTCGGAAGCGGCTATCGCCAAATCGGCATCCGGATTGCAATAAATCGCCGGTGTGGAATAAATCATCGAGACCAGTTTTTTCGCCGGTTTCAGGCATTGCACGAAATAATCATGCATCTCCACTAAACCCGCCATGGTGATCAGGATATCTATATTTTTTTCCTTGATCTTTTTTGCGATGTTTAAATATTTCCGATCTATCGGCTCTGCGGACTCCTCAAGAAAAATAGTCTCGATATCACTTTCCTTCAGCCTCTTATAATGCGGCGCGGCGTGTTTATCATTGAGGAGGAAACTTTCGGTGCGCGGGACAACGGCCACCAGGTCGAATTTCTCGCGGTCATGCTGATAGATGAATCTATCCGATTGCAGCATGATGGCGGAATTGGGATGCTCGATGCCAAATAGATAATAACAGAGCCGGATTTTCGGATAATTTTCGGGAAATTGGCGGACGGCGACGCTTTCCATTTCTCCGGCGAAATGCGCCGCGGCGTTTTTTATATGGTCCAGCGCCTCAAAATCATAATCGAACTGATCGATTTTCAAATGACGCCATAAATGCGTGTGATAAAACTGGGAGAAATCAAGCAGAAGTGCCCAGTTGCGTATTTTATAAGATTTGAAAACTGCCTGCTTCAATACATCTTTGGCTTTATATATTTCATTGATGCCGACCAGGCAGAAGTAATAATCGTTCGCGTATTTCAAATCATATTGCGATAATATCCAGGCGCGTTCGAAAAAAACTGCGGCTTTACGCAGCTCATTAGCCTTCTTGAATTTTATCCCTAAATCGAAATTATCCTGCGCGCGTTTTTCCGGGGAACCGAACAGGAGGTTAGCATATTCATCGAACATTATAGCGCACTCTTAATATTGAATTTTATTTCCGGGTTGGCATTTAAGTATTTCTGTAATTCTTCTGCCATGGCGGAATTACCGTGTTTTTTATGTTTTTCTATCCGCGCCGCCATTAAAATTCTTCCGTCATAAGGCTGATATTTATCTATGGGCTTAGTTAATATACTATTCATCAGCGCAATATTATCTTCCCCGAGTAACGCCCTATATTGGGCGGCAAAATTTTCGATAGCCGCGATCGCGTTTTTTTTCGCCGCGGGCGGCGCATCATAATGAATCCATTCGCATATGCGATTAGCCAAGGCAATGGCAAATCCGGCCTTCACCATATAAGAATTTTCATCGAGCAGGCAGGCCAGCAGCTCATTCATTATCGCGCCATGAATATCGGCATTCCCTAAATCGGCAAATATCAGGAAATCCTTCAGCGGATGCCGGTTTATAGCGTTCAAGCCCACAAACGCACCATCCAGCAAACCGCCAAGCGGATAGGAAAATGTCCCCTGTCCCTTATGCACCCGCGTTATGGCGGAAGGCGTGGCAATCCAATGAAACGGCCGCCTTAAGGATATTTCCATCCACATATCGTAATCCTGCGCATGGTTTAAGGATTCGTTAAAGCCGATTTCCTTGAGCAGTTCGGTTCTCGCCGCGATGGTGATACCGCTGACATAATTCAGCCGCAGCAATTTTATCGATTGCAGGTGAAGCGGCGGAATATTAATTCCCATATTAGCGGGAATAATTTTATTTTCGGCTTCGATAAGGCAGTTATAATCCGAGTGGATGAACCAGGCATCGGGTTTTTTTTCGATGAGATCAGCGTGCAGCTGCAAATGACTTTCCATAAATAAATCATCTGAGGAAAGCCAGCACGCCCATGGCGCTTTTGCCTTCGCCAGAGCGTAATTCAGGGCAGATGCGGTGCCGCCATTTTCCTTATGGAATATTTTTATGCGCGAATCACGCCCCGCATATTCCACCATGATGCCGGGCGTTTCATCGGTTGAGCCATCATTTACTATAACCAGCTCGAAATTTTCATAAGTTTGCGCAAGCACGCTTTCTATAGCCGCGCCAAGATATTCGGCCTGGTTATAAGTCGGCATTAATACGGAGAATAATTGATTCATGACAAACTATCCAAGGCGCCGGCCACTCGCGCCAAATCATCCAAAGACATTTCGGAATATAGCGGCAATATGATTCCTTCTCTTTGCGCTTTTTCACTACTCGGCAAGCTGCCCGGCAGCCATGATTGGCTGTAAGGACGTTCCAAATGCGCGCACATGATGCCGCGGCGCGATGCGATTCCCTGTTTTTTAAGTGCCTGCATAGCCTGTTTCTGATCGATATTAGGGCTAAGCATTACCACATAACTCTGCCAATTAGTTCTGGCATAATTTGGCTCGGCCGGAGGTGAAATATGCGGAATTTTTTTCAAGCTCTCCGAATATTCATCAGCCAGCATCCGCCGTTTTTTCACCATTTCCGGAATTCGCCCCAGTTGCTCTATGCCTATGGCGGCCTGGATATCGGTCATACGGTAATTATAGCCGGTAATCGCATATTCCTCGAAAATAATATCGTCCGCCTTATGGCGGTCCATATCGGATAATGTCATACCATGCTGGCGGAGGAGGCGGAATTTACGATCATATTCTTCATTATTAGTCGTCAACATCCCGCCATCCCCAGTAGTGAGGAGCTTGCGCGGATGGAAACTGAAACAGCAAATATCGCCATGCGGCCTGCCGATTTTTTCCCACTGCCCATTCATATTAATCTCGCTGCCAATGGCGCAGGCGGCATCTTCAATCAGCGGAATATTATATTTTTTCGCAATAGCCAGAATGTCGGGCAAATCAGCTGGCAGCCCCACCTGATGCACAACCATAATTGCCGCCAGCCGCCCAAGCGGCGGCATCCGCCCGCATAACGGGCTTTCGCCCTTGGCGATTTTTTCGACATGCTTATAGTAAAATGCGCCGTTTTTTTCCGTGAAATCTTCAGCAAGGCATTTGCTTAAAGCCGCCGGGCTCATATTTAGAGTATCGGAATCAATATCGACAAATACCGGCTCCGCGCCGCAATGCCTTATGCTATTTGCCGTTGCAATGAATGAATGGCTGACGGTGATGACGACATCGCCCGGTTTCACACCCACGGCTAGTAATGCTAGATGCAGCGCGGATGTGCAGCTTGATACCGCGCAGGCGAATTTGGCACCGATATAGGCGGCAAAATTATCCTCGAATTCCCTCACTTTCGGCCCTTGCGTCACCCAGCCCGAGAGCACCGCATTCGCCGCGGCATCGGCCTCTTCCTGCAATAGTAATGGCTTGGTAATCGGAATCATGATTTCTGCCCGCGCCACCAGGAAACTAATTCACGGAGTCCATCTTCCAGCGAAATCTCAGGCGAAAAACCGAGCATATCGCGTGCTTTACGGCAATCCGCAAGCCGCCGCGCCACCGGATTTACGGCACGTGCCGGTTGATGTTCCGGTTTTAAATCCGAACGGCCCATGATGGCACAAAGCAGTTCCGCCAATTGTTTCAAGCTGGTTTCCGTGCCCGAACCGATATTGAAAACTTCATCCTCCACAGCCGATTCCGCCGCCAGAACATTCGCGCGCGCTACATCTTTAACATGCACGAAATCCATCGTCTGCATTCCATCGCCGAATATCACCGGTGGCAAACCTTTATCGATATTTTCCATCCAGCGAATCATCACTTCGGTATATTTCCCATGCATATCCATGCGCGGGCCATAGACATTGAAATAACGCGTCGCCACATAGGATAATTTATGCGTATCGGCGAAACTGCGGAGCAGCGCTTCGTTGAATAATTTACATGCGCCGTATAATGTACAGTTGTTGTAAGGATGGTGAGTTTCGGGTGTAGGGAATTGTTCGGCCATGCCGTAAATGGAGGCGGAAGAAGCGGCGACCACGCGCGGTACTTTGTAGCGAATGCAAAGTTCCAATAAATCATAAGTGGCATCAGCCATCACTTTCACCGCCAATTCCGGCTCCGCCGCGCAGTGCGTGATGCGCAGCGCCGCCAGATGAACCAGCAAGTCGCAGCCGGAAAGCAGTTTATCCATCAGCGCCTTATCGCAAATATCGCCTTCGATAAGTTTTACCGAGCCATGCTGCAAAGCATTTTCAAGATTTTCCTGCGTGCCGCGCACCATATTATCGATAGCGATTATCGATGAGCAACTCGCCTTCAGTAGTTGGTCAATAGTATGAGAGCCGACGAATCCGGCCCCGCCGGTTACTATTACTCTTGCCCCTTTCAACTGCATTTAAAACTCTTGATGGCTTCAATTACATAAGCCGCTCGCTCTAAGCCCAACTCCGCAAACATAGGCAGACTTAAGCATTCCGCCGACGCGCATTCGGTATTCGGAAAATCGCCCTCCTTGAAACCCAAATGCCGATAACATTCCTGCAGATGCAACGGAATCGGATAATGCCGACCGGTTGCAATTCCCATATTCTGCAAATGTTCCTGCAATGCATCCCGATCAGCGACATGGATGACATATAGATGGTGAGAGGAAATATTGTGCGGGAGAATTTTTACCGGCCGCACCCAGGAAATCTCGGCAAGCGCCGCATCATAAAACATGGCGATTTTCCGGCGCGCCGCATTCCATTTTTGTATATATGGAAGTTTTATGCGCAAAACCCGCGCCTGGATGCCATCCATGCGGCTATTGCAGCCTTCGATATGATGATAATATTTCGGCTTCTGCCCGTGGTCGCGCAGCATGAAAATTTTCTCGGCGATTTCCTTATCATTAGTGGTAACTGCCCCGGCTTCTCCGCAGGCGCCAAGATTTTTTCCGGGATAAAAACTAAATGCCGCCGCGCGGCCCAGCGAGCCTGCCGGTTTGCCCTTATATTCCGCCCCATGCGCCTGCGCGGCGTCTTCCAGAACTTGCAAACCATATTTTTCCGCAAGATACAAAACCCCCTCCATATCGGCAGGTTGGCCATAGAGATGGACAGGAATAATCGCGGAGGGTTTTTGTGTTTTTTCTCGAAAATTATTTTTCAGGAATTCTTCCAATTTATTGCAATCGATGAGGGAAGTTTCCGCATCGATATCGACAAAGCAAATATCCGCCCCGGCCATCGAGATAGCTTCGGTGGTGGCGATGAATGTATTGGGAACGGTTATCACCCTGCCGCCCGGTCCAATACCCATTGCAGTTAGAGCCAGACGCAGCGCATCGGTGCCGTTGGCAACCGCGATTGCGAATTTTGTCCCAACGAACTCGGCGAATTCTTTTTCGAAACCCGCAACTTGCGGCGCGCCCGACACGCCGATGAAATCGGAATTATCGATGGCCTCGGAAATTGATTTTAGGATCTCATCTTTAAGAGGAAGATTCTGAGCGGCTAAATCCAGAAATGGAATCTTATGCATCGGAATCCTTTTTTAAGGAACGGATAATTTTTGCCGGATTTCCGGCCATAACCGCATATGGGGGAACATCGCGGGTAACAACGCTTCCAGCCCCTATTATCGCATTCTCACCAATCGTAACCCCGCATAAAATAGTCGCGTTGCTGCCGATAGCAGCCCGCCGCCCGACAATAGTTTCTTCACAAACCCAATCCGACGGGCCTTTTAGCGCGCCATCAGCGGAGGTTGCGCGCGGGAACCTATCATTAGTGAACATAACGCCATGGCCGATGAAAACCTCGGAGGATATTTTCACTCCGGTGCAGATAAATGAATGGCTCTGTACTTTCACTTTTTCCCCGATAACAACGCCGCGCTGGATTTCCACGAACGGGCCGATGAAACTATCATCGCCGATTTCGCAGCCATAGAGATTTACGAAATCGAGTATCCTGACATTCTTACCTAGAACCACATCATCGGCGATGCGCGCAAACTGGGGATTCATTCGCCGTACTCCACTGCAACACGGCTGCCGTTATTTTTTAAGGAAGTTTTCGCCGCTTCTATGATCCGCACCACTTCCATTCCGGCGCTCCCATCTATCATAGGCCTGGCCCGGTTTCTCACACAAGAGAGAAAATGTTCCGCCTCCGCATCCAGGGCCTCGCGCTGGTTTATCCAGGGCGCCACCATATCGCCTATGCGATAATCGATAATGGTATTATAAATCATCTCGGAATCGTCGCTTCTTATCGAAACGCTCCTATCATACACTTTTACTTTCTCGCTGCTTTCCAAATCGTCATAGACCAGCATTTTCCTATCCCCGGCGATCATGGTGCGCCGGATTTTCACCGGGGAAACCCAGCTTAAGTGAAAATGCGCGATTAGATTATAATCATATTCCACATGCAGATAAGCCATGCTCTCCAAGCCGTTCTGGGTATGGCAACCGCCCATCGCTTGCACCATAACCGGTTTTTTGCCGAAGACATGGCTTACGATGGATAAATCATGCGGCGCGAGATCGGAAATTACATTGATATCTTTTTGAAAAAGCCCGAGATTGACGCGCACCGAATCGACATAGAGAATGCTGCCAAGCTCGCCGCTATCCACTATCTGCTTTATTTTCTGCACCGCGCCGGTGAAAATGAAAGTATGGTCGATGGCCAGGATGCATTTATTTTCCTTGGCGATGCGGATAAGTTCGGCAGCCTCAGGCACGGTTTGCGTCATCGGCTTTTCGATGAGTACGTCCTTACCCGCCAGGAGCGCCTGTTTTGCCAACGCATAATGGGTGGATACCGGCGTTGAGATGAGAATAGCCCGGACGGAGTCATTAGCCAGCAGGCGCGAGTAATCAGCAGTTATTTCGGCATGAGGATAATGTTTTTTTGCAACCGCTATACGCGTCGGGTTGATGTCGTATATGGCAACCAGTGAGCAATCGGGTTGATTTGTAAAATTTCTCGCCAGGTTCGGCCCCCAGTAACCATAACCCGCGATGCCGACTCCAATCATTTTTATGGCCATGTTTATAAATTAACCTCTTATCATCCCCGCCCTTGCGAAGCGGGGATCGCTTCTCTCCACGATACACTATGCCGCACGGAGCGATCCCCGGTCAAGCCGGGGATGACGATTCAAACCGACATCTATCATTCTTTTATCGCCAGTATCTCATACGCCCCGGTTACTCCATAGTAATTATCCGGATAAAAAGATTTTAAAGATTTTTGGCCGGATAAATTAATCGTTCCGTCGGCGCCCGATGCCGCGATTGAAAATCCCATTTCCCGCATTTCCTTTAGCACCATATCCATCGGCATGATTAATTGTTTCCCCGGAGTAAAATCCCCACCGGAAAAATACCGGAAACTGTGGTTTATCGCATCTATCGCCTCCTGCCGCGGGTCATATCCGCCGGATTTGTTCGGCTCTTCCATGAACATGTAAAGATAGCGGCCAAGATCGTTGGCTTGCACATAGCACCTGCCGTTTTTCCGCAAAACCCGGTAAAACTCCTTTAAGGTTTTACGCCAGTCGGTAATGAAACACATGCTATAGGAAAATACTCCATCAAATTCACCTTCAGCAAAGGATAAATCCGAGGCATTATCTTTTTTCAAGGAAACATTTTTCAAATCCAGTTTTTTTATTATTTCGCCGGTGAATTTTAAGTTATCCTCATCGATATCGATAGCGGTGATTTTTTCATTGAGTCCCGCCAGACATGCCGTCCAATGGCCGATTCCGCAGCCGACATCCAATACATTTTTTAGCCCCTCAAACCCCCCTGCTTTCAGCCGGTTTGCGTAAGTTTCCGCGCCCTCACTCCAGCAGCGCTCAAAGAAATTCGTCGCTCTTATATTGATGGGCCGCTGCCCAAGAAATCTGATATCTTCTTCGCTCAGCCAATGCATCTATAGTGTTCCCCCAAGCTCTTTAACCATCGCCGAATTATTTTTCGCCGCTGCAATAATTTCCAGAAAAGTTTTTTGCGGGCCAGGGCCGCTGCTGATCAATTTATCGGCGGCCTCTTTTGGAGTATTACCGATTTTGGGATTGGCTTTTTTCAGATTGCGGTAGCTCTCCCCCCTTGCATCGTTCAAATAAACCGTCAGCGGATGAAAATTCACCATGAGGTATTTATCCTGGGCGGGCATGCAGCCTAGGCTCCAATCTACCCCCGGGGTCATCTGCGTTACATCATCCTCCCATACGAACGGAAACCGGTTCAGCGGCCGCGCCGCACCAAGATATAATTTATGGCCGGATACATTTGGAGTGAATGGCAGCAGTAGCGAGCAATCATTTTCTATAGGCGTCAAATCCAATGCTTTCCTTAATATAGGGGTGGATTGAACCAGGCAATGGGTGCGCATGGAAACCGCTTCGGGAACCAATTTCATGCAAAATTCTAAAACTTCTTCCGTGGTTTCGCCATGGTCGGAACCGGGCAGGAAATTCGGATGAATGCCAAGCTCAAAAAGCTCCGGGAATTGCCTTATATAATCAATCTCCGCCAGGTCGGTCGCAAAAAACGTCGCCTTCACCGAATTTTCCCACAGGCGCTCCACCATCCAACGCACGGCATAACCGGGCGCCCATTCCATGTCTATGGTGATTATAATCGGTACTTCATTTTTTCCTAAGGACATAAAGCCCAGTATAATCGCATTCAGGAAAAGCCTTTTCCAGCGATTTGTTTTCCATAAGCATTTGTTCGGCCTTTTTATTTATCAAATGATTATGATGCGGCTTTTCGGGAGAAACGAAAATCGGCTGGAAAATTCGCGACATGAACATATAAAAACCAAAGCCATGATAGTCTATTATCTCAAAATCCTTGGCAATTGCTTTCTCGAATTGGCTCTTTTTGATCAGGCAATTAAATGTCGGGATATTAAATTCCCCGAGATTATGGTTAAGCCAGTAATCCTTGACACCCATTACTCCTTCATGCCAGCCTTCAGAAATTATCGCATAGCCACCTCTTTTAACTACTTTCGCTATGTTCGATAGAGCTTTTTTCTGATTTTCCCATGAACCGAGATTTATCAGGCACCTGATAGTGATCAAGCAATCATATTTATTTTTTTCCGTTAAGGCGGGCAACTTTAATATATTGCCGTTTTGAAACTCTATATTGGTGATGGAATTTTTAGCGGCATTTTTTTTCGCCCTTTCAACAAAGCCTTCTATATAATCAATTGCTGTTATTTTTTTAACTAAGGGTGCGAATTTTATAGTTGATAAGCCATCGCCGCAACCTATATCCAAGCATTTCCAAGTAGGCTTGAGATAAGGCTTTATTCTGCTTTCTATCAATCGTTGCAACTGCTCATCGGGAGCGACGGGACGTAATTTTCTATGGTCAAGAGCCGACTTAGATGCCGAATCCCAGAACTGCTTGATTTCTTCTAAATTTTTCAGCTTCGACATTTACTATTGAAATAGTGCCAACGTATTACCAATGCAATTACAATTACTTAATATATGGAAAAATGGAGAGAAGGAAAGAGGTTTTCATTTTTTATTTGATAACCTAAAGATTTAGCAGATACGTAAATATAAGCCCATGAAATACTGATAAGGAAATAATTATGAGCGTTGGTTTTGTCCAAGTTGCTACGGCTACTGGTTCTACTCCCAGCACTTCACACTCTATTACGATCACTTCCAGTGGCCCCGGCAATCTGCTCGCCATACTGATAGACGTATATTTCGGGGCCGGGGCAGACAGCACTACCGTCCGGTGTGACCGATAACAAATCACGAACCTGGTCCCAGGTTCCCGGGGCAAGGGCAACGTTTACGGGAGCAGGGATCAATGACTGCTGGTATTTTCCGAATACCGCCCCGGGAGTTACCACTATTACGGTAACGTTAAGCGCCGCGCATAAATGCGATCTTGCAGGAATGACACTTTTTATAGGTCCTCAATAAACACCCTCTAAATCTCCGGCAAAAATCCGCCCGCCTGCATATTCCACAAAGTCGCGTAATGCCCGCCCCTGGCCAGCAATTCCGTATGCGAGCCGTCTTCGATTATCTGGCCTTTATCGAACACCAAAATCCTATCCATATCCGATAATGTCGAAAGCCGGTGGGCGATTACGATGGTGGTGCGGCCTTGCATTAAGGGCGCGAGGCCTTCGCGGATATATTTTTCGGTTAGGGAATCGAGCGCCGATGTCGCTTCGTCCAATATCAATATCGGGGCGTTTTTTAGGATAGCGCGCGCCACCGCAATGCGCTGCCTTTGCCCGCCGGAAAGCTTCACCCCGCGCTCGCCGACCAGCGAATCATAACCATTTTTCATCTCGATTATGAATTCATGGCAATGCGCTTTTTTTGCCGCCTCGATTATTTCCGCCGCGCTCGCATCGGGCCTGCCATAGCCGATATTTTCGGAGAGTGTGCGATGGAATAGCGTGGTATCCTGCGGAATCACCGAAATATTTCGATGCAGCGAATCCTGCGTGACTTCGGCAATATTCTGCCCATCGATGGTAATCCGGCCACCCTCTATATCGTAAAGCCGAAGGATGAGATTAACGAAAGTAGTTTTCCCGCCCCCGGAAAACCCCACCAACCCGGTCTTCAAACCCGGCTTTATAGTCAGCGATTTATCCTTGAATATCTGCCGCCCGGAATTATAGAAAAACTCCACATTCTCGAATTTAATTTCGCCTTTGGTGACTTGAAGCTCCTGGGTGTTAGGTTTATCTTGCACCGCATGAGGCTGGTTAATCAGGGTGAGCGCCTGACGGCAATTTCCGACATGATCAAAAAAGAAAATTAATTGCTCGCCGAAATACCAGGCTATCCCGCCGATTCCACGCAGTAGCCCGAGAATAAGAGCCAAATCACCAAGGCCGATTCTTCCTTTATACCAGCTCCAAATAGTGGCAAGCCACCAGAGGAGGGTTACGAACATTGAGATGAACCCCAAAACCGCCTTGAACCTGAATATATAAATCATCGCCGCCTGGGATTTATTCGCCTCGATATCCTGGAATTTCTGCAAATAGCGGCGCTCGAACCGCTCCCGCGCGAACAGTTTGATAGTCATTATATTGCTGAGGGTATCTACTATTTTGCCGTTTAGCGCAGTCAGCGAATCGGCATGAACTTCCGAATATTTGCTGATTACCCGTGCACCGAGATAAGTGAGAGCCATATGCACTACAAACCAGGCGAAAAGAATATAGGTAAACTCATGATTGATGCGCCAAAGCATGACAAAGCTGATGGCAAAAGCCACTAGAACCGGAACAAATATTCCGGTGCAAAAGAACATTATATATTCCATGGATATAGGTAGCTGGTTAATTTTACTGGCTATGGTCCCGGCGAAATTATCAGCAAAATAGCGGCTGGAATGCCGATTGGCATAATCAACCATCGTCATTCTCACCCTTGCACGGAATACCGGGTAAATCCTGGAATTCAAGTAATCATAAGTGCGGAATGCCACTTCCACCAATATCCATAGGATTACCAGCTGGATAATGATTGGTGCCAGAAGATTAGTTATCTCATTGCGATTTCTTCCCGCTATCGTTACCGCATCTATTATTTTTTTGATGAAATAAGGCGAGGCCGTTTCGCTTATCGGCCACATCAGGAAACAGATTAATTGAATCAGGAATAGGAACCATTGCGCCTTAACGAAATGCCAGAAAAAAGCCGGCAGGGTTTTTGGCAGTTCATTTTCCATAATCAAAACCCGTAATCCTCGGAGGTTTTCATTTTCATATGGAAATTCAGCTTGGCCCAATATTCGAGCGGGTTTAATTTTTTGACGATGGCGCCGGGGGCCGTGTTTAGCCAGTCGTAGCTGCGCGTCAGCAGGAACCGGAGGGCGGAGCCTAGGGCTAATAGGG
>Ga0206957_1157_pt1 | contig 13719 bp, 3 predicted proteins | sample Alteio_BWOrgHeat_32_FD_152975 | JGI IMG/M metagenome (GOLD analysis project Ga0206957, IMG submission 152975) | Enriched cells from forest soil in Barre Woods Harvard Forest LTER site, Petersham, Massachusetts, United States -... | ecosystem: Environmental > Terrestrial > Soil > Temperate forest > O...
ATTTCGAAAATGATTCAACTACAACCATTTTCCTGGATTACAATGTAACCATGGATGCGCCGGAGGTTGTAAAAGCGCAATTGCATTGGGGAACGTCGATCCTGTATGACAAAACGGAAAAATCGGATTCACTTTATTTTGCTCATCATACGTTCAGGCTTACCGGCCTTAAGGCAGATTCCATTTACCACTTCCAGGTTTGCGTGCATGATCCGGTGTGGAATACATGGTGTTCACTTGATAATATTTTTTCAACGAATGGAAATTTTACGACTGGTGTCCAAAAACAAGGAAAAGAAAATTCACTTATTGTTTTCCCGAATCCTTCCAATGGAACATTTAATGTGTCCTATGAAATCAGTGACAATAGCTCTGTTCAGCTTGATGTGATCAATGCACTTGGAGAAGCAGTTTACAAAGACAATGGATTTGCCAACAAGGGAACGTACAGTAATCACCTGGATCTTAGCGGACTTTCAAAAGGGATTTATACGTTACGCGTCAGAACTACACAAGGTGTTTTGAATAAACGGATTGAAATTTTATAAAAAAATGAAAAGTTTTAACAAGCGATTTTTATTCACCTGGCTGTTCGTTTTCGTTACAGTGTTTTTATTTTCCCAAACCGAAAAATATTCCCGCGTAAAAATTTATACAGACGCAGCTGGTTTAAAAAGACTTTCCGGAGCAGGAGTTGCCATTGATCATGGGGAATGTAAAAAGGGAATGTATTTTATTTCTGATTTTTCTTCGGAAGAGGTTGGCATTATAAAGACAAGCGGGATAAAATATGATATCCTGATCGATGATGTTGTAGAGCATTATGTTCAGCAGAATTCTACGACTACTCAGAAAGTTGCAGCGACTGTCTCTAATAATACCTGCAGTAAAATTCCCAGCTTTGCCACACCTGCAAATTTTGCACTGGGAAGTATGGGCGGCTTTTTTACCTATGCCGAAATTATTGCGAACATAGATACCATGCTGGCAAAGTATCCGAATCTTATTAGTGCAAAATCTCCAATCAGTACAACAAAAACGATCCAGGGAAGAGATATTTACTGGGTACGTATTTCCAATAATCCAACTGTTGATCAGAATAAACCGGAAGTGCTGTATACCGCTTTGCATCATGCACGCGAGCCGGCCTCAGCATCGCAGGTGATCATGTATATGTATTACCTGCTGGAGAATTATGCAACAGATTCCATGGTGAAATACCTGGTAGACAATACAGAAATGTATTTTGTTCCATGTATAAATCCGGATGGATATATTTATAATCAACAGACAAATCCCAATGGCGGTGGGTTATTCAGAAAGAACCGCCGCAATAACGGAGATGGAACTTACGGAGTTGATTTAAATCGTAACTACGGTTACCAATGGGGTTATGATAATTTTGGTTCGTCCAATCAAACAAATAATGATGCTTATCGCGGCACTGCAGCTTTTTCGGAACCGGAGACACAAGCGATGAAAGACTTTTGCAACGCACACCAGTTTAAACTGGCGATCAATTATCATACATTCAGTAATGACCTGATTTATCCCTGGGGATATGGAACTTCGCTGATGACAAATGATTCAATTACATTCCGTGATTATGCAAAAATAATGACTGCTGAAAATGGTTACACAACCGGCACTCCAGATGAAACAGTAGGTTATACAGCAAATGGCGGTTCTGATGATTGGATGTATGGCGAACAAAGTTCTAAACCAAAAATAATTTCAATGAGTGCAGAAGCAGGGTCCGCTGCAGATGGTTTCTGGCCGGCACAAAGCAGGATCGTTGATGTGTGCAAAGAAAATCTGGCTCAGAATATTCATATGGCTCAACTGGCGACAAAATATGCCGCGGCAAAGGAACTGAGCCCAACTATTGTTACGCAACTTTCGGATTATGCAGTTTTTAATATTCAGCGTATGGGATTGGATAGCCCGGGAACCTATACGGTAAGCTTAATTCCCGTTTCTTCAAATATTACCGGAGTTGGTTCTGCAAAAACGTATTCATCACTGAAATTATTTGAGCAGCAAACGGATTCTATTTCATATTCACTGAGTTCTTCAATTGTCCAGGGAGATAAAATATCATTTGTGCTTTCGGTTTCCAATGGTTCTTATTCAACAAATGACACAATTACAAAAGTTTACGGGAATACCATTGCTGTCTATTCAAACAATGGAAATTCAATCAGCGGCTGGAGTGCTGCTCACTGGGGGATAAGCAGTACAGTCTATCATTCACCTTCTTCCTCCATTACGGATAGTCCGCTTGGTAACTATGCAAACAATGCAGATTATGTTCTGCAGAAAACGTCAGCGATAGATTTAACAGATGCAGTATACGCTGAACTTGATTTCTGGGCACGCTGGCAGGTAGAAGAAGGATATGATTTTGTAGAAGTAAGTGCATCGTCGGATAATGGAAGTACATGGACTCCTTTATGTGGAAAATATACTAAATCCGGAAACGACAACCAGGATCCAGGTGCTCCTGTTTACGATGGTTACCAGTATTCATGGGTTCAGGAGTCTATGAACCTTTCCGATTTTATTGGAAAAAATATTCTGTTGAAATTTGAATTGATCAGTGATGCAGGAGTAAACTACGATGGATTTTATTTTGATGATCTGAACGTGTTGAAAATAGTTCCTTCGCTGACTGGAATAAATGAAGTGGCTAAATCAGGTATCATACTTGGACAAAATATTCCCAATCCTGGAAATGGAAATACAATTATTCCATATATGCTGAAGGATGCAGATACCGACCTGTTTATTTATGATGCTTTAGGAAATATAGTTGAGCAGAAAAAACTGTCGAAAGACGTTTCACAAATTAATATTGACCTTTCAAACGTATCCGATGGTGTTTATTATTACCGGATACAATCCTCCACTGAAAGATCAGACGTAAAGCGGATGATGGTTGTGAAATAGCATTGGTTGTTTAGGTAACATACGAATGTTATTCGCTTGATTTTTGTCTCATACAGGATTACCTTCACGCACAATTATAGTCTGATGTATAATTCGGAAAAAGGACTTTTCAGATTTGGTTTTCTGTTATGGATTATTTTGTTTGTATCTGGCAATATCTGCAATGCAAATGAAAAATTGTCTGTGCGCAGAAATCGCCAAACAGGCAATGAGAAGGCCTCTGAAGTTTTATCCAATAAAGGAATTGTCTTTACACAAAATAAAGGACAGGTAGTTGATGTCCGGCTTCAACCGCGACCAGATATACTCTACAAAGCTAATAGTGGTAAAGGCGATATTTATCTCCGTAAAAATGCAGTAAGTTATGTTTATGTGCAATCAGCTGCAAAAGATTCAGGACAAGAAAATCCAAAACAGAACGTTTCCCCTGAAAAATTAAATGTTAAGGTAACAGGCGTGCGTGTGGATATGGAGTTTGTAGGTGCCAATCAAAATGCAACTGTTATTGAAGAGCAAGCGGCGCAATCACATTCAGATTATTATAATTCCAGAAATAAAAAAGAAATTTTAAATGTTGGCTCCTTTGGTAAAATCACATACAGGGAAATTTACAAAAACACAGATATTGTTTTTTACGGTGGCAAACAGAACGCATTGAAGTACGATGTAATCCTGAATGCAGGAGCTGATCCGGGTGATGTTAAATTCAAGTATTCAGGGCAGGAAAGTATTAAAGTTGAGGATGGAAAGTTGTACATAAAAACCGCTTTAGGTGAACTACAGGAATATATTCCTGAAATCTACCAGCAAGAAAACGGAAGGCGCAAAAGTATCTCCGGAAAATATATTTTAAATGATAATACGATTGGCTTCGAGATCAAGAAATACAATAAAAATATTCCGTTGATTATAGATCCTTTTGTCTGGATCACTTACTATGGAGGAAGTGTGGATGATGAGAGTTATGATATTTCAACGGATCCTTCCGGAAATGTGCTTGTAAGCGGATATACTACATCCCTGGATTTTCCTGTGAGTGCTGGTGCATTTCAGACAACGCTGACAGGAAGCCTGGATGCATTTGTGGTTAAACTGGATCCCAGCGGAAATCGTTTATGGGCAAGCTACTTCGGTGGAACCGGCGCTGAATGGAGCAGGGGAGTTTGTTCGGATCCTTCGGGAAATGTTTTAATAATCGGAAATACTTCATCTACTGATTTGCCTGTAACTGCAGGTGCATTTCAATCCACATTGAGCAGTGGAAGCGGACAGGATATTTTTATAGCCAAATTCGATCCGTCAGGAAATTTGTTGTGGGCAACTTATTATGGCGGCGCAAAATCTGATAATGGTGAAGACATCGCTACAGATAATGCGGGTAATGTTGCATTTGCCGGCACAACATTTTCTGTTGATTTCCCTGTAAGTGCTTCTGCCTTTCAATCTTCAAAAGCAGGATTCGGTCTTTCCAGTGATGGATATATTGCGGAGCTTGATGCAAATGGAAATCAATTGTGGTCGACCTATTATGGAGGTTCCGGAATTGATTATGGAATGGGAGTTTGTACGAATGCTTCAGGAAATATTGGTTTTATAGGGTACACCGGTTCAACTGATATTCCGGTAACAGCAGGAGCATTTCAACCGGCGTTGGCAGGCTTGTCCAATGATATTTATGTTTCCGAGTTTGATGGAAGCGGGAATCAATTGTGGTGTACGTATTATGGAGGTCCATCAGCAGACGATTATGGTTATAGCATTGTTGCTGACCCCTCCGGAAATTTCGCTATTACGGGTGGAACCAAGTCTTACGATTTTCCGGTGAGCGCAGGTGCGTTTCAGACCGCAAGCGGAGGAGGCATTGGTGTTACATATCAATGGGATGCTTTTCTTGTAAAATTCGATCCGCTTGGGAATCGTTTGTGGGGAACTTATTTCGGATTGAACAACACCGACGAAGAGGCTTTTGGAGTGGCCTCAGATGCTTCCGGAAATTTCTACATGCTGATTGATCATGGTGGTCTAGCGACTGTACCAACAGTAGGATGCAGCTATCAGCCAAATTTTCTGGGCGGAGCTTCTTACATTGCCAAATTTGATGGAACAGGTAATTTGTCTTGTTCTACTTATATTGATAAACTTGGAACTGTATCCGATGATTTTCACCAGCATGGATTGGCTGTTTATAATAAATCAATTTATTTCACACTGATGGATGGAGCTGGTGCTGCGGTCACACCCGGCGCTTACCAGACAGTTTATGGAGGCGGAAGTGACGATGCGGTGATTGGCAGATTGTGCGGGCTTACCTGTGGAGATAGTCCGACAGATACTGTTAAAATAACACCGCCTGGAATTAGTTTATGTGTAGGTATCTCTTATACGTTTCAGGGAAATTATGCTGCAGGTGCCTGCGGAGGTTCGGCGCTTACCTATAGCTGGACATTTCCGAACGCAACTCCTTCATCATCAACAGCACAAAATCCAAGCGGAATAAAATTTTCTTCTGCAGGAAATCAACACGTGAAATTAGTAGTGGATAATGGTTGCGGAAAAGATTCTTCAACCGTTACTGTGAAGACCATGTTTTGCGTTTGTTCTTTATTACTGTTTCATTCAGAAATTGATGATTCATGTAATGGCGATCACAACGGAAGAATTATTTTTTCCAGTTCAGGAGCCGGACCAACCTATTCCTATAGCTGGAGTTCGTCATCCGGTGGAAGCGGGAGTTTAATAACAACAGCCACCAGTGATACACTTTTTAATCTTGCTGCTGGAACCTATTCTGTTACCGTAGGTGATTACAGTATTTGTGCCGCTGCAAAAGGCACAATAACAATCAATGAACCACCAGCAATCGTTTTTTCAGCTAACCAGCAAACTCCTTCAACCTGTGGAAATTCAAATGGAGCAGCAATTGCTTCTGCAACAGGCGGAAACGGTACGTTCACTTATACATGGAGCAACGGCACAAGTGGTCAGACGAATTCTGGTTTGGCGACAGGAACTTACACCGTTACTGCAACCGACAAGAAAGGCTGTACATCTGTACAAACTGTTTTTATAAATGATTTACCAGGACCATCTGCTGCAGCAATAGTCAGCAAAGCTATTTTGTGCAGTGGAGGATCGGGAGATATTGCAGTTGCGACAACAGGCGGAACTGCTCCGTATATTTACAGCTGGAGTACGGGAGTGTCAACAGTAACAACATTATTAAATGATACATTAAAGGGAGTTGCTGCAAACACGTATGTTGTAACTATAACGGATAATAACGGCTGTACAGTAACAACTACTGCAACGCTGACCGATCCACCGGCAATAAATATAACAAGTCTTGTTCCCGTTGATGCAACTTGTGGAAACCCCGATGGATCGGCAAGTGTAACCGCAAGCGGTGGAACCGGGGGATTAGTTTTTACCTGGAGTAACGGGCAAACAGGAGTAACAGCAACCGGATTATCCGGCGGGGTAACATATACCTTAACAATCACCGATGGAAGCGGATGTACTAAAACATCGTCAGTAACTATAAATAATGCAAACGGACCAACAGCTGCACTGACAGTTAATTCAGCAATTAATTGTAATGGTGGAACGGGATCAATTATAGTTTCAGTCAGCAGTGGAGTTAGTCCTTATACTTATGACTGGAGCACAGGCGTAACTGCTATAACAACAGCTGTAACGCAGCAATTAAATAGTTTGCCTGCAAATACATATGTAGTTACAGTTGCAGATGCAAGCGGATGCACGAATGTAGCCTCTGTTAATTTAACTCAGCCTTCAGCAGTAACAGTAAATTCAATTTCAACGACATCTTCCACATGCGAAAAAAATAATGGAACTGCAACGGCTTTTGCAGCCGGTGGAACAGGAGCATTAACTTATTCCTGGAGTAATACAGCGGTCGTATCAACTGCTACAGGATTAACAGGAGGTTTAACGTATACAGTTACAATCACCGATGGAAATAACTGTCCGTCTTCATCAACTGTTACTATAAATACCATTGCTGCACCTGTGGTAACGTTAAACAATTCAACAGCAATTTTATGCAAGGGTGGAACAGGGAATATCACTGCGATGGTTTCAGGAGGAACAGCAAATTATACCTATGGCTGGAGCACAGGCTCTTCTTCTGTTACATCCGTGTTGAGTAACACACTGACTGCAATTTCTTCAAATACTTATTTTATAACGATTACCGACGCAAATGGATGCACAGCTGTAAGTTCAATTGACCTGACCGAGCCTTCCCAGGTGCTGATAAATAATATTACAACAAACAATGCCACCTGCAATTCAGCGAATGGATCGGCGGTTGCAGCATCATCGGGCGGAACAGGAGGATTGACGTATTCGTGGAGTTCAGGTGGAACATCTGCAGCGGAAAATAATCTTGGAGCAGGAGTTTATGTTTTAACAGTAGCGGATGCAAACGGATGTTCCGCAATGAGTACTGCAATAGTAGGATCGGTAAGTGGACCAACGGTAACCGCAGTTGTTGCTACAATGATAAATTGCAATGGCGGAACAGGATCAGTCAGCTCAATTGTTTCAGGAGGAACTGGGCCTTACACATATAGCTGGTCGGGTTCTGGTGGATCAGGTTCAACAGCATCAGGATTAAGTGCCGGAAATTATACTGTAACGATAACGGATGCCAGCGGATGTAGTGTTTCGTCAGTAGTTGATCTGACCCAACCAACAAAACTTATGTCAACTTTATCTGTTACAGATGCAAGTTGCGGAATAGCAAATGGTTCCGTAACGGTCAACGTAACAGGTGGAACAAGTGCTTTTTCATATAGCTGGAATACAGGAATAAATTCTGTTACATCAGATTCTACTTTTCAAATTACGGGGCTAGCTGCAGGTTCTTACTCTGTTCTTGTCACAGATAAAAATGGATGTACAACAATTGATTCCGGTTCGGTAAATAATGTCAATAATGCCAAAGCAGCTGTGAGTGCAACACAGACAAGTATAACAGAAGGTAATAGTGTTTTATTATTTGGAAGCGGAGGCGTTAATTATTTGTGGTCGCCTGCTTCAACGCTCAGTTGCAGTGCTTGTCCTAACCCGCTGGCGGCGCCAACTACAACCACAACATATTGGCTGCTTGTGTCTGATGGAAACGGTTGCAAAGATTCAGCAGATATAACAATTACAGTGAAGAGGGCATGCACTGATAATAAAGATATTTTTATTGCCAACGTTTTTTCCCCGAACAATGATGGAAAAAATGATGTTCTGAATATTGAAGGAAATGGCTTGTCGAATATCTATTGGGCCATTTACGACCGATGGGGAAATTTATTATTTGATACAACTGATCAAAGTGAAGGTTGGGATGGCACGAAAAAAGGAAGCGCGATGGATCCCGGAACGTATGTTTATTATTTAAAGGCAATCTGTGTTAAAACAAATAAAGAAATACTTCTTAAAGGTAATGTCAGCGTCATTAAATAGAGTTAGTCACGCCCAAGCGTGAACGTACTCTACTTAATAGCGGGAACAATCTTAAAGTTAGATCCCGGATCCACAAAGAATTTTGTTCATTTTTAGCGTAGGATTTAAGAATAAATCTTGTTAATTTAAGAGAAACAAATCCTCCACTATCATGAAAAAACACCTACTTGCTTTCACGTCGATTTTATTAGTTTGGGTATCTGCATATGCTCAGCCAACAAGTTTTACCGCACATGGTATTTCCGGAGGCGGTGCTAACTATAGTCCGAGTGTTAACCCAACTAATCCCCAGGAAATTTATTCAAGCACGGATATGACAGACTTGTATCATTCCACTAACGGAGGTGCAAGCTGGAGCGTAATAAGCGCACAACAAATAGTAGGTGGAGGTGGTGCAAATGTTCAGTTTACAAACAATAATAATATCCGTTATTGCCAGACTGCCGATCAGATATTGGAAGTAAATCTTCCTGTTAAATCAACTGATGGAGGAGTTACCTGGCAGCATATAACAGATCCTACAAACAGCAATGGTAGCTGGTATGTCATTGCCAATCCACAAAGTTCAACTCAGTTGATCGTGTCAGATTATTCAAATTTGTATTTGTCAACTGACGGAGGTGCAACATTTGGCTCTGCATTTTTTACAGATGCTACTGGTAATGGTGCATATATTGCAGGAACATTTTTTGACGGCGCGAATATTTATGTATGTACAAATGTGGGTTTGCTTGTCTCTACCAATAGTGGCAGTACCTGGAGCGGACCAACATTAAATGGTATTACAGGAGAAGATATTGTTTCATTTGCGGGCGCAAAGGTTGGCGGTACAACACGTTTCTTTTGTGTTACGCAAAGTGCAGGAAATGTCTATGTTGGTATGAGCGGCGAAGATGCAAGCTCTTATGCTAATGTTTATTCTATGGATTATTCCGGAGCCGCAACATGGGCTGTAAAAAATACAGGAATTACATCCGGCGACTGGCCGATGTTTATTGGTATGGCGCCAAATAATATTAACGATGTTTATCTTGGAGGAGAAAGCGGAAGTGGATTGCCTATTGTACTTAAAACAGGAAACGCCGGAACAAAATGGAATTATGTTTTCAATACAGCAGGAAATCAGAATATAAAAACAGGATATTGCGGACAAGGCGGAGATCTGGGCTGGACATGGCCTCAATATATTTTCGGGATGAGCGTATGTGCTTCCGATTCGTTGACAGTAGTTGTAACGGACGAAGGATTTATTCATAAAACAAATGACGGAGGTAAAACATGGCAGGCACTTTATGTTACTCCATCGGAACAAAACGCAGCAAATGCAAATACACCCAAGGGCAAATATTATCATACAACAGGAATTGAAATGACATCCGTGTGGGATGTGATGTGGTACGATTCAAAACATCTCTGTGCCGGTTTTACTGATGTTACAGGCGTTAGAAGTAATGACGGAGGTGATACCTGGGGTTTTGATTGCCAGGGATTGTATGGTTATAACACCACATATAAATTCGTTAAAAATCCAACGAACAATGTCGTTTATGCGGCAACGTCAAGTATTCATGATATGTATTGGAGCAACCGCCTGGAGGATAGTCAGATTGATAATGGGACCGGTGCGATCATGTTCTCAACAGATACAGGAAAAACATTTTCAACCATGTATAATTTCGGAAGACCCGTCATCTGGATGTCGTTGGATCCGACCAGTTCCACACGCATGTACGCCTGTGTAATCAATCACGCGGCAAGCGGAAGTCAGGGCGGAATCTGGGTTTCAAATAATATTGATCAGAATGCTTCAGCAACCTGGACGCATTGCACAAACCCGCCGCGCACAGAAGGGCATCCCATGAATGTTGTAGTGCTGAATGACGGATCGGTAGTTGCAACTTTTTCGGGACGCAGAAATTCTGCAGGAGCATTTACCGCAAGTTCAGGAGTGTTTATCAGCACTGATCACGGTAATAGCTGGACTGATATAACTGATGCGGGATTGATGTATTACACAAGAGACATTACAATTGATCCAAGTGATGCGTCGCAAAATACCTGGTATGTATGTGCATACGGAGGATGGGGCGGAGCTGCCAATAATAAAGGTGGAGTTTATCGTACAACCAACAGAGGCACATCATGGACAAGAATTGTAAACACAACAAATGCAAATGTGGGCGATACATCTTCATGCACATCCATTTCATTTGACCCTGTGAATAAAGGCGCGGCGTACCTGACAACTACTACAGGTGGACTATACTATACTACCAATATCGGTGCGGCAAGTCCGGTTTTCAATCGTGTTGCTTCCTATCCGTTCAGCATACCAACCAGGGTATTTTTTAATCCCTATAAACAAACGGATGTGTGGGTAGCAAGTTTTGGAAATGGGTTGGAAATGGGTTCAATTTCAATAACCGCTATCAATGAAGTTTCATCTGAAAAAGAAACTGCAAAAGTTTATCCGAATCCCGGATCAGGATTGTTTACTATTCAGCTTCAAAATGTAAACGATAAAAACCAATTGTTGATTTATAACACGATAGGAGAAAAAGTATACGATGGTCACATGAATGCATCATCAATGCAGATCGATCTGAATAATCAGCCAAACGGAATTTACCTGTATCGGGTATTAAATGAAAATGGCAGTCCTGTTGCGGACGGAAAGCTCATTAAAGGTAATTAACCCGATTTTAATTATTGACCACACAGAATCTGATGCGTAACAGACATGGAAATTTTCTTGTACAGCTTCTAGCTGGAAGGCTTATGATATGTCTTTTAATGTTAGTTCCGTTTTTTTCTTTTGCCCAGAATAATCAATGGACATGGATACACGGAACAGGAACTTCCTCTTCCTCTGTATATGGAACTGTAACTGTTGCGAGCCCAACAACCAACCCCGGCGGGCGTTACGCTCCGAATAACTGGATAGATGCCCAGGGAAAATTATGGATGTTCGGCGGAGCTGTGTTTGATGAAACGCCAAACACGATGTGGAAATATGATCCGGATCCACTCAGTCCAACGTTTAACCAGTGGGCCTGGATGAGCGGTGATTACACAAAAGGAAATGGCATAGCACCTGTATTTGGAACACAAACTATTCCTTCTGCTACAACCGATCCGGGCGGCGGCGACTGCTATGGCATGGCAGAATGGAAAGCTAAAGATGGAACGTTCTGGCTCTTTGGTGGATTACGTTCAGGTTATACTTCCAATGATTTATGGAAATATGATCCCTCGACATTGCAGTGGGCATGGATGAAAGGATCTGCTGGTTCAACAGCTGGAATATATGGTACACAAGGCGTTTCGAATGCTGCTAACTATCCTGCTGGTCGTGCGGAGACTGACGCAACATGGGTAGATGCTGCAGGAAATTTATGGTTGTTCGGAGGAACAGATATGAGTTCTGCCAGTTATAATGATATGTGGAAGTACGATGTTTCTATTAATGAATGGACCTGGATGAATGGCAGCAGCAGTATAAATCAGCCCGGCGTGTTTGGTACGTATCAGACGTTTGGTGCTACAAATACACCACCGGCTACAGCTTCCGTTTATACTTCATGGGTTGATAACAATGGAAAATTCTGGCTCTACGGAGGATTTAATAATTACAATTATTTATGGAAATATGATCCTGATCCTCTTAGTCCCACTTACAATCAATGGGCCTGGATGAACGGAAGTCAGACTGCATACCCGACACAGGTTTTTGGAACACCATGTGTGGAGGATATTAATAATCAACCATCAACTCAATTAGAATTAAGGGCGAGATGGACAGATGATTGCGGTAATTTATTCATGTTTGCCGGTGTGGAATACGCGCCCGCAAATACGCTGAATTTTTTTAATACTATATGGAAATACAATACCACTACCAATATGTGGAGTTATACCAAAGGTGATCTTATTGTTAATTCAGCCGGTAATTACGGAACACAGGGTGTTTCAGCTCCCAGCAATATTCCACCTGCTATCCAGGGATCTGTTGCGTGGAGAACAAACCAGGGAATCTGGGTTTATGGTGGAATGAACAATACATCAAGCAGGGACGATATGTGGCTTTATAAACCAGATAAGCCAACGTCAGATTTTACATCTTCTGTAAATACCTGTGATGCTACTTTCACAAATATCAGTAATCCCAATTGTGGAAATATAAAATCTTCCAAATGGTATTTTGGAGACGGGCAGACTTCAACTTCAACAAATACTTCGCATACATATGCTGGAAACGGAACGTATACAGCCAGTCTTGTTATAACAAATTGCTATGGTCTCACCGATTCTGTTGCTCATCCTGTTGTGATCAGTTCTTGTTTGTCATGTGTGTTTGATGCTATAGGAAATGTTGTTTCTAACGTCAGTTGCGCCGGACAAAGTAATGGTGTAGCCTCTGTAACGCCCACCAGTGCAGGATTTACGTATATGTGGAGTTCAGGGGGAACAGGAATTACTGAAAGCAATCTTCCTGCCGGTACATATTCGGTTACTGTAACCAACAGCAGCGGAGGATGTACATCCACAACAACGGTTCAGATCACTGAACCGTCGGCATTAACAGTTCCGGTTGTTACACCAACTAATGCTACATGCGGTGCAGGCAACGGATCTGCTGTTGCTGTATCATCCGGCGGAACAAATCCTCTAACCTATACATGGAGTAACACTGCGGTCGGACAAACAGCAAGCGGGCTCTCTGCAACTAATTATACTGTCACAGTAAAAGATGCGAATGGTTGTACTGCCACAAATGCTGTTACAATAAATAATTCGGGAGGGCCTTCTATTTCTTCTGTCAATATAACCAACCCGCTTTGTTCTACCGGTGCTGGTTCTGCTATTGCGAATGCCTCGGGCGGAACGGGTACTCTGACTTATACCTGGAGTAATACGGTTTCAGGTTCTACGGATTCAGGTTTAGCAAGCGGAAATTATACGGTGACTGTTAAAGATGCCAATGGTTGTGCCAATACAAGTGCCGTCGCAATTACTGTTCCTTCAGCAATTTTACTTGCTGCTTCCCAACATACTCCTGCAAGTTGTGGAAACAACAATGGCGTGGCTGTTACTACTGCTGCAAGCGGTGGAACTGGAACGTTCAGTTATTTATGGAGTAATGGCTCAACCGGACTTACTGCAAGTTCACTCACAAGCGGGACATATACCGTGACGGCAACAGATGCAAATGGCTGCACGGCTGCTTCAACAGCTATTATCAATAATAGTCCTGCCCCGGTTATAAATAGTATTACTCCAACACAACTA
>Ga0206957_1158_pt1 | contig 13664 bp, 11 predicted proteins | sample Alteio_BWOrgHeat_32_FD_152975 | JGI IMG/M metagenome (GOLD analysis project Ga0206957, IMG submission 152975) | Enriched cells from forest soil in Barre Woods Harvard Forest LTER site, Petersham, Massachusetts, United States -... | ecosystem: Environmental > Terrestrial > Soil > Temperate forest >...
TGTTAAAGCACTTACCAGTGGTTGGCTATGCCTTCGGTGGAAGATCGGTTTCCGCCTGGGAAGGCGATTTGACGAAAGGGCATGTCAACCGCGATCTGCCGGTCGATATGGATAAGAGGATGCCGCTGTGGTCGAGGAACGTTTATATGAATCCCGGTTCATATTCGGCCCATCCAGAGAATAAATCGATCAGCTTCAAGGATACCCATAATTCAATCGCCGCTTCCTATAATAAAAAAGGGCTGTTCGGCAATCTTCTCACTACTCTTCACTATTATACCAGTATGGAAGAAATGCCGGATCGCAGTCGGCAAGTACAAGATGCCGGAACCAAAACTTATTCGCAAGTTATGGAAGCAACCTCGAAATACGGTCTTCCTCTTAGGGGAGCCGCTATGGTTTGGGCTCAGGTTTCTACCGGGATTAAAACCACTTCCAGGGGTTTCCTCGCATTATCAGAAGCGGTATTAGGCGACGGTAGCCAGGGTCGAGGGAAAGATAAACAGGAAAATGAAGTCGTCGGGCCTATTACGGCGGCTATCATAGAGAGAGGCCAAACTGGCGTAAGGGCGGCGAGGCAATAAGCATAGAATCGCCTCCTTATAATTCTGCAACTTTTCTCTAGCGGGAATATAAACCTCTTGCTCTAACCACCCCATTTCCTTTATTCTTCCATCCGGAACTGTAAGCGGAAACGCTTGCCGTTCTGGGGCTTTAGAACCCTTTCCGGTGACGGTGTTGTGCATCCGTCAACTGTACTCCCTGACCTCGCGGTCGGGGAGGCATACAAGAATGTCCAGAACGCAGGGAAACCTGCGATTAAAGTTGTATGCGAACCCCTTCACTGGAGGTTTTCTAAACTCCCCGATCACCAAGGCTGTGTACGCAGCTTGGTGGTTATTTTAACCACAATTCGGGGATTATAATTGATATGGGATTTCGTGACGAAATACGCGCCAGCTTGATCGAATCGTTCAAGCCCCGCCTGGCAGGCGACGATACCGCCTGCGCCATCTGCGGAATAAGAGGCAAACCTCTCGCATACCACATGCTGCAATACGCGCAGCCGGAGAATGAACCACTGCCCAAAGGATTTGTTCCTTATGTCAGCCAGCAGGGGAGCGATTCGCGGTTGTTTCCCGGTTTGCACCGGATGTGCACCGCCATGCCGCTCATGCAATTTTCCCATTCTAACCAGGCGGGTGCGGGTCTTCCATGATGCCATCAACGCCAACTTGCCGGAGGACACTCATTCCCTACTTTACGGGAACGGCATCTGTTCCAGGCATATCCACTTAATTCAATTTCTGAGGGATTTGATATGCTGAATAAAAAATGGACTAAGGGAGTGATGCTAGCGCTCGCGGTGGCGGCGGTATTGTTTTATTTCAATCACGGCAGGCAGGAAGAGCATAAGGCAAAGGTCGGTGGCGGGAAAGAAAAGGCCGCAAGAGCGGTGACGGTACTGCCGCCCGGAACCGAGGAGGCATGGAATGCATATATCGACCGTCGCATCGATTCAACCCTGGAGCGCCGGGGCAGCGCGGTGCGGCTCAATGACTATTTCAGCAGAGCCCTGTCCAAGACCATCTTCGTCTCGATTTACTCTCCCTATGAGATTTCCTGCGATATAATCGGCAGCAGTATTAAATTCGGCTTTAGCGAGTGCGCTCATGCCGATAAAGACGCTTCCTGTGATGAGATATCACCAATATTTTTCTATATGGTGAAGGAAGGCGGTGGCGGTTACATGAACCCGGACCCTTCCGGTGAGCAGCCGCCTCCGCTCGGGGTCGCTGCCAACAGCACGGCTGCAGATGAACTTACTGCCCATATCTGCCAGCGCATCAACGATAGGGTTCAAGCTATATTCTCGCCGCAGATAACAAGCGAGGCCGGGAAATGATTTCTGAAAGATTGAAGACCCCGGCGCAGCGAATCGCTTTCCTCTCGCTATGCCTATCGCTGGTATTTTTCATATTGCAGGTAATGAATGGGGATTTGGGTACGATAAGCCGGTCACCGAAAGAGATAATCGAATTCGTCGAGCAGAAATATACGAAGAGTTGGGAATATTTTTCATACCCCGAATTCAAGCAACTCGTCAGCCGGGAGGAGCGCAGGCAAGTCCTGGATGAAATACTGATTTATTTGAACATAGCGTGGATTATAGCGTCTTTTATACTGACCCTATGGTCGAGCCAGCTAAAGGCTCTAAAAGCTTCTATATTGCGATGGGTGCGGGTCGGACCGGTTTTATCATCTACCAATCCCTGGGGGAACTCTTTGGAGGAATTGAACAATCATCTTCGCGCCTCCGGGCATATAGTGACAATAAAAGCACCTCCTAAGGAACCGGCACCGCTAAGAGCGAATTTTTACAATCCACGACAATCCGAGAGCCATGCTTCGGAAATTGCTCTCGGTGCCATGAAAGCCTTCGCCGCTTTTATCAATACCAGCGACGATGCCGCCATAAGAAAAATCGAAGTCGCCGGGAACTTTGTCTATTCCAACATGCTCGAACCCATAAAAATAGCTGGGCTCGATGCCATGCTCGAATATTGGCGGCAAAGGAAAACTACCTTTGCCTGGGCAGAATTATGCAAGGATGACTTCGGAACTCTCTTCATACTTTACGGAAAGGGAGATAGAGAAAAGCCCCTCGAATTCATCCGCTATCACTTCGCCTTGCAGCCTTCGTCTCGCTCTCAGTGTTCGAAGAATGCCTGAATATGCGCACCGGCTACTTCCCTTCCTAACCATGCGGAAAAATCTGGCCGGTTTTATCGTCGCTCTATATCTGCTTACGGCCTGGACACCGGAAGGATACTCGCAAGAATCCATTGAGGCGGGCTTCTCGCCCTCGCCGGGAGCGATTATATTAATCGAGGAAGCCATCAACCAGGCACAGATAAGCGTCGATATCGCCGCCTATAGCTTTACCTCTCAAAAGGTTGCCAATGCTCTAATAGAAGCGAACCGGCGCGGGGTGGCAGTCAGGGTGCTGCTCGATAAGGGGCAGGACAAACGGCATTATAAAGCGATAGAAGAACTTCGGGGAGCAGGAATCCCCATCCGCATCAACAGCCGCTACGCCATCATGCATGATAAATATATCATCGTCGATGGCCAGACGGTCGAAACCGGCTCGTTCAATTATACCGCCAGCGCCGAGCACCGGAACGCCGAGAATGTGATTGTCATTAAGAACAACAAGAAGCTGGCGCTGGAATACACCGAGAATTGGCAGAAGTTGTGGGATGAAGGCGAAGAGTATCAATAGCGTAAATTACCTGCTATCATAATACAGGAGGTTAGGATTTCAGGTGAGCCTAGTATTGCGGCCAGAAAAGGTATTGCCAGAGCGGATTGCCGTCGATTACCTGCATAAAGTTATTGCTGCTCTGCCAGCGGAAATGAGAGCCGATGACGGAGGACGCACCATTGGCCTTGCAAACACCGTTATAGTGCACTTTCTCGGTCGAGAATGGTTGGAGGCTAATATAAAACCCGATATAAAGAGACCAGGTTTCTTGCGCCTGGATTTTTCATCCGATGTGCGCCGGGAAGCCAGCGTATTCCGTGTCGTCGAACTGGCTGAAAGTCTATACAATCTTCAACATATCCCGGGGTTCGATGATTGTATCGAACAAATAAGGGCTGGCGGCGATAAAATACAATCCGCATGCGCGGAATTAGATTTTGCCAGATTCCTATATATCCACGAGGTGGATTTTCACTTTGTCGTTAGGAAAATGAGAAAGGGCGAGGACTATGATTTTGAACTAACCTACCCCGATGGACTTAAAGTTCCTGCTGACGCGAAGTGCAAATTTGAAACAACGAAGATTGACCCCGCAGGTATTCATAAATCATTGAAGAAGGCAAAGGGTCAGCTACCCAAGGACAGACCCGGTATTATTTTTATCAAAGTACCTCAAAGCTGGATTAGCGATTTAGAAGTCGCCAAGGAAATGGTGAATGTCGGTAAGGATTTTCTAAAAACCACTGGACGCATTATATCGGTGAAATTCTATGTGTCGCAACTGCAAACCGTAAACAAAATGGTAATGCACCGCCATGCGCTTAGAGAAATTACGAATTCCGATAGCCGCTTTCACGACGGAAGAAATTGGGATTTATTTACAGACTACCCGGTGCCGTCAAGCTGGAATGGTATGCCGCCAAAATGGCAGCGGCTCTTCTTTTTTCCAAATAGTAGACAAGGGGAAGGCAGAGCCGCTAATATATAGTCGGTAGCAAAACATTTTAGGGATATATTTAGGGGTATACTTGAAGAACGAATCCATCTTTTATTATGCCCCTCAAATACTTACCGTTCAAATATGATGCCCGTCACTCCCCATTCGTTTTTTCTATAGAAACCACCTCAAGCGCCGTCTGCACCGGAAGGAACAGGCGGAGGGCGTTCTGTTCCAGAGCCGTAAACCCGAAATGCTCGTAGAAGGATTTGGCTTTTTCATCTTTGGCGTCAACCAGGATGGCAAATATTCCTAGTAATTCTCCGCCTCTTATGCTGCGCTTGATGGCATCCATAAGAAGAATCGAGCCGAGGCCTTTTCCTTGGTGGGAAATATCTATGGCCAGTCTGCCGATTAGGATGGCGGGAATTGGATATTTTGGAAGTTTTTTGATGAGTTTTTCCGGCAATTCCTCGGCGGCGATGGATGCGGCGCTTAAGGTATAAAACCCGATAAGCCGTTTTTCCTTATAAGCCCCATAGGAAACCGCGATTTTGCGTTTGATATCCTGGCCGGCAAATTGCTTTATATACCGATCCAGCGCCTCATTACCGCAGCTAAAATCATCCCGGTTTGCCGGGTTGAGAGCGGTGATGCGGATGGAATCAGGCATCCGAGTTAATATTTGCCTTACGATAGCGCTTAAATGCCCGTTTCAAAGCTACATTCGGTTTCGGCGGATTGGATAAAACCGCAATAAAATTATCCCAATCCCGCCTGTTTAACCGGATAAGTTTTTCCTTCGCGAGTATTTGCTCGGCTTGAACCTTGGCGCAGGCGATGATAAAACCGGTGAGTGAACGATGGTCCATGGCCGCCGCCTGCTCTATCAATTTTTTGGTAAAGCTATCCACCCGAAGATTGATTCGCTCGGTTTTGCCTGTATTATCTTGTTCTATTAACTGCATATTGTTATTCTCCAGCTAATAGATATTGTACAGCATTATGCATCACATAGGAAGGAATATATGAAAGGCCTGCAAAATTTATTAAAAAATAATCGTAAATGGGCGAGCGAGATTTCCAAGGAGGACCCTGGGTTTTTCCCTCGGCTTTCCAAGCAGCGGCCGGAATATTTGTGGATAGGGTGTTCCGATAGCCGGATTCCGGCTAATCAATTGGCGGGGCTGCTGCCGGGGGAAATGTTCGTACACCGGAATGTCGCCAATGTGGTGGTGCATAGCGACCTTAATTGCCTCTCGGTTTTGCAATATGCGGTGGAAGTTTTGCAAGTGAAGCACATCATAGTCTGCGGGCATTATGGCTGCATGGGCGTGCGCGTGGCGCTGGATGGCGGCAAGCTCGGGCTTATCGATAATTGGCTCCGGCATATCCAGGATGTCCATCATCATCATATTTCCTCCTTCACCGGGCTTAAAAAAGCGCAGCAATGGGATATGTTATGCGAGCTTAATGTGCTGGAGCAGGCGATAAATGTGGCAAGAACCACTATTGTGCAGGATGCCTGGAAAAAGAAGCGCGAACTGATTGTCCATGCCTGGATTTACGATATCAAGGATGGTTTGCTGAAAGATTTGGGCGTTTCTTTCAACAAGGATGATGATATCGATAAGAGTTATAGGAAGGCGGTGGAGTTGGTGGTTGCTTAAGGTGGGATTACCTTACTTTTCCCTCCCCCCTTCTTGAGGCGAGGAGGGCCAGGGTGGGGGGAGGAGGAGAGGGATTTTCCAGGTATCTACCCACCCCCTCCCTGGCCCTCCCCCTTGAAGAAAGGGGGAGGGGAAAGAATGACTCGCTATTTACAAAACTAAAATCCATCACCCTAAACCATATGCAATGCGTTTATTATAATATCCAGCAGCTTTATTCCCACAAACGGCGTAATCACGCCAATCGAACCGTATAAAATTAAATTTTCTATCAGCAGTTTCGCCGGGGATAAATTTTTTATTTTCACGCCTTTCACCAGCACCGGCAATAGCATTATTATTACCAGCGCATCGAATATCGCAACCGATAATACCGCGCTTTCCGGCGAGCCGAGATGCATTATGTTGAAGCGCAGAAGATCCGGATAACCCTTGGCCAGCAGGGCGGGCAGCAGCGCCAGGTATTTCGGAATAATTCCGGCCAGGCAAAATATCGTCAGCGCCCCGCGTGTTACCAGCATTTGCCGTCCGACGGTTATTATTTCTATCAGCTTCGTCGGGTCGGAATCGAGGTCCAGCATATTCCCGGCATCGCGCGCGGCCTGCGTTCCGCTGTTCATAACCAGGCCTATATCGGCTTTGGCGAGAGCGGGCGCATCGTTAGTGCCATCGCCGCACATAGCCGCCGCCCGGCCATTGGCCTGTTCTCTTTCGATGATAGCGAGCTTGGTTTCCGGCGTGGCTTCGGCGATGAAATCATCCACCCCGGCTTCCGCCGCTATCGATGCCGCCGTTAAGGGATTATCGCCGGTAATCATGATTGTCCGAACGCCGAGCTGGCGCAGGCGCTGGAATCTTTCCTTCATTCCGGGCTTGATTACATCCTTCAAATGAATCACGCCGAATATCCTATCGCTATCGGCCACCAACAGCGGCGTGCCGCCCACCAGGCCGATTTTCTCGACTCTTTCCATCACTTCCTTATTGCGGAAATCATTTCTATCAGAACCGACAAAATCCAATATCACATCCACCGCACCCTTACGCAATTTCTCCGCCCCGTAATCAACGCCGCTCATCCTGGTATGCGCGCTGAACGGCAGCGGAACGGCATTGGCAGGTTCCCGCCATTTAGCGCCATATTTACTAAGCGCTATAGCGGCGATGGATTTGCCTTCGGGCGTTTCATCCTTGAAAGAGGCGGTAAGCGCTTTCGTAGCCAATTCCTCAATAGTCGTATCATTAACCGGGATGAATTCGATGGCGATGCGGTTGCCGAGCGTGATGGTGCCGGTTTTATCGAGAAGAATAATGCCGATATCCCAGGCGCTTTCCACCGCGCGCACCGATTTTGCCACGACATTGAATTTTATCAGCCGGTTCAGCGCCGCCGTCCCCGCCCCAAGTAAGAGCCCGCCAAGCGGCAGCGGCAATAGAGATGAAAGTAATACCACCAGGAAAACCACACTGACGCCGGTGCTGGAATAATGCGCGAAAATCCCGGTGCTTAAAGTTACCATGAGGAATATGAAAGAGAGGCCGGTGACCAGAAATATAATCGACATTTCGGTGGGGGTTTTCGTCCGGCTTTCGCCTTCGACCATATCGATCATCTGGTCAACGAAATTCGCGCCGGTCTCGACGGTGATTTCCACATAAATAAAATCCGAGACCACGCGCGTCCCGCCCGTCACCGCCGAACGGCTGCCGCCACTCTCGCGCAAAACCGGCGCCGATTCGCCGGTGATGGCCGATTCATCGACCGAGGCGATGCCTTCTATCACCTCGCCATCCAGCGGAATTACGTCGCCTGCTTCCACCAGGATGATATCGCCGACGGAAAGTTTCTTGGCATCGGTTAAATTATAATTCCGCGTTTCGGTGTTTTTCACCAGCTTCGCCCGTACGCCGCGCTTGCTTTGCAATAACGCCTCCGCCTGCGCCACCCCGCCTTTTTCAACCAAGGCCCCGATGAAATTGGCGCAATATAAAGCCAGCCACAGCCATATGGAAATCTGCAAATCCAGCCAACGCACCGGGAGATGATGAGAAAAATCCCTAATCACCAGGAGGGTGACGAGCGCCGCTCCCATCTCGCCGATGAAAACCACCGGGTTATTATAAAGCCGCATGGGGTTCAGCCGCACCAAAGCTTCCCAGGCGGCGCTTTTTATCACCCTTATATCCTTTAGCGCACCGCGCCTGCGTGAGAGTCTTTTTATCATCTAAAGCGATCTCTTCCCGATTATCAGCAAATGCTCCGTCATCGGCCCCATTACCAGCACCGGAAGATATGCCAGTGCTGTGCAGATTATCAGCATTAGCAGCAGGGTTATGACGAAAGTCGTGCTGTTGGTGGAAAAGGATTTCCCCGAAATCGCCACGCGTTTTTTCAGCACGAAGGAACCGGCCAGCCCGAGAATGCAAATCATCACCAGATAGCGCGAAACCAACATCGAAATGCTCATTGCCAGGCTATTCCAGGGAGTAGCAGTATCGAACCCGGCAAAGGCGCTGCCGTTATTAGCGGCGGCCGAACCATAATCATATACTACCTGGCTAAGGCCATGCGGCCCGGGGTTGGAAATCGCGCGCAGAATGCCGGGAGCCAGCATTGCCAGGGAAGAAAAGCCGAGAGTCATCGCGGGCCCGGCGGCTAAGGCCAGCACCAGCCAGCCGGTTTCGCGCGGCTCGATTTTCTTGCCGAGATATTCGGGAACTTTCCCCGTCAGCAAATTAGCGACGAAAGCGGTGATTATAACGAATACCAGAATCTTATACAGCCCCGAACCGGCGCCGCCGAACACCGTTTCATTGAGGAGCAGGTCGGTTAATAATACCAGCCCGGTAAGCGGCATCATGCTGTCATGCGCGGCATTTAAGGAGGCGTTGGCTGTGGAAGTGGCCGTCACCGCCCATAATACCGAACCGGCAGTGCCGAAACGCACTTCCTTGCCCTCCAGATTACCACCGATATTCTCCCGGCTCGGCAATTGGTCCATGCTCATATGCTCAATTAGCGGATTAGGCTGGTTTTCCGCCCAGTAAGCGGTGAAAACCATGGTGATGAATAACGCGCCCATAACCACCAATAGCGCCATCCCCTTGGTTTTATCACCCACCTGGCGGCCAAAGAAATTTATGAAAGAGACGGGAAGAAATAGCATCAATAGCAGTTCGAAGAAATTGCTGAACGCGCCGGGGTTTTCGTATGGATGGGCGGAGGAAGCGGCGAAAACTCCCATCCCCGACGATGCGGCAAGCTTTATCGCCACTTGCGACGCCACCGGGCCTTCAGCTATTTTCTGGGTTATATTTTCGATGGGCGTGGTGCTGATTGCGCCGGAAAAATTTTGCGGAACGCCGGTGATTATAAGGATAACGGCGGCTATCAGGCACAGCGGCAGCAATATCCATAATATGGAGCGCGTAATATCGACCCAGAAATTGCCGATAGTGCGCTCCTCCATGCGCGAGAGCCCGCGCACCAGCGCCACCGCCACTGCCATCGCCATCGCGCCAGACAGGAAACATTGCACGCTGATAATGGCCATGCGGCTGAAATGGCTCAAGGTTTTTTCCGGTATATAATAATGCCAGCCGGTGTTGGTGACGGCGGCTATGGCAGTATCCAGCGCCTGGAGAAACCCAAGGCCGGGCAGTTTATCGGGGTTTAAGGGCAGAAATTTTTGCAGCAGCAGGAAAATCACCACCACCGCAATCCCGGTGAGGCTGAGGGCCAACAGCGAAAGCGCGTAAGAGCTCCAATGCTGCTCGCCTTCCGCATCGATATGGCAAAGCCGGTAAATGAACCTCTCCAGCGGCTCCAGCAGAAAATCCAGCGGCGTTTTCCGGTGGTTATAAACCCTATCCAGGTAAAGCCCGCCAAGCGGCGCGAGCGTCAGCACCAACCCGAAAAAAATAAAAAACTGCGCGAACCCCTGCCAGGTCATCTGATGATTCTAACTATTCCCGCCTTAATTATTACTTAGTTAATCACCTTTAACATAAGGAGATTTTGCATATTACTCCAAGATAAGAAATTTGGATAATGAAAAAATCGGAATAGGCAGTTGGCTCCTTAGATTCGGTTAAGAATGGGTCTGATTTTGACATTACAAGTTATGCGTATCCGCCGAAAATCGCAGCGTTTCTATAATATGACTAATATTCAGTATATTAGCAAGAAAACCCATTCTAAACAATGAGATAAATTGATTAATAAAATATTAATATTACAGCGTATTTATCTTGGTTTTAAGATAATTTTGTAGTAATGTTAACCAATCTTAATATTTCAAATTATTTAATCGAGGTTTTATGTCAATTATAACTGTACCAGGCGGCACTTCCACTAGCGATACCGTAACTCATGGCAATGATAATTTCACCGCTCCGGCCGGAGATACGGTAGGAACGCAATATTTATACTATGGCGGCGCTACGGCAACTACTGATGGTTCTCCGAATGGCGGCAGCGATACCGTAACTACCGGTTCCGGCAATGACACTGTCGATTTCAGTTATAATAACGGCCATGATTCGATAACTCTTGGCTCAGGAAGTGATAAAGCTATCGGCGCTACCAGCGCAACGGTAGGAATTCCGGGCGGTGCGCAGGATACTTTCAATGCCGGTTCCGGTTCCGATACTATTGACATACAAAGCGGCGGCAAGGATTTAATAAACGGCAGCAAAACCGCCGGTTCCAGCCTCACTGCATATATGCATGGCGACACTATCGGCAATGACACGGTGAATGTTTTCGGCGGCACCATCGCAACACCGAATAATGTAAATATATTAGGCTCGCAAGGAAATGACAGCATAGTTGCGACCGGAGTAGTTAATGGCACTCTGGACGGCCAGGAAGGGAGCAACACCATCGATGCATCGGGAACTTCCACCGAACACCTGATAATTTACGCCGGCGGCGGCGCCAGCACCACCGCTGTCGAGCTGGTGAAAGGCGGAAATTTTGCCGATCAAATAATATTAGCCGGGCATGGCAGCGCCACAGTCTTAACCGACGGCGGCAATGACACTGTAAGCGCTATATACGGCAATAACACAATCACGACCACCAGCGGCCACCAAAACACCATCACAAGTGGTCATAACGATACTCTCTCCGGCATCAGCAACAACACTATCAATGCCAACGGTAATGACAATATCGTGACCGACAATAACAGCAATAATACTATTAACGCCAACGGCAATGATACGGTAAGCGCGATATACGGCAACAACATAATAACTACCATCCACGGCAATCAAAACAACATCACCACCGGCCATAACGATACTACCAGCGGCATCAGCAGCGATACTATAAATGCCAATGGTAATGATACTATCATTACGGAAAGCAACAGCAATAACACTATAACCGCCAATGGCGCTGATACTATAAGTGTGATGGGAGGCAATAACAGCATCTCGACCGGCACCAGCAATAGTAGCATATATCTTGGAATGGGCGGCAACAGCACCATCACCGACGGAGCGACCAGCCACGATACGATAAACTATACTTATGCAACCGGGCCTGTATCTTTAAGCATTACCGCGAGTGGCGCCACCGCCACCATCGGCAGCGAGCATGACAGCATAACCGCGCCTAGCAATGTCTCACAATTCATCCTGAGCCAGCATTCCGATACGGTGACCATTAGCGGGGTGGTGAATGCCAATATCAATGCAGCCTTCGGCAGCGCCAGCATCGATGCTTCCAATGGCACCGGCAATTACACGCTGAATGGCGCGGCGGGGCATGATACCCTTATCGGCGGCGGCGGCACCAACCTGTTCGAAGGTAACAACGACAGCATGGTCGGCGGCAGCCACGGCATGACAGACCAGTTCTACCTAGGAGCCGGCGATACCATAACCGCCGGAACGCCATCCAACCTTATCCTTAACATGGGACATGATAACGGCATTGCCACCTTGGATTTCTCCGGAACTAACGTAACCGGCTCATTTGCGCTGGCAGGCCTTACCATCACTAACCTCCCGTCAACTATTGTTAACGTCTATACCAGCACGATGGAGGGAGCGACGGGCGGCGATACTATTATCGGTGGCGCCACTAAGGAAGTGCAGGAGATTATTCAGGGAGCGAATGATTCCGTGACCGGCGCAGGCAAAGATATACTTAATATCTCCGCCGCCGATGCCCCCATTAATGTTAATCTCTCCAATGATTCCGTCAGCGGCGGCGGCAAAATCGCCGGGCTTCATCTTCATAATGCCAACAATGTTGCAACCGGCTCCAGCGGCTTCATGGAAATAATAGATACGAAAGTGGCGGGAGGCGATACATTAGTCAGCAGCACTAACGGCGGTACTAACTTCTACCTGGCAGGCGGGAACGACAGCATCGCCGGCATGGGCACCGGCAATAGCATCAATTTTAACGGTGTGGCCAACAGCCTTACCGCTAACTTTAATGCCAACACCTTCGGCGGCGCCATAGCAGGCGAGAGCGTTTCCGGAGCCACAACCTTCAGCTCGGTTAACGGCTCGAAAAGCGGCGGCGACAACATAACCGTAAGTAATCTCTCGACTAACACATTCACCATCAACACCTACTATTCCGGCCATGACACATTGAATAATGGAACGGGCACGGGCGCCAGATTGGACTTCATCGGCGCACCCGGCAATTCGGTAACGCTTGATCCGAATTCCCCTGATACAGTTACCTATAAGCTGGCCAGCGCCGCCAACTTCGCCCTAGCCGGAACCGATACGATTAATGGTTTTGCTCATGGAACGGACCGTATAGGCTTTTCCACCACCCAGGCGGCTAATTTCTCCGACCTTCACATAACTACCAGCGGCGGCAACAGCTTCATTACTGCGGGCACTAACACCACACACATAATTGAAGTTGCAGGTGTAACTAACCTAGCCACCTCCGATTTCATATTCGGTTAAGAAGCCAGCCGATTACGACTAAAAAAGCCCGGAGTAAAATCCGGGCTTTTTTTTATTGAGAAAATGTTCCGTATTTTCCGGAAGATGAAATAGGCGCACAAAAATATGAGGAGCGCCGCCAGAAGCGATTTCCGCATCACATGGAGCGGAATGATAATCGGTTTTCTCGGCGTGGCGACTCTATTGGCCCAGGGTTTTCATTGGATTAGTTTTTAAGTTTGCTTGCCTCCGCGCATAATCTCGCACTCGTCACTTCTATTACCTCTTCCAACACCCGCATAAACTCCTTCGCCTGCATCCCCGGCATAATCTTCGGTAATATCTCGATAATGATTTTCCCCGGATGTTTGGTAAAGGAATTTCTCGGCCAGAATAGGCCGGAATTCAAGGCTACCGGTATCACGGCGAATCCTGCATGTTTATAAACCCCGGCAACGCCGCTATGGTAATGCGGTTTTGCGCCGGGCATGGTTCTGGTGCCTTCGGGGAAAATTACGATGGAATTGCCTTTTTGCAGCGTCTTCACCGAATCCACCATTACCTTGCGGATGGCTTTGGCCCCGGCTTTGCGGTTTATTGCCACCGCGCCCATTCCCATCATGTAGAAATTCACTATCGGAATCAGGTAAAGTTCTCTTTTTAATATATAGGTAGGGCGGGTGAATAATAGGAAAAGAACTAGGGTATCCCAGGCCGATTGATGTTTGGAGGCGATAATCACCGGGCCGGACGGGATATTTTCGCGCCCTTTTACTTCATGCGTGATGCCGCAGAATATCTTCAAAAAAAACAGCGTACCGCCCGCCCATATTTTCCCGGCGAGAAAAACACCGTTTTTTTTCGG
>Ga0206957_1159_pt1 | contig 13324 bp, 18 predicted proteins | sample Alteio_BWOrgHeat_32_FD_152975 | JGI IMG/M metagenome (GOLD analysis project Ga0206957, IMG submission 152975) | Enriched cells from forest soil in Barre Woods Harvard Forest LTER site, Petersham, Massachusetts, United States -... | ecosystem: Environmental > Terrestrial > Soil > Temperate forest >...
ATATGTATTTGCTCTTCGGCAAGTTTTTCACGGTCTGCGCCTAATTTTTCACGATCCGCGCCTTGTTTCTCACGATCCGCACCCTGTCTTAATTGCCCTTCTCTAATTTTTAACTCATCTGTTTGCAGACGGACAGTCTCTGCCAAATTATTTTGTGTTTTCTTTTTCAAGGACAAATCTTTGGCTTTGCCTTTTTTACTAGATATTATTTTCTTTTTCATTGATATCTACTTGTTAATTCTTAATGCCATTAATAAGATCAACGAGGGTCTGGCCATTAACAGGTTTTTGCAAGAAACCTACGGCCCCGGCTTTCAAAGCACGATTGGTGGCATCGTCCTTTTTCTCCGCCGAAATAAAAATAACAGGCCGATTTGATCCTGAAGCTAAGATCCTTTTCTGGACTTCCCCACCCGTCTAATCCAGACATATGAATATCGAGAAGTAAACAACCAGGATCATCATGAGCCACGGTATCAAAAAAACTTTGCGCGGAATTAAATGTCGTCACTTCAAAATCATAGGTCATCAGAAGGGTTTTGAGAGCACGGCATACCGACTCATCGTCATCTATAATATAGATAGGTACTGGCATTTTACTCCTTTTAATACAATTAGATAGACTTTCATTTTTCACAAACCATTGTTGGTATTCTATACAGAGACCATGACTGATTCAATTGTACCTAGGTATAACTACTACATCACAATACCCGATGGGGCTGGACTGGATCGATGGGAAGCCTTATAAAAATTCTCGGATCTGATGCAGTCGCGATCCACGATGTTCATTTCAGCTTCTACCGCCTTTTCGGCTTCAAACCAATCATCCCAATCATGCCCAGATTCAAATCCTCTTTTCTCGAATAACTCATAAGCTCTCTTTTCAACCCGGCGCTCAAATACGGTTCCTTCTTTGGAAATATTAAATTCTTCATCTCTTTTTGTCATGATATTCTCCTGAAATATCTCAAATAATTATTCACATGATCTTCCCCAACAAACGTTGCAGCGATATCACCTGCTTTCATTTTTTCTTCTTGCTTATAGACCTCTCCATGTAAAGTCACAATTTCTCCTTCAATGGTAACTATAATATTGTCCGCTACAAGGGACAATAAATCCTCACGGCTTATCGCATCTTGAATGTCCATACCCAGATCATCATCTGTCCCTGTGGTATTTGACTTAAAACTATTCTTAAGCACCGCTAAAACCTGTGTATCCTCTAAACTTTCTTTTAAATTCTTCATTCTTATCTCCTTTAGATATGATGCTGATTAGCATCCTTAATTTCATAAATTATTCTAATAAATTTTGGCTTATGAAATAATTTCTTGGACTTCACCCTGCCCATTTGCTTAACCTCTTTCTCCCAAAGTGTTTCATCAGACTTTTTGACAATACCAATCAAATCCCCTCTGATTTGAACATCGTAAAATTCACGACAATGAACGCAATCAATCTCCCAAATATGCTCAATAGCGGCCTTGGCCTTATCAAAAACTCTATAAGAAACCTTAAACTTACCCTTTCCACAAATACAGGCACATTCACATAATGGATTTTCGTTACTTGCGGCAATTACCTTTGAAGTTTTAGCAATCATAGGTACCTTTCATAAACATTCACAAAATTGAACGTTACCATTCATATTGGTAGAGAAGTTACTTAATTGCAGTTTAGAGATTTGCATCGAATGAAGCAATTGAACTAAGGTATAATGAAAGAATACATAAAAGATAAAAGCCATGATTATTATCATGGCTTTCAGTGTAGATGCATGGCAGTGATTGCGGCAGAACAATTGCAGATATACAAATCATACTTTATGGCTGATTAAGAGAAGATGAAAAATGCAGGATTCCTAACATTCTCTTTCTTTTTTTATCAGCCAGCACCATCAATTCTTTTGAAAGTTCAGGATTTGAGTGCCGAAGAAAAAGGGCTGAATCTCTCAAAAGCTTTATATAGGCTTGACGTACTTTCATTGTCAACATTACCGCCTTATCGTTTGCTGCCTCATTTCTATCTTCATCTGTTTCTTCCCTCCACGAAATTTGATCATGGGCGTATTCCGTCAACTTTGCCGCGATGTCAGGATGATATTGATGAAGGGCCTTGGCCGCGCTTTCAAAAACTTTTATCTGATGATCATACGGCTTGTCTTCTGCCCATAACCGTGGTGGCAATACCACGAAATACACAAACAGCATAATTACTAACAATTTGACACTCATCACTTTTAGTTTAATACGTGTCCCCTGTTCGTGGTTTTATCATCATAGACGGCCCATTAACACCAATATAAGAAGTACAATAAGCAGGGTTGAGAAGATACCCGTTGGAGCATACCCCCATGACTTGCTATGTGGCCATGTTGGCAGTCCACCTATAAGTAAAATTAAAAGTATAACTATTAATACTGTTCCTGTAGAAATGACCATGGTTTTGCTCCTATCAAATTTTTATGCCTTTTTAGTAACTTTTTCTACCCTATTCACAAGTGCCTTTGCCTTCCCATTGCTTTTCTTAGGGATCAAACTTATTTTTTGCTTAAGGTTATTCTTTAATTGTTGATTTATGGCGACCGCCTTATTAGGAGGCAAGTCATTGATCTTACGGGCTACGACAAAATCATTCTCAGAAAGTCCACCCACGTCATGTGTAGTTAACGCAACACGTAAATTACGGTATCGGGTCAAATGAATATCCGGATGATGTTTTTCATTTTCAGCAATAAGGGCAATTCGGTCGATCCAATCAACAGCATCCATAAAATTATGTAATATGAATTCACGATAGATCATTTTATGATCATCAGTTAATTGCCAGCCATCAATATTCTTTAAAAACTCTCTCGCTTTGTTGGCTATTAATAAGGAAGGCTCTTCGACGTGTGAATTCTTTCTTGATGGTTTTTGCATATCTACCTTTCTTGATGAAACGAAAAATATCCTTGAATAGTTTGTAATAGAAATTCCATCTGCATGTTTGTATTCTAGGGATTACGCTAAAACGAATCAATTATACTAGGGTATAACACCTGAGTTTGGAGGAGGGTGATGGACACTACCTGTGCGGAATTTAAATATTAATCTCGAGCAATTCGTCCCATCGAGTGGTAAATCTTTTAGATTTATAAGCTTCGTTATACCAATCTTGCCCCATCCCTTCAGCAGCCAAAAAGACCTTGGCTGTATTACGGCGGTTATTCCAATGGTCCATGATATCCATCAATTTTTGCCTTCGGCTGGAATCATAGGTTGGCTCAAACAGAAAATCCTGCACTGTCGATTGAGGCTGTAGGTTAGAAAGCACCACCCCTGCCTTCTTATAGCCGTAGCCAGGTTTATAAATCGATTTAACAAGCTTTTGGGCTATGGCAATAAGATCAGGTGTATAGGCCGTTGGTGGCGTTAAATCGATACCCGCGGCATTGGCATAATACCGTTCCCGCTTAAAACGATTGGTGGTCAGGTAAACTTGCACGTATCCACAAACCGATTGTTGTGATCTTAATTTTTCGCTGGCATTGGCAATATAGGCTGCAATCGGTTCACTAAGCTCCTCTAGACTGGTTACTTCTTTCGCAAAGGTGCGTGAGGTGGTAATCGCCCTTTTATCAATCGCATTATCTTGGGACTCAAGACACGGAATCCCACGCAATTCCCACACCGTCTTTAATGAACCTATACTTAAATTTTGTTTAATCCAAGCATCTGGCATCTCTTTAAGCTGCAATGCTGTAAGAACACCCTGACGCTTTAAGAAATCTCCCTTATTATACCCTATCCCCCAAATTCCTTCGACGGGTGTCTCCCTAAGCCAACGATCAATTGTTTCCTGATCCTGCAGACAGAAAATCCCATCAGTGCTGTGTTTCTTGGCAATATGGTTTGCGGCTTTGGCCAAGGTCTTGGTGGCCGCCACTCCAATCGATACGGGCATTCCTGTATGGCGGCGAATAGTTTCTCTGGCGGATTTAACATACTCATAAGGCTCCGGCATATTATCTAAATGTAAAAAAGCTTCATCGATCGAATAAATTTCCAATTCCGGCGTAAATTCAGACGCGGTTTGCATCACGCGACCCGAGAGATCTCCATATAAAGGAAAATTGGCCGAATAAACAGCGACCCTATGCCGTTGTAGTAATTCCTTACATTTAAAGAATGGCGCACCCATAGGAACACCTAGGGCTTTAGCTTCATTGGAACGAGCAATGACACATCCATCATTATTAGAAAGCACAACCACCGGTTTATGACGTAAGGAGGGATTAAACACCCGCTCACAAGAGACAAAGAAATTATTACAATCAAGAAGGGCGAATAATTTAGACATATTAAAAGGAACGGATAGAATGCAGAACCACACCCCAAACTTCAAAATCCATGCCTGAGATGATTTCAATAGGTTTATAATTCGGATTTTCAGCAAGCAAGAAGATTTTACCATCCTTCTTGTTCAAACGTTTGACCGTGAATTCGCCATTTAAAATAGCCACCACCATCGAACCATTCTTAGGATCTTGTGAACGATCTACAATCAGCATATCACCTGAATAGATACCTGCACCAACCATAGAGTCCCCCTTAACCTTCACAAAGAAGGTGGCCGCAGGACGTTTAATTAGATGTTCATTTAAATCTATTTTACGATCCAGATAATCATCTGCCGCTGAAGGAAACCCTGCTGGAACCGGAGATAAATACAGAGGAAATTCTCTATTTAGAGTTGTATCAACATTGAAAATATGTGTTACTTGGGCCATGAAAGAATTGTACTCTTAACCTAGGACTTGAACAAGCCCAAATAAACCGACGAAATTTATATTATTTTAATATTGCTTTCATCTAATCTTAATCTACATTCTGCTAAATTATCTAATCACTTAATCGCAGTACCCTAAAATATGAATGAGAATTTCTTTCTACCCCAAATTTATCAAGTATTAGCTACCGCTATTGAAATCATTCATGCGGATAGGGGTAATATCCAACTTTATGATAAAAAAGACAATGCTCTAAAAATAGTGGCCCATATAGGTTTTAATGATGAGTTTTTGAAGCTATTTGGTTCTGTGCCTTTAGGAGAATACTGCTGTGGCAGGGCTTTTGAAAAATCGCAACGCGTAATCGTTGAAGATATTTTTACCCATGAATCTTTTTCACATGTTAGCCCTCAATTAAAAACATTTGGTTACAAATCCGTTCAATCTTCCCCTCTTTACGACGATAAAGGCAAGGTGTATGGTATTTTATCCACTCATTTCACCAAGCGACATCAACCCAGTGATGAAGAATTTCGTATCCTGGATAATTATCTAAAAACAGCTGCGCCTATTCTTGCCCGCAAAGTAAAGCAACACAAAATAAAAAAATCCAGGGTTAGAACTTATTTAACAAGTCAAAAGGCCTGATTTGACTTGCAGCTCATAATCGCTCGGATAAGCTCCTGTGGATCTCCGGCTTTATTTAATAATGTAACGGCACCGGCCTTCTGCATGGAATCAATAATATCCTTTTCGTCCTGGACAGATAGACCAATGATATCAATCTCAGGAAACTCTCTTTTAATGACCCTGGTGGCTTCAATGCCATTGAGCCTTGGCATATTGATGTCCATAACCACCACATTGGGATGAAACAACTTGACCTTCTCGATAGCTTCTAAACCATCTTCAGCCTGAGCCACGACATTAAATCCGCTATTCTCATTTAAAATATTGGCAATCCCCTCCCGCACGATTTTATGATCATCCGCTAGCAGAATATTGATTTTCTTGCCCTGCTCGTGCTTGTACTCCTCCTTTTCTTGCGGCGAAACAATTTCTTTGGATATCGGTTTTTCTTCCATGGCCACAGGAATGACTATTTCTATCTCCGTTCCCTGTCCTGGTTGAGAGATGACCTTCATGGTTCCATTGATAAGTTTTAACCGTTCACGGATGCTAAAAAGCCCAAAACCTTTATCCATCGACATCTTATCAATGCGTTGAACATCAAAACCAGCTCCCTTGTCCTTGACAAGGACCGTCATTAACCCTTGTTCATATTGCAAAGCCACCTCAGCACTCGACACCCCAGCGTACTTGACCACATTTAAGAGCAGCTCTTTAACAGATTCAAAAATCATGATTTTGAGCGTGTCTGACAAAGAGGTAGGGACCTTCTCGATATTAAAGACAATTTCTATATTGTGGTTTTCTTTAAATTTATTGGCCAGCCATTGTAAGGCAGCCGGAAGCCCGTCTTCGTACAACACTGGAGGACGCAATTCCATGGTCAGGGTCTTGGCCGCATGGGTTGTATCATCGATATACTTATCAACGCGCTTAAGATTCGCGGCCGCTTTTTCATACTGCCCTTTGCTCATGTCCCTGACCGCCATGCCTAGTTGGAGTTTGGCCGCCACTAAAAATTGCTGCAGATGATCATGGATCAAGGCCGCTATCCTTTTTCTTTCTTTTTGTTCAGTGGATACCACCTGATCAGTCAATAATCGTAATCTATCGGACTGCTGCTGCAACTGAACAACGCCCAAGGAAACCTGGTCCCTGATGGGTTGGGAAATAATAAAAGAAGCAGGGATCGAAATGATAATGATCAATAAGGATACTAACAAATAGGCCTTGTATTTTTCCTTCATCCCTAAATAAATAGATTCAATTTCCAGGTGTCCGATCACCTTACTCTCAAAGACAATGTCTTTCTGAAGCATCAGGTCAAATCTTCCGACCCGGCCCAAATACTTGGCAAAAACCTCTCCGTTGGTCTGGTATAAAACCACCTTAATAATGGATGGATCGTCCTTCAAAGACAAAAGAATTTTGTTGGCCGCGTCCTTATCATCAAACAACAAGGTAGGTTGCAAATTATAAGCCAGCATGTCGATCTGCGAGCTGACCCTGGAGACAGACTCGTCCTTAATTTTATAAAACTCCACAATCCCAAACCCGACACAAGCCAACACCAACGAAATAATGGCGCTGACGATGCCGAATAATAATATTTGCCTGATAATGGGAGATTTCATGCCTTAAATATTCTCCAAAATGGCCAATTTAAGCAATTGGCTGCTGATTTTCAATTTTAAATTTCTAAGCTTTTCCATATTAACGGCAAATCTCAATTTATTATCAACAATCCTAAATTCCAGCAACGCGCCATTGGCCAATGAACCTATGGTAAATACCGGTTCCTGGGGCGGGACATTTTCACTGACCAAAATATGACAATGGTCGTAACGGTTGACCACATTGATGGTACGGCCATTCACAGACCTTCCTTCAATGGTTTGCCAGGCGGTGTTCCTTAATTCAGTATCATCGGGAATACACACATCATAGTGGGGTTGGTTGTCCTGCCAATGGGTAAAGCCTATAAAATGATAAATAAAAGCTGCTTTAACCGCGTCCTCAGACACAGGTTCCTGGGCATTACCCGTCGAAAAGCTTATTACAACCAATATGAGGATAAAAATCAGCTTTTTCATCAGCACTCTAAAATGTAGCGGTCATTTTTACGTACCAGTAATGCCTGACTTGGGTGGTTCCCAATAAAGGAATTGTTTCTTTATGATGGGCATCAACAAGATTGGAACCAGCCAAGGACACCCTCCAGTTTTTATTGATTACCTTGCTTAAATTAAAGTCCAATTCAGGCGCTGCTGGAACGAGTCCATTATCAGAACGGCTGGTGTAACGGAAGGTGGCGTCAAATTCAATACCACGGGGAAGATTAAAGGAAGACCGCAGATAGGCCGCATTCATGGGTGTCGCCTCATTCAAGCCCGTGGTCACCCCTTCATCCACCAAACCTGAATTCATTTTCAAATCCATTTTAATATACGAATAATAAGCGGTTATCTTCCACCAGTCTCTTATTTGAACGTCTGTAGAAATCTCTGCCCCATGCACCTCTCCGTGCGCGCCATTATCGTAAGGGAAGGACTCGAGCAATTGGCCATCCAAGGTAGACAGTGTCGCAGCCCCATAATTAATAATAGAAAGGTCATCATAGTAATCTGAAAATAGTGCCAGATCTGACGTAATTTTCTGTGTCCATTGATTGCGGTAACCTAATTCAAGGGCCCTGAGTTTTTCCGACTGTAAATCATCATTACCCAAAAGCTGCACAAAACCAAAGCCGTTGGCGTATGCTGTCACTACCCCGTTGGATTCAAGGCGAGAAGGCGTGCGTACGGCACGGGAAGCCGCGGCCCAGACTTCGTTGGTATCATTGATATGGTACAAGGCCCGGGCATTTGGTTGAAATTCAAAACCTGTATAAATATTATGTTCGAATTTACTTCCCAATGTAAATTTCCATTTATCGTCCAGGGTGGTGTATTCATCTTGAACATAGGTACTGAATAACTGGTCGGTTTGCGAGGGCTTTAATATGGCGAAGGTATTTGTATTGCTTTCTTTCTCTAAATTCAAATGGTAGGTCAGTCCCCAATTGATATTTTGTTGGGCGGAGATGGTCACTAAATGGTTATATTCCATATCAACCTGGTTTCTTGTTTCATTAAGAATATCCAAACGTAAATCAGTCACGTCCCAATAGGTCTTAAAATACCAGTCGTCATCGGTGTAATTGGCCAATAAATTCCACCCCTCCCCCTTGTCCGTATCATTGCTGGTCCGCGTAAATGGCGCTGTGAATGACGTCATTGTCGATGTGGCATCTACAACTGTATTGTAATAATCCCCCTGCAGTGTCAATTTATCTTTATCGGCACGAAAACCCGCCTGGGCGATTTCCCAATTGTCCGTGTTACTCCCTGTGGTGCTAAAACCTTTACCATACGTATCATATTTGCTATAAATCCTGTAATCCCAATCATGGGCCTTGCCCCCATAACGCAACGTCGAGAAACCTCGCTCGTCGGAACCCCCGCCCGCTGTCACAAGCGCGCCTTGGGTGTCCTTGGCTTTTTTAGTAATGATATTAATGACCCCATTGACCGCATTGGCCCCCCAAAGGGTCCCGCCGGGCCCACGGATGATTTCAATGCGTTCAATATCTTCCAGTACTACGTCCTGGAGGGTCCAAAAAACACCACCATGCAGCGGTGCATAGACCGACCTTCCATCGATAAGCACCAGTAATTTATTGGCATAAACAGATCCATTAAATCCCCTGATAGAAATATCCCACGAATTGGCACTTACCTGCTGCACGCGAATGCCAGGCACCATGCGCAGAACTTCAGGCAGATTGGTGGCCCCACTACGGCGGATGTCTTCCTGAGTGATTACCGTGATGGCAGCGGCCGTATTCCAAATCGGTTCTGGTTTTTTGGCCGCTGAGGTGACCTGGATGTCCATCAGCTGCTCCATGCTCATCTGCGTCAAATCCGGCTGCGCAAAAGCAGCTTGGCCGTACAGAAGCATAAAAAATAATAAATAAAAAACCTCTGCACGGGTTTGCAGAGGCAAGAATTTCATCAGCCTGGATAATGTATTATAGATAAGTAAATCTTCTTCCATAAAAAGAATCTTTAATTCAAATTACGTTTAACCACCTCCAACATCTCCTCAATCCCTTTTGCTTTGGTACAAAACTCATGCACCCCTAATTGTTCCATCCTGGTTTGGGCACTGCCATCGGCAGAAAGAACCACCACAGGAACCGATGCAATTTTGGCATCGGTTAATTGTTCTTTCCGAAACTGATACCCATCCATGACCGGCATCATTAAATCCAACAAGATAAGATCTGTCTTGGTGGTCTCCCTTCTTAGAAAATCAAGAGCCTCTTTACCATTGCCAGCACAGTTAACTTCGTATCCTTCAGATTCAAAAAGTTCTTTGGTAAGACTCTGAACGTCGGGATTATCCTCAACCAAGAGTAATTTGTATTTTCTATCCAAAGTATAAGCCTATGATTTTTTAAAATCTGGGTATTATATATAAAACAACGGACTTTGTAATTGACCTATTTACACCTTTTACTATCTTTTTTCCACTTTGGTCATATTTTTGCTAGGTAGAGGCTTACACTTGATCCACTCTGCCTGAACCTTCATTGGCGGCTTTTCCATTTTGCCACGGTTACGGATAATAAGACCATCAAGGAAACGCCGTAGGATCTGATCCCCGCAAGCCATATAATTTGGATGATCTTCCTTACGAAATATAGCCGATAGTTCTGACGGTGTAGTCTCAAACTCGGCTAATTTTAGAATATCGATGATATCCGTGTCCTTAAGCTTAAGTGCCACTCGAAGCTTTTTCATAATGTCATTATTATTTAACATTATCCGCTCCAATATAATTGTCCGCATCTGCTTCAAATCTTTTTTTGCACCGATAACAACACAGTTTGTATTTCTTTCCATTATGAGTAACAACCATTTTAGGATTAGCACTCAAACCACATACCACACACCGTTCATCAGCCATATTCTCTCCTCTCAAGTTTCCAACAATTGGGCGATCAGCTTTTGTAAAGGTTCTATCTCAATCTTATTTTTGGAACTGATCCAAAAAATATCAGCAATATCGCCCCCCAGTTGACCGACAATTTCCTTCTTCCTCACATCAAGTTTTGAAGGCCCCACCTTGTCGATCTTATTGACAATGATATGAAAAGGGTAAGCATGATGCCTCAGCCAACTGATCATTGAAATATCCAGCTTTGTCGGCCCCGCCACAGCATCCAGAATGACAAATACCATACAAAGATTATTCCGGCTGGTCAGATATGCTTCTATCATTGGTCCAAATTCTGCCTTGCCCAATTTTGAACCCACCGCATATCCATAACCGGGAAGATCGACGATCCAGCGGTAAGGCTTGACCTCGTACACATTAATGGTCCTGGTTTTTCCGGGAACCTGTGACACCCGCGCCATGTCCTTCTTTTGGCATAAAGCATTAATGAGAGTACTTTTACCGGCGTTAGACCTCCCTACAAAGGCCACTTCAGCATCACTGGCGGTGACTTTCTGCGCATCAGTTTCAGTCATTAAATGTTTGGTCTCGCGTAAATTCATTGCATTACAATACCACAAAAGATGCCTCTCCAGTAACGTATTACTGGCAAGACAACGTTAGAACCTGTTTAATGGCTTCCCTTAAGAATTTCTGCTAATATTGTTGCCGTGATAAATTCTAACGTCTCTGCTGATCTGCCCATGCTCACCACCTTAAAAACCGTTTTCGGATATGATGCTTTCCGTCCTTTGCAGGAAACCTGTATTCAATCGGTACTCGACCGGCATGACACTGTTTTAATCATGCCAACTGGCGGCGGCAAATCCCTTTGCTACCAGATACCTGCTTTGCTACTGCCTGGTTTAACCATTGTTATTTCTCCCTTAATCTCTCTGATGCAAGATCAAGTCAGCCAATTAAAAAGCCTGGGAGTCGAAGCGGAAGTCTTAAACAGTTCTTTATCCTTCGAAGAATACGAGCGTAATTCATCACGCATCCGTTTGGGCATAACTAAATTACTTTTTTGCGCCCCTGAAACGCTTTTTAAAGAAGAAATTTTAGAGTTACTCTCTTCTTGCCGTGTCGATTGCATCACCATCGATGAAGCCCATTGCATATCAGAATGGGGACATGATTTTAGACAGGAATACCGCCGGATTAAAGACCTGCGAATCCGGTTTCCCAAAGCTGTTTTTTTGGCTGTTACAGCCACCGCTACCACACGGGTGCGCCGGGATATCATCACCAATTTAGGTTTATTAAATCCCCGGGAATTGGTGGCCAGCTTTAACCGTGATAATCTATTCTATGAAGTCATTCCCAAAAATCGCGCCACGGATCAGACCATTGATTTTCTTCAAAAATTCAAAAATCAGAGTGGGATCATTTATTGTTTTTCACGCAAGCAAGTCGACAGCTTGACGGCAGATTTAAATTACTTCGGCTTTAAGGCACTGCCCTACCATGCCGGATTAGCAGACAATGTGCGCCATAAGAATCAGGAACTATTTATCCGCGATGATATTCCTATTATGGTCGCCACCATCGCTTTCGGGATGGGTATTAACAAACCGAATGTCCGCTTCGTTATCCATTATGACCTTCCCAAAAATATCGAATCCTACTACCAGGAAACCGGCCGGGCTGGACGGGATGGCTTACCCTCCAGTTGTCTTTTACTCTATAGTCCTGGTGATTGCGCCAAAATCAAATATTTCATCGATCAAAAAACCGATATGGACCAAAAGCGCGTGGCCCAGAACCATTTGAATGCCATCACTTCGTATGCTGAAAGCCGTAAATGCCGCCGGCATCCTTTAATCACTTACTTTGGAGAAAACTATACCCTTGATAATTGCGGGCTATGCGATAATTGCATTAAGCCGCAGGAAACCGCTGATAATTTAACGGTACCGGCCATCAAATTCATTCAGTGCGTATCCGAAACAGATGAACGTTTCGGTGCGGTGCATATCATCAATATCCTTCGAGGCAGTGAATCTGAAAAAATATTAAATAACAATCATCAGGAATGCAAAACGTTTGGTGCAGGACGGGACATGACCATCAAGCAGTGGCAATATCTGGTATCTCAATTCCTGGCCCAAAATCTCCTTAGCAAAGATGAGGAATATGGCGTATTAAAACTCAATGAACGCTCTTATGGCTTGCTTGCCGGCCGGATTAAATTCGAAGGCTACATGATGCCCACGGATACAGCACCCCTTAAAACGGCCGCCTTAAAACAAAATGCCAAATATGATAATGCTCTTTTTGAACGGTTACGGATCAAGCGAAAACAATTGGCCGATGAATCGGGCGTTCCACCCTATATCATCTTTTCGGATAAATCACTGATCGATATGTGTGAACGTCGTCCCCGCACCACCGCTGAGTTTGCCAAAGTCTTCGGGGTGGGCGAACAAAAACTAAAAAGATTCAGCTCCATTTTCTTACGTGAAATTAACCGGGCCTAATTACTGTTGACACTATTCAGGCATAGTCATCAGAAGGGTAAAACAAAACATTGAGCCTTGATGCGGAATCGACTCTACCCATATGTTCCCACCATGACGATTCACAATTTTCTTGCACACCGCAAGGCCGATGCCTATTCCAGGGTAGTCACTTTTGCTGTGCACCCGTTTAAAAATCGTAAATACCCGCTCTTGGTCTTTGGGCTCAATGCCGATGCCGTTATCTTTGATTGAAAAAAACCAATGTTGTTGGTCTGGCCTGGCAGAGATGTGGATTTGTGGATGATTTTTACCTTTGTATTTGATGCCATTAGAAATCAAATTTTGAAATAACTGCTTAATCTGAATCTCATTGACTGATAACGTGGGCAAGGGATCATAAGTAATTTCCGCGTGG
>Ga0206957_1160_pt1 | contig 13150 bp, 10 predicted proteins | sample Alteio_BWOrgHeat_32_FD_152975 | JGI IMG/M metagenome (GOLD analysis project Ga0206957, IMG submission 152975) | Enriched cells from forest soil in Barre Woods Harvard Forest LTER site, Petersham, Massachusetts, United States -... | ecosystem: Environmental > Terrestrial > Soil > Temperate forest >...
GTTGAAGATAATGGCTGACCCTCCCGATGGCAGTGCGTCAAAACTTTTCTTGAGGAGCAGTTGATCCTTTTCCTCGCTCCAGATGGTGAAGAAGTGACAGAACAGGATACCGTCAGCGCCCTTTGGAAACGCATCGGTAAAGCAGTTGCCCATTGAAGCGCCAAGCCGATCGGCGAAGCCTTGCGCCTCGATGTTTTTCCTGGCGATGTCGCATACGCTGGGAAAATCGAAAACAGTCGCGTGCAGCTTGGGGTATTTGCGGGCCAGGGCGATGATATTCGCCCCGTTGCCGCCGCCGACATCTACGAGATGCTTGACATGCGACAAGTCCACATGCTGGGCGAAACTGGCATTGGCCTGTGCTGAAAGATCTTCCATCGCAGCCTGAAATATCTTCTCCAAATCGGGGTAATGTGCGAGACGCTGATACAACGTCGGTTCATCTCCTTCGAATTCCTTCAGCCCGATATTTTTATTGGCCTTGATGGCGTCATAGAATGAATGCATGGCTTTATACATAACATGATGTTGTAGCTCGACGAAAGAAAGAACGTTTTTCGGGCTTTTACGATTCAAGGCGATATCGGCCAGCGGTGCGTTGGTATAGACATCCCCTTTCTTGCGCAGCAGCTTGACGGCCATCAGTCCAAGCAACAGAATCCGGCAAGGTTTTTCATCAATGCCGAGAGACTTGGCGATTTGCGGGCGTGTGAGCCCTCCCGCGCTTGACAGAAGCGTAAACAGATCAAAACGGACGGCGGCGCTGAGCGTCTGAAAGAAAATATGGCCACCGAACACAAGGCTGAAACGTTCAAGGTCCTCGGCGTATGTCTCGTCAATGAACTCATCGGTAATTTTGTGGTAAGGTTGTTTGCTGATTTGCGTTTTCATACTCTATGCCTTCTCAAAAATGAATTAATTGCTGAACATCTTAGGGCAGGTCACTTGGGTGGAGAGGTAATTTGACGGCTCCGCAAATATTGAATGAGCCACCAGCGTTTGAGGCGTTGAAGGGGATGATATTTGCCGCCGGCGATGAGCCGACCATGAATGAACCGGCCTACATAGGGATCGAATTGATAATAGTGGGGCGCGCAGCACCGAACACCGCGCTTCAACAGGATTTTGGCAACTTCGGCGGTAAGCACTCCAGCTGCCAGTTCACAGGCTGCGCCGACGGAAGGTCCCCGGTGAGCATCGAAATCTATTTCCGATATGTCCATATAGACTCTTTGGGTTGCCTTAGGAACCATACCCACGATATAAGCTGCGAATTGTTCGATTGAATCCATTCCATCGGAGAGACCAAAGTAATCATCAAAGCTCATACCTTTGGGATCAAAAATCACCCATGCCGTGCTGAAACCGACCGGCCCAGCGCCCAGCGCATAAATGCCTTGCCGCGCCGCTTGCCGGAAAAGAATTCGCCGTACCTCAATCTCGAAGGCATCTATCCCATCGGCCATGATATCGGCGTCCTTAAGGAACTGTTCGGCATTATGAGAACCGATGTGTTCACGGAAAATGCGGATATCAGCTTCGGGATTGATGTCATGCACGATTTTTGCCATGACATCGGCCTTCAGCTGTTGCATGGTGCTCTGCATTGCCCCGAATTGCCGGTTGGTATTTGCCATCTCGAAAATATCGGGGTCGGCAATGGTGAACCGGCTAATGCCGAGCCTTGCCAGCGTGACCAGATCAATCCCGCCGACGCCCCCCAACCCGACAACGGCCACCCGGCTGTTGCGAAGTTGTTCCTGCTCGGCGGCATTCACTAATCCGAGATTACGGGAGAAAGCTTCCCGATAGTTCCAGCAGGAAGTGGTAGTCGGATTCATATAAAGTTTATTCGATAGCACTCTGTTCAAGACGTTAAATATATATTAACTTTATATGTTGACATATCGAATAATTGCATCAATAATTGTTATCTAAATGCATAATTATGTCCGGCGAACACCATCAGTTTCATTATAAAAACAACCGTCTGCAGCAATTGCGCGGTTTTTGCTACGCCGCGCAGTTCGGTAATATAAGCCGCGCTGCCGAGCATATGGGACTTACTCATTCCAGCGTATCGGTGCAGATAAAAACTCTCAGCAAAGATCTGGGTGTGGCATTGTTCAAGCGTCGCGGTCCTAAGGTAACGTTAACGCACGAGGGAGAAAAATTACTCGATTTGGCGTTGCCGCTGCTTGATACCATCGAACGTCTGCATGAAACATTTCATCATGAACTGGATGCGACGAAAAAGACCGAGCTGCGCATCGCCGCCAACAGCACCACGCTCAACTTCATATTACCGAATCTTGCCAAGAAATATCTTGCCGCTTACCCGGATACGTATTTTACCGTACATTATGCCGAGCAGGAGGAGGCGATAAAAAAATTATTAAATAACGAAGTTGATTTTGCTCTGCTGCCAAGACGCGAACACAAACCTTTTCCCAAGGGGTACGACTATATCCCACTGTTTTATTATACTCCGTCGCTCATTACGTGCCCCGATCACCCTCTTGCTGGCCGTAAAAAATTGTCGGTGCAGGAAATCAGCAAATATGAGCTGACATTGCCGACAAAAGAATTGCGCGTTATTCCCAACCTGTACGACATTTTCCCGCAACACGACATCAACAAGAAACTGCGCATTAATTTCGTCAACTGGGAAACGACGCGCAAATACATCGAGGCCGGGCTGGTCATCAGTATCTCGTCCGACATCATCATCGGTAAGGACGATACGCTGGTGGCGACGCCGCTGCCGCACCTGTTTCCTGTGGTAGATTATGGCTTCGTCCAGCGACGAGATGGGTGCAGCAGACAGAAGAAAGTTAGCGTCTTTATCGAAATGGCCAGGGTTTCCGCATCATAAGTGCTATCTGCTAGAAGAAGCCACCGCTCATCTTCCACCTGCTACCTTTAACTTGTAATCCCGGCAGCCGAACATGCTTTTGCCGGCCGAGCGATTCCAAGCGTTCAATCCCCATATTCCAGAATTCGAGGCGCGCCCGGCAAAGCTCGGTAACCTCATGCAGCGCAGCGGCGAATTTATCAGGAGATAAGCCTTGTTCAATAGCTAACTCCGTCTTACTTAAGGCAACCTCGCAGGCATCCTTGGCATGGCCTTCTTCGGCGCTTGCTTCCCAGCCCTGTGCTTTTCCGGTGACTGCATCATTATGATTATCCGACCATTTCATAATATCATCACGTACCCGCCCTGTTGCCTCCCTGGAAAGAAAATACCCGTCATCGACTTTTTTCCTAACATAACTCAGATACTGCTTTGCTATCTCGCCATAACTGCCGATATAGGAGTAGCGACCCGGCTCATCAACGGAACTCGCTTCGCGCACGGCAAGTTCCAGCACACTGACAACGAGTGAAAATGCGTCATTAGGATCGCGAATGGCACGGCCTGATCCATATTCGTCGCATCCTTCGGTTCTCTTCAATACTTCGTTGTGATAATCGGCGATGCCCGGCGGTGCGAGATTGCATATATAAACCGCTGTTTTAAAATCCTCCTGCGTACAAGCCGGAAATAATTTTCCCCTCGAAGCGGCTTTGAATTTTTCAAAATCGCCTTCATTGTTACCGAATGCCGGATTACTTTCTGTTTTCCGGAGGCGGTAAATATAACGGGCCATCTGATAGCTGGCTGGATTTAAATATTGCATGTCGGTTGTTTCACCCTGAGCCTGGCAATGAGGGCTTAATGTCTCGCTTAAGAGCCTAAAATTCTTATAAAGAAGGTTCGGGTGAGGCTCATGGCTTTTGTCACCGGTTTCCTCCTTGGCATTGGAATTTATTTTAGCAGCATCATCGTGCATACTGATAGCGCCAAGACGTTTAACGACATTGGGAATAGCGGTATACGTTGATGAAGAGCGAAACATCATCAGCGCCATAAGCAACTCAAGCTGCTCTTTCGTCAGGCTGGCGCGAGGGGCGGTCGAATTCACACGATGTGCCAGCCAATCAATAATTTTTGGCTTTTCAGTGCACGCTTGTTTAAGCTCATTCAATGCTTCTATAACATTCTGGTTATTTGCCAAATTCTCATGGTTACTAACGAATTTTTCCAATTCGTTGATAAAATATTCTGTAGAGTCATTAACGTACCCCGAGGGAGTGCTTACGGTATGCGTTACCATAATTTCACTTTACCCAATATAATATGTTACAATAGATTAACTAAACATCTTACTGCGCGACTGTCAATGTCAGTTTCTTACCGTCGACGCGACAGATCAGTGCGGCTTCCAGGTTATAATGATCAGCTAACTGAAGTCTCTAATACGCTGTCTGACAGGTACTCACATTGAGAAAGGACAACCTACAATAGAATCGGCCAGATGCGAATCCTGAAATATTGTATAATATATTGAAATCTAACAATAAAAACTGGCTGGGATTAGGATTTACATTTAAGCGATAATAAATTGATTATAATAATATATTTCGATATTCGATTTTTCAGGTATCCCCACATAAGCCCTAAGTTTGTTGAGATGTGGTGAGAGGATGCGGCCACTTACAACCGTGCAATCTTTTACCGTTAAGTCGAGATCGTTTATATATTTGGCTGAAGAATTGTGATCGATAGTCGTTGGCGTTGCCCTTTTAAAACGTCCCCCCAAACCATAACGGATCATTATATGCACTTGGTTTTGACCACGTTGAAAATTCGACTATCTGCCAACGCTACTATTCAAATATAGAGCAAAGCCTTCTAAGCTATGGTTCATGAGTTCAAATTTCGCCGGGCACGCCAAACTTGGCATCTAGAAAATTTTACCGGCACATCGAGGGTTTTAGTGACTAATCGTTAAGTGCTGATTACTACCCGTCTGCACAATTTTAATCGGCTGTGTATAACCAGCGCTTTGCGTAGCGCGAGCATATCAGTGCTGATGAATCGAGAATGTATTGTTGCTGCCGGTCTGGGCGATGGAAGCCACTAAGTTAGTAGCAGCGCCTTCCTGCAGTACGGTTGCGTTATTATCACTACCGGGATTCTGGGTAATGGTAGCACTGCTCCTGCTGGCATTTTGGGTAATGGATGCGCTGCTACCGCTGTTATTCGTCGACAGGATTTTAGCGTACTCATTATCAGCCGTCTGAAGAATAGTGGCGGTATTATTGTTACCTCCCGATTGAATGGCTGTTGCCTGGTCGTTGGTGATGTTAGAGCCATTCTGAGAGATAGTAATGGTGCTGTTATTTTCTGAATTCTGCTGCGCAGTAGCCATTGAACCACTACTCCCTCCCGGGGTTTCTTGGAGAATCCAAGCCTGATCGCCTGTACCAGTTTGAGTGATAGTTGCTTGCCCATTATTGTTAGACGATGCAAAAATTTGTGCAATATTCCCTCCGCCAGTCTGCGTAACGCTGTCTATATTTTGATTGCCTATTACAACATATATTTCCGCATCATTATTATTCGCTCCTGTGACATTGATGGTTGCGGTGTTGCTATTGCCCAGAATAAAACTCTCAACAATATTATTAGGATTTGGAAGAGAGTCGGGATCCAGGCCTACATTCGTCGGTGCGCTACCTTGTACACTAATAGTCGATGTATTATTCGAACCATTAATTGCCGTCACTGTGGCCAGATTATTACCGACTTGTGTGATATTGGCAGTATTACCACTGTCTGTCGGGCTCAATGATAAGGAAAACTCACCTTCATGTGCGATCATGGCTGAATTGTTAGTGCCAGTCTGGCTAATGGAATAATTATTATTTTGATTGCCGGTATAACCAATGACATCAGAAACAAGACTGTTACCTCGTACATAAGAATTGAGCAAAGCCAGATTACCGGCACCATTCTGAGTGACTGCGCCAGTATTGTTATTACCAATTTGATTAGCCGTTTCTACGTTAAGGTTAGAGGGAGTAGTATTGACCTGATCGATAACCAGGCTATCGCCACTACCCTGCTGGGTATTCATGTTGCCATTGACATAAGTCAGCGCCATAGCCGGTGAAGCGGCGAGGGCGACGATGGCCATAGTGGAAAGTAGGATACGTAATAACATAATTTCTCCCATCCTTTTAGTGGTTAATCGTTAAGTGCTGATTACTGCCATTCTGCACAATCTTAATCGGCTGCGTGTAACCAGCACTCTGTGTAGCGTTGGCATAATCATTATTGCCAGTCTGAGTGATAGAGGCCAATTGATTGTTGCCTAGCTGGGTAATGCTGGCTTGATCGCCGCTGCCGGTTTGTGTAATCGTAGCTCGATTCATGTTGCCACCGGTTTGCGTAATGTTCGCCAACGACCCGCCGGTTACATTCGTCTGTAAAATGCTGGCCATATTCATGTTGCCATTGGTTTGAGTAATGCTAGCTCCAGAATTGTCTACACCGTTCTGTGTAATCGTGGCCTGATTCATATTGCCACCAGATTGCGTAATATCCGCTGACGACCCACCGGTTACATTCGTCTGTGAAATATTTGCCATGTTCATATTGCCGTTGGTCTGACTAATGCTAGCTTCAGAATTATCTACGCCGCTCTGCGTGATCGTGGCCTGATTCATATTGCCACCTGTCTGCATAATATCTGCTGACGCCCCACCAGTTACGTTCGTCTGTGAAATGTTTGCCATGTTCATATTGCCGGTGGCCTGAGTAACGCTAGCTTCAGAATTATCTACGCCGTTCTGCGTAATCGTGGCCTGAGTCATGTTGCCACTTTCTTGCGTAATATCTGCCACCGCTCCACCGGTTACATTCGTCTGTGAAACGTTTGCCACACTCATACCGCTGGCTTGCGCAATATTAACTATCCCACCGATTCCACCATTTTGTGAAACTGTAGCTTGATCCATGCTGGCCTGCGTAATGTTAACAGTGGAGGCGGCTAAGTTATTCTGGGTAATTGTGGCCTGATTCGCCATGCCGGCTTGCGTAAGGCTAGCTGTCCCACCGCTTAAGTTATTTTGTGCAATTGTGGTCTGATTCGCCATACCGCCCTGAGTAATACCGGTTGTCCCACCGGTTACACCATTCTGCGTAACTGTAGCCTGGTTCGCCACGTTGGTCTGTGTAATATTAACAGTGGCCCCGGTTACAGCACTTCCATTTCCACCCTGACCGACGGAGGCACTGTTGTCATAGCCACTCTGAATAATATTTGCCTTATCACTGCTGGTCCCAGCTAACTGGTTGACTGTTGCCTGGTTACCATAACCTGACTGGTTAATTACTGCGTAATCTCTAACATAAGAATCGGTGTAGTTAGTGCCATTGCCAGGACCGCTCTGATCAATGGTGGCTTGGTTATAATCGCCACTTGACTGAATAATGACTGCATCGTTATCCCCAACGTTCTGGGTGACCGTTGCCGTGTTATAATTACTTTCCTGCCAAACTATTGCACTGTTCCAAGTACCATTCTGGGTAACTGTAGCGGTGTTACCCGTGGTAACAGTGCCTTGATTCAGCTGTCCAATATCTGCGTAATTACCCGAATTAGGATTTCCCGTGCTGTTGGTGGTCTGGGAAAGCGTTATTGTGTCATTACTATCCGATGCGTAACCAGTTTGTCCCTGATTAAGCACTGCGTAGTTACCGGCGCTGCTCGAAGTATTACCGGAGATCTGAGTAGCCGTTAATTGGTCACCAGTGCCGTTCTGGTTAACATATGCCTGGTTATTATTGCCGTTCTGAGTAAGATAAAACTGGCTAGAACTTCCACCCTGGCCGACGGTTGCCGAATTCGCATTACCGTTTACCATAATGTAAGTTAGGTCAGCGACACCATTCTGGGTGATGGAGTCATTGGAATTATTGGTAGCGCCTTCTCCCTGAACATAAGCAGTGTCCTGCGCGCCACTTTGTGCAACATAGGCCCTATTTTGATTGCCCGTAAGGTAAACCATCGAATCATTATAGTATCCACCGGACGCATTAATGGTCGCGGTATTGTTGTTACCGACAAAGTCAGTAATGGCCGATGCGTTCATGCCTTGTATGTTAGTAGTCGAGCTATTCCCGCTGCCGGTTAATGTTGCGAATGCGGATGCATTATTGCCCGTTTGCGTAATACTGGCAAAATTATTGCTATTATTATTTCCAGCATTGGATGAAATTTGAGCCCGGTTACCATTACCGGTTTGACTGATGGAATAATTATTCTGATTGCCGGTAGAACCATCGGGTGAGATTGTATAGGTTTTTACCTGGTTCACGAAGGCGTTAATCAGCGCCATATTGCCAGCACCGTTCTGAGTGACCGCGCCGGTATTGCTATTACCAATCTGATAAACCGTTTCTACGTTAAGATTTGAGGGATCAGTATTGACCTGATCGATCATAAGGCTATTGTCCGTACCCTGTTGAGTGTTCACGTTGCCATTGACATATGTCTGCGCCACTGCTGGCGAAGCGGTGATTGCAATGATGGCAGTGGTAGAAAGCAGGTTGCGAATGGTCATAAATTCTCCTGTTTATTGATTAGTGTTGGGTGCTTTTGAAAAAATTAGCACTGCCGTTCTGGGCGATGGACATGGTCACACCGGGTGTGCTTTGAGTGATGGTGGCATAGTTGTAGTAACTATAACTGGAAGGGTTATTACTATTAATAATGCCAGCGGTAGGACTACCGTTTTGGGTAATGTTGGCTGTATCACTCGTTGCTTGGATAATAGAAGCGTAGTTGTTATTGCCGGTCTGGCTAATGTTAGCATTAGATTGACCGTTTTGACTGATATACTCTTGGTTATTCTGGCCATTCACGGAAATCATTGCCGTGTTCGATGACTGATCTTGCGTGACTATGGCAAAGTTACCGGTGCCATTCATTTGGACAGTTCCGGTGCTATTACTGCCAGCATCGATCGTTGTTCCTATATCTGCCCAATTGCTATTTCCGGTAAGGCTCATGTTACTCGTGTTGTTGTTGCCATACATATTTATGAAGCCGTAGTTATTGGTACCTGATAAGGAGAGGTTGAGTTTGTTAGATGTGCCGAAGAAAGAAATTCTGGCCCAGTTCTCATTGCCCGCTTCTGTAATACTGGCCGTATTATTGTTGATGCCGGTATTGGATGGGATCAACACCTGTCCGATATTGACGCTAAAAATTTCGGCCGTGTTATACTGCCCGCTTTGGGTAATTGAACTATTGTCACCGTTTTCTACGGTGTTTGTTGGAACAGTGATAAAATTGAGGGGAACACCCTGAAGGTTAGCATCAACCTCAGCGAAGTTGCTGCTACCATTTTGTGAAACGGTTGTACTATTATTCGTTCCGACCTGTACAATGGCTTCCTGGTTTGGAATTGAAGGAACGGGACTCACCTGATCAATAGAGATACTATTGCCAATACCTGATTGTGAGTTGGTATTATTGGGCGTATACACCTGCGCCACTGCTGGCGAAGCGGTGATTGCAATGATGGCAGTGGTAGAAAGCAGGTTGCGAATGATCATAAATTTTCCTGTTGTCCAGTGTTAATGTTGATGAATCAAGAAATTATTGCCACTGCCGGTCTGAGTAATGGAAGCCATTAAGCCGGGTTGGTTCTCCTGAATTATGTTGGCAGTATCGGAGGAACCACCCTGTGTAATGTTAGCAGTGGCATTGGATAAATTTTTCTGCGTAATAGCCGCCGTCTCAACGATGCTACCTTGGGTTTGCATAATATTAGCTGAGCCACCGGTTACGTTGGTCTGCGTAATGGTTGTCCCATATTCGCCACCATATTCGCCGAATTGTGTAATACCCACAGTGCTTCCGGTTACACCAGTCTGACTAACTATCGCGTCATTATAACCGTTCCCATTCTGCATAATATTTACAGTGCCGCCAGTTACGCTGTTTTGTGTAACAGTCGCGCCTTCACCATGATTGGATTGCGTAACGTTTACAGTTGCACTACTCACGTTATTCTGTGCGGTTGCTATACTGCTAGCATAGGAATCACTAGTCTGGATAATATTCATCGCACCATCGGTTACGCCAGTCTGCGTAACGCCCACATTAGTAACCCAATCATTTTGTGCAATGTTCAGGGTAACACCGGTTACACCAGTCTGCGAGATGGACGCCCAATCACCCGAGGTCCAGTTGCCTTGCGTAATGGTTGCCTGGTCACTGGTTACGCCGTTTTGTGCGATGTTTGCATAGCCACCGTAAGCGGCTTGCGAAATGGATGCTAAACCACCACTCACGCTATTCTGCGTAATGGTTGCCGATTCGCTCCCATACAAAGCCACGCCATGCTGCGTAATATTCGCTGTGGCGCCGTTTACATTGCTCTGTGTAATGCTCGCCAAGAGAGATTTGCCGGTTTGGTTGATAGTATCATTGTTATTATCCCCGATATTCACTACCGAAGCGGGGTCCTGATAGTTATTCACCATCGCTTGATTGCCTGATCCATTCTGGGTGATATTGGTAGTATTGTTATTGCCGTATTGGGCCGCATTTTCCTGGTTCAGGTTTGAAGGATCAGCATTGACCTGGTCGATAACGAGCCCATTGCCCGTGCCTTGCTGAATGTTTACCTCAGGAGCGCTATATCCGCCCTGTTTATATAACTGCGCCATAGCCGGTGAAGCGGCGAGGACTATGATGGCAGTAGTAGAAAGTAAATGGCGCATTTTCATAAAAACTCCAGTTTTTTCAAAATGTTAACTTAACACGCCAAATTTAATATCAAATTTATATAAAATGTTACGTATTATTTAATTTATGTTAACATATAGATGTGACGATTCAATGACAATCGGAAAATAAATTGTGAAAGTTTTGCGACGGCCTAGTTAAAAAGCCATGGTCAATTTGGTTAATTTTTGTCGCACCAATTGAATTACATCGATATAATGTCGCGTTGATTTCAGTCGATAATTTTACCGACAGGGGCAATTTGTGCCTAGTATCCATGGCGCCAATACTTCCATAATCGATTCGACACCATCACATACGATTAAATGGTTCATATTTTACATCCAGAGCGACATACGGTATAAAAACATCCACTTTATTGTTTATATGGGAACCCAATGCGGCGCTTTATTCTTTGTTGTTTTTGTATTTTTGTGACTTATCCAGCGTTGGCTGATGACAGCGTCAGCATTCCGCAAGTCTCTTCAAATAGCCCTATGGCAAATCCACAGGCAAGCATCGATCTGCCTCCTGGCGCCGATCAGAACAATACCGATACGCAAGATTATCAACGCGAGGTACTCAGCAACCCTGTCATCAGCAATTTTGGCCGCGCCAACAATCTGCTCAGTCGGGCCGGTTCCGGTGCCAATACCGCAGTGGTTATCCAGAATGGCAGCGCCAATAGTGCCACGGTGCAACAGGAAGGTGCGGCCAACAGTTCCAGCGTCACGCAAACTGGCACCGATAATACCGCTACCCAGACACAAAAAGGCGAATCAAATGATATGCTGTTGAAACAGGAAGGTGAGAATAACAGATCGGCTGAACAACAGACGGGCGAACATAACCATAAAGTCATCATCCAAAATGGCGAGCGTTATGACAATACTATCGATCAGGTCGGCGGCAATTAACAATTTATAAATCAATTCATTGTAGATGTGGGGGTTAGATTTCTGCAAAATCCGTTGCGGTGATATTATGCGTCATTCATCTAAACCCCATATCATTGCATTGATGACTGTATTTTTGGGCGTTGGTACAGCCAATGCCAGCCCTCTCGTATTTCAAGGACAGAATGCCGGCCTGTTCCCTACCGCCAACCCCAACGATACGACCTCCCTCATGAGTAGTGTCGTCCGTCCGAACCAGGTCAACAACTCTTCTGCTACACCGCTCACAGCAGCCTACGTCACTGAACAAGCAGTATTGTCGCAGGCCGCTAACAATGTCGTAAGTGCTATTTTTGGTGGCTCAGCGCCCGTAGGTATATTGCAGACAATACCCATCGGCGGCGGGGAATACATCACCTACATTAATAACGGAAATGGTACGGTAACGGTAAATCTCCCTAACGGTGGCGGTTCCTTCACCGTCAACAACAACTCGTAAGTTGTGTGAGGAAACCCGCTTGTAAAAAAACGCTACTGGTTATCGCATCGCTAGCATGGCTTAGCGGTTGTGCTGACGGGGATCTGTTCAGTAATCGCCTGGTTTCAGAAGCAAAAGTTACCGACCGTACGCGTGCCGGAGAATTGTTAGCTGAGATTCCCGCGCCAACGCAGAAAATCGCCGTATCGCTCTATGAATTTCAGGATCTGACCGGCCAATTTAAAAATAATAATGCGTACACTGAGTATTCCAGTGCTGTCACCAAAGGTGGGCACGCTATCCTCACCAAAGCATTGCTCGATACTGGTAACCATCAATGGTTCACCGTCACCGAGCGCGGCGGCCTGAAAAATTTGTTACAGGAACGCCAAATTATTGATGTCATGCGCAAACAATACAGCGCTGCCGATGGCAGCAAACTTGCGCCGCTACCGCCGATGATTTACAGCGGCTTGCTCATCGAAGGCGGCATCGTCTCCTATGATTCCAACATCATCACCGGCGGCGCCGGGGCTGATTATCTTGGCCTTAGCAGCACGGCAACCTACCACCGCGACATGGTAACAGTATATCTGCGCGCGATTAATGTTCAGAGCGGTGAAGTGCTGACCTCCGTCACCAGTTCGAAAACCATCTTCTCGACCGAATTAGATAACAACATTTTGAAATATTTTACCTATAGCCGCCTGATGCAGGCAGAAATCGGTTTCAGTGTCAATGAGCCGGTGCAGCTCGCTGTTCGTCAGGCAATTGAGACGGCGGTCTATTCGCTTGTGATGGAAGGTGTGCTGGACCATATCTGGGATTTCAAAGATAAAGCCGCCGGACAAAAAGCTCTCGCCGAATACCTGAAACGCCGCGATGCCGATTCACCGATTAAACCGGATCATGATGACACTGATGCCGCGCCCCCAGCTCCCGAGCAGACGCAAAATGCGGTTGATGATAAGTTGCCGGCGCAATCTAATCCGGCATCGCCTGCAACCGTCCCGCTTGCATCGCAGCCGCAGGTTTTGACTAAGCAACAAGCAGAATATCAAATCGAAACGGCTATCTGGCGCGCCCAGCATCCACAGGCTACCGCTCCAAACGAAGCACAATCAGTGGCTCCTGCAACACAGTCAGCA
>Ga0206957_1026_pt3 | contig 12930 bp, 10 predicted proteins | sample Alteio_BWOrgHeat_32_FD_152975 | JGI IMG/M metagenome (GOLD analysis project Ga0206957, IMG submission 152975) | Enriched cells from forest soil in Barre Woods Harvard Forest LTER site, Petersham, Massachusetts, United States -... | ecosystem: Environmental > Terrestrial > Soil > Temperate forest >...
TGAAGTTATTCTGAATGAACTTTACAAAAGATCTGTTGAGTCTGTTCTGGTTGAAGGCGGTGCAAAACTTCTCAATTCATTTATTCAACAGAATTTATGGGATGAAGCAAGAGTAATTATCAGCGAAAAGGAAATTGAAAAGGGCGTGCATGCCCCTGTAATTAATGCAAAGCCGGATTATAGCTATTCCATTGAAGGAGATACTGACCAGATTTATTGCTACAAAAACAATGACTTTTAATTTTTATATTTGAGTTAAAATCAGAAGCTAAAACCAGGACATTCTGGCTTCTGTCTTCAAACTACTAAACTCTATTTTATGAATATCGATTTCAACCGCAACGAAGACAAAATGAAACAGCTCGTCAACCAGATGGAGCAAAAATTACAAAAGATCTACCTGGGAGGCGGCAAAAGCAGAATTGAAAAACAACACGAACAGGGAAAATTAACAGCACGTGAACGTATCGATTTTTTGATTGATAAAGACAGCCGTTTTATTGAAATAGGTGCTTTCACCGGAGATGAAATGTACAAGGAACACGGCGGTTGTCCTGCCGGCGGAGTTGTAATAGGTATTGGTTATGTAAGCGGAAGACAATGTATTGTGGTTGCAAATGATGCTACAGTTAAAGCCGGCGCATGGTTCCCTATAACCGGAAAAAAGAATTTACGCGCCCAGGAAATAGCAATGGAAAACCGTTTGCCGATTATTTATTTAGTGGACAGCGCCGGAGTTTATCTCCCTTTGCAGGATGAAATTTTTCCGGACAAAGAACACTTCGGACGGATTTTCAGGAATAATGCAGTTATGTCGTCACAGGGAATTTTACAGATTGCAGCTGTCATGGGAAGTTGTGTTGCGGGTGGCGCTTATCTGCCTATCATGAGCGACGAAGCACTAATTGTTGACAAAACAGGTTCGATCTTTTTAGCAGGTTCTTTTCTTGTAAAAGCTGCAATCGGAGAAAGTATAGACAATGAAACATTAGGCGGTGCAACTACTCATAGTGAAATTTCAGGTGTAACCGATTATAAATGCAAGGATGATAAAGATTGCCTGACACGCATCCGGAATATTATGGATAAAGTCGGGCATTTTGATAAAGCAGGTTTTGACCGTGCTGAAGCGAAAGAACCACAAAAAGATATCAATGAAATTTATGGTATTATACCGGATACACGCGATAAACCTTATGACATGCGTGAAGTTATTGCACGTTTAGTGGACAACTCAGAATTTGAAGAATACAAAGAAGGTTATGGACAAAGTATTTTATGCGGACTTGCACGCGTTGAGGGCTGGGCTGTTGGTATTGTTGCAAATCAGCGAAAAGTAGTGAAAAGTAAAAAAGGAGAAATGCAGTTTGGTGGTGTTATCTACAGCGACTCCGCTGATAAGGCAGCACGCTTCATCATGAACTGCAACCAGAAGAAAATTCCATTGGTATTTCTGCAGGATGTAACCGGATTTATGGTTGGCTCGCGCTCAGAGCATAATGGAATTATTAAAGATGGCGCAAAACTGGTGAGCGCTATGAGTAATTCGGTCGTTCCTAAATTTACCGTCATTATCGGAAACTCATACGGTGCAGGTAACTACGCTATGTGTGGTAAAGCCTACGATCCCCGTTTAATTTTTGCATGGCCAACTGCACAGGTTGCCGTAATGGGTGGTTCACAGGCAGCAAAAACATTATTGCAAATTCAGATTGCAACACTGAAATCACAGGGCAAAGCGGAAATCACAAAAGAGGAAGAAGATAAAATGCTGAAGGAAATTACCGATCGTTATACAGCGCAAACTTCACCTTATTATGCTGCAGCACGTCTGTGGGTAGATGCTATCATTAATCCAACGGATACACGTAAATGGTTAAGTATGGGAATTGAGATGGCGAATCATGCCCCGATTTTGAAACCTTACAATGTGGGGATATTGCAAACGTAATAGTACAAGTCCGAGTTTACTTTAACCATTTAATTCCGGATTTTAAACTCTTATAAAGCTATTTTTTATCTCTTCCAATACCCACTCCAACTTGTCAAATACCAGGCTATTTTCAAATCTTAATACTTTAATTCCCATCTTATTAAGTTTAGCATCTCTTATCCGATCCCGCTCAATGGCTATGGCATTATTATGGATCTCTCCATCTAACTCAAGTACAAGTTTCTCAGCGGGACAATAAAAATCAACAATATAATTATGAATACTGAATTGCCTTCTGAATCTTCGACCTTCTAGTTGTTTGTTTTTCAAATGTGTCCAAAGGAAAGCTTCTGCAGGAGTAAGATTGCTGCGTAACTTTCTACGGTAAGGTTTAAGGATAGGTTTGTTATAAATTTGCTTAGTACTCATAAACCATACTTGCGTTTTAATCCCCTCCCTCCTTCGGAGTACTCCCCTTTGAAAAAAAGGGGAGAGCTTGTTTTAGCTTCAAAATTAATTGCACACAAATATACTGTTTCACCATAAATAGCTGCTCCTCTTTTTCTAAGGGGAGCTGTCGCGGTTTTTCACCGTGACTGAGGGGTCTTTACACAAATTATTCCGTATTTTTATACTCCTTAAAACAGTATGAGTAAGACGGAAAACATAGAATCTTTAGATCCCAAAAAGAACATCATTATCAAGGGTGCACGCGTTCATAATTTAAAAAATATTGACGTTGCAATTCCCCGCAATAAAATGGTTGTTATAACTGGTTTATCCGGTTCTGGGAAATCTTCACTTGCGTTTGATACACTTTATGCAGAAGGCCAAAGGCGATATGTAGAGAGCCTTTCTGCCTATGCTCGTCAGTTCCTTGGAAGAATTAATAAGCCCGATGTTGATTATATAAAGGGCATTTCCCCTGCTGTCGCTATTGAACAAAAAGTTATTTCACGTAACCCCCGCTCGACAGTCGGTACAACAACAGAGATTTACGACTACCTGAAATTATTATTTGCACGTATTGGCAAAACATATTCTCCTGTTTCAGGAAATTTGGTGAAACGAGATACGGTTCAGGATGTTGTTGCATATATAAATTCTCTTCCGGAAGGTACAAAGTTCCAGGTCTTATCTCCGTTAAAAGTCAAGAAAGACAAAACGTTGAAAGAACAGCTTAACTTATTATTACAGCAGGGCTTTTCACGTGTACAATACAAAGCTGAAATTTTACGATTAGATGAATTTCTGAAAACAAAATTTTCAGAAAAGGAATCCATCAATATTGTTATTGATCGTCTGAGCGTGAAAAAAGAGGACGATGACAATACCAACCGTATTTCAGATTCCGTTCAGACTGCATTTTACGAAGGCGAAGGAGAATGTCTTATTGAATTAGCGACTGACGATTTACGATTGACGAATGAAAAAGAAAACGCAAAGGCCAAGACAAAAAATCCCAAATCCCAAATCCCAAATCCTAAATTAAAAGAACGTTCCTTCTCCAACCGGTTTGAATTAGACGGAATGACCTTTGAAGAACCTAGTACACATTTTTTCAGCTTTAATAATCCTGTTGGTGCCTGCAAAACCTGCGAAGGCTTTGGAAGTATTATTGGTATTGACGAAGACCTCGTCATTCCTGACAAAAGCCTTTCTGTATTTGAAGATGCAGTGGTTTGCTGGAGGGGTGAAAAAATGAGCGAATGGAAAAAGCATTTTATAAAACAGGCACACAAGTTTAATTTTCCGGTACATAAACCTTATTACGAATTAACAAAAGCTCAACGTAACGATCTCTGGAAAGGAAATAAATACGCAGAAGGACTTGACGAGTTTTTCAGGTTCCTGGAGAAAGAAAGTTATAAGATCCAGTACCGTGTTATGCTTTCCCGTTACAGGGGAAAAACAGTTTGCCCGGATTGTCACGGTACACGTTTACGTAAAGATGCATCCTATGTAAAAGTGGATAGACTTTCAATAACCGAGCTTGTTTTAATGCCTGTCACTAAAGTGGCTGAGTTTTTCAGAACTATAAAATTAAACGAACACGATATAGCTGTTTCAAAACGAATTCTGATTGAAATAAAGAGCAGGCTGCAGTTTTTAGAAGATGTTGGGTTAGGTTATCTTACCATGAATCGTTTATCAAACTCTTTATCCGGTGGAGAATCACAACGAATTAACCTGGCAACTTCATTGGGAAGTAGTCTTGTCGGTTCATTATATGTCCTGGATGAGCCGAGTATTGGTTTACATCCCAGGGATACCAGTCGTTTGATAAAAGTTTTAACTGCCCTTCGTGACATTGGTAATACAGTTGTTATTGTCGAACACGATGAAGAAATTATGCGTGCCGCTGATCAGCTGATTGATATTGGTCCGCTTGCAGGCACCCATGGAGGAGAACTTATATTCCAGGGCGATCACAAAGCCATTCTGACTGAAGAACGAAGTCTGACGGCTTTATACTTAACAGGAAAAGAAAAAATTACAAAACCCGAATACCGCAGAAAGTGGAATAGTTTTATTGAAGTGAAAGGTGCAAGAGAAAATAATCTGAAAAACATTACTGTAAAATTTCCTTTGCACGTGTTAACTGTTATCACCGGCGTTAGTGGTTCAGGTAAAAGTTCATTGGTAAAACGTGTACTCTACCCTTCACTGAAAAAAATCCATGGTGGTTACGGCGAACAAACTGGACAATTTGATAAACTGGGCGGCGATTACAATAGCGTTGAAGCCGTTGAATTTGTTGATCAGAATCCAATTGGCAAATCATCGCGTTCTAATCCGGTTACTTATGTAAAAGCCTACGATGAAATCCGTGCCCTATATGCAGATCAACCATTGGCAAAAGCGCGTGGATATAAACCCTCGCATTTTTCATTCAACGTTGACGGCGGACGCTGTGAAGTTTGCGAAGGAGAAGGAATTGTAACCATTGAAATGCAATTCATGGCCGACATCGAACTGGAATGCGAAGCTTGCCATGGCAAACGTTTTAAACAGGAAACACTTGAAGTTCTTTATCGTGGAATGAATATCTCGGATATTCTTAACATGACCGTTGAAGATTCCATTACTTTTTTTGAAGCAGCACAACCTGCAACAGGTGTTGAACGCAGGGTTGTAAATAAGTTAAAACCTTTGCTGGAAGTCGGTTTAGGTTATGTACAACTTGGTCAGTCGTCAAGCACATTAAGCGGCGGAGAAGCACAACGGATCAAACTGGCCTCATTCCTTGGAATAGGTCAAAATAATACCAGTCCTACCCTTTTCATTTTTGATGAACCAACAACTGGTTTACATTTTCACGACATTAATAAACTACTTGGGGCTTTTAATGCGCTGATACGCCAGGGACATTCCATTATCGTGATTGAACACAATGCCGAAATTATAAAATGTGCCGACTGGATTATTGATCTCGGCCCCGAAGGTGGTGACAAAGGCGGAAGCCTTGTGTTTGAAGGTACTCCAGAAGATCTTGTTAAATGTAAAGAATCTTATACCGGTCAGTTTCTAAAAAAGAAAATCCTGAATTAAAATAATATGAATAAAATTATTGGAGTCGCTCTATGTCTCGCTCTTTTTGCCTGCTCGTCAGCAGACAAAAAAGACAAGCAAAGTAACACCTCACAAACGACAAAAGATTCTGTAAAAACAAATCCTTTCGAGAATCTTGAAAAGGGAAAAATCCTAATACTTAAATGCAAAGCAGACACGAGCAATAATTATGCACTTTATATTCCTGCTTCCTACAATAGTAATAAACCTTCACCTGTCATTTACTTTTTTGATGCGCATGCAGCAGGATCTTTGCCCTTAAACAAATACAAAGCACTTTCTGAAAAATACGGCTACCTATTTGCCGGATCTAATAATTCGAAGAATGGCAATACAGGAGAAGTCAATGGAGCATTTGCAAGCAATATGATGAATGATCTACAGGCCAGGCTGAATATTGACAAAGCTAGAATATACACTTCCGGATTCTCAGGCGGATCAAGGGTTGCCGCAGGTGTTGCAATTTTCAGGGGTGGGGTAAATACAGTTATTGGAATTGGTGCAGGATTACCCAACCTGGAAAAACAAATTGAAAATCCGTTTAACTATGTTGGCATTGCAGGAAATGAAGATTTTAATTACAATGAATTAGTCGACCTGGAAGACATGTTCAGTAAATCTCCTATTGAGCATACATTTATTTCCTTTAACGGAAAACATGAATGGTGTCCGGTTGATATTATGAATGAAGCTATGATGTGGCTTGAGTTTAAAGCAATGAAGCAAAGCCTGATTCCTAAAAATGATTCCCTGGTAAATTCTTTTGTCACAAATATGGAGACCAAATTGAATGAGTTGATAAAAAAGAAAAAAGAACCTGAAGCGCTTGAGCTTGCTAAAAGAGTCATAAGCTTTACAAATGGATTAACAAACACAGAAAAGTTAAATACAACCATTACTCAGCTTGAAAAATCCGATGCAATAAAAAAAGACAAAGAACGTAAACTCGATCTTGCTTCTGCAGAAAAGGGATTGAAAGAGCAATACATGAATGCCATGCAAAGCAAAGATGAAAATTGGTGGAGAACGGAAGTTGCACACATGAATGATTCAAAAAAATTTCCGGCTGACCAGCTTGCTATGAATAAACGGATTTTAAGTTACCTGAGCCTGGCTTGTTATATGGGCATTACGCAAATGCTCAAAGCTAATCAGATCAAAGAAGCTGAACATTTTATTATTCTCTACAAAACAATTGATCCCACAAATCCTGAAGCGCCTTATTTACAAGCAACCATTTACTTAACACAAAATCAGGATGACAAAGCGATTGCAGAACTTAAAAATGCTGCTAAGCTTGGTTTTAAGGAGTATGATCGTTTTACAAAAGATTTTCAGAAGTACACTACGCTTGTAGAGGTTGAAAAGATTGCAGCGGAGATACAAGATAATGCGAAAAAGGAATAATCTTTAAAAATAACACCTGCCTGTTAAAAAGTAAATAATTCACGCTCTCCAACACATTCCCCTTTTAACTAAGTTCGGTTTATGAAAGTTCACCTGATCGCCATTGGAGGCAGCGCTATGCATAATATGGCTATTGCCATGCATAAAAAAGGATTTACAGTTACAGGATCTGATGATGAGATCTTTGAACCATCTAAGAGCCGTTTGGAAAAGCTCGGGCTTTTACCTGCTAAAATGGGTTGGGACATAAATAATATTCACCCCGGACTTGATGCCGTTATTTTAGGGATGCATGCACGTAATGATAATCCGGAGTTATTAAAAGCTAAAGAGCTCGGATTAAAAATCTACTCCTACCCTGAATACATTTACGAACAGACAAAAGATAAAACACGGGTAGTTATTGGCGGCAGTCATGGTAAAACAACAATTACTGCCATGATCCTTCATGTTCTGCATTTTCATAAAATGAATTGTGATTATTTGGTGGGCGCACAACTGGAAGGTTTTGACACCATGGTAAAACTGACCAAGGAAGCAAAGATTGCAGTCATAGAAGGTGATGAATATCTATCATCCCCAATTGACAGAAGACCAAAATTTCATTTATACAAACCCAACATTGCTATCTTAAGTGGTATTGCCTGGGATCACATCAACGTATTCCCAACATTTGAGAACTATGTAGAACAGTTTAAAATTTTTGTTGATCTGATTGAACCAAACGGCACGCTGGTTTATTGCACTGAAGATAAAGAAGTCAAAAAAGTTGCCGAATCTACAAAAAACAAAATCAAACTTGTTCCGTATGGAATACCATCATACAAAATCGATAACGGAACCACATATCTTTTTCAGGGGAACAAAGGACAAGGGACAAAGGACAAGGAATCTTCTCCCCTGTCCCCTGCACCTGCCGCCTGCCCCTTACTTATTTTCGGAGAACACAACTTGATGAATTTAAATGGTGCGAGATTAGTTTGTAACGAACTCGGGATCACTGACGAAAAATTTTATGCCGCGATTCAATCATTCAAAGGAGCAGCTAAGCGCCTGGAACTTGTGGCACGAAATAACAATACGGTCTTTTACAAAGATTTTGCTCACTCCCCTTCTAAACTTAAAGCGACTACTGCTGCAGTTAAACAACAATTCCCAAACAGAAAACTAATTGCCTGTATGGAGTTGCACACATTCAGTAGTTTGAACGAGGAATTTTTAGCACAATACAAAGGTTCAATGGAACTGGCTGATGAAGCAATCGTTTATTTCAACCCGCATACTATCGAACATAAAAAACTGAAAGCTATTTCAATTCAACAGGTGCAACATGCTTTTGGTGGCAGGAATATTAAAGTCTATACGGATACCGCCAATATCATTGCTGATCTGAAAAAACAAAACTGGAACAACACCAATTTGCTCATGATGAGTTCCGGAAATTTTGACGGAGTGGATTTTAAAAAGCTGGCAGAAGAATTACATCTTACTCAGTAGGCTCAGCTGATTCTGTTTGATTTGGATGCTCAGGAGGATTACTTCTCATGAACCTCGCAAAGATCAAAACGATAAATGTTTCAATGAACAGCGTTTGAGAAAAAGTCCCCCACGCTGCAGATATTGGCGTAAAACCGGTCGAGATAGTTGTTAGCATCTCTTTCATTTCTTCCGCACTTTTCTTGCTATGCACTTTCATCCAGCTTTCATAGTTTGGCAAAAACTTATCTATAAAACCTGGATTTATAAACGCATAGTACAAATAGATAAAAAATGAAACGAGGATTGTGCTGATGATTATTGTTGTCAGTCCTGCCTTTGCTGCATTTTTGAAATCAATAAAGCCATTGTAATCCTTCAGACGTGTAGACCGTATTGAAATGAAAATAAAAATGAGGTCGACGATAAAAGTCAGAAAAGTACTCATGCCCATGAAGATCAAAGGTTGTACACCTGCAAAATGCAGCACCATGATTATCCCAATACAGAAAAGTGCGCAGTAATTGCCATATTTAGTGGCTGTATTCATACGTCTATCCGTTCATTGAAATAAGAAACTCTTCGTTCGTTTGCGTATTCTTGATCCTGTCTCTCATGAATTCCATTGCTTCCAGCGGATTCATATCAGCAAGATGCTTACGAAGGATCCAGATCCGTTGCAATGTGTCTTTATCCACAAGCAGATCATCGCGTCGTGTACTTGATGCAACAATATCAATCGATGGGAACAGACGTTTATTTGACAATTTACGATCCAATTGCATTTCACTATTACCTGTTCCTTTAAATTCTTCAAAGATCACCTCGTCCATTTTAGAACCGGTTTCTGTCAATGCTGTTGCCAGGATTGTCAGCGATCCACCATTCTCAATTTTACGCGCAGCACCGAAGAAACGTTTTGGTTTGTGCAATGCATTTGCATCCACACCGCCAGATAAAACTTTACCCGATGCAGGCTGTACCGTATTGTAAGCACGTGCCAGACGAGTAATTGAATCCAGTAAAATAACCACATCGTGTCCGCACTCTACCATGCGCTTTGCTTTCTCAAGTACAATGTTTGCAATACGAACGTGACGATCAGCAGGCTCGTCGAATGTAGAAGCAATAACTTCTGCTTTTACACTTCGTGCCATATCTGTTACCTCTTCAGGACGTTCGTCAATCAGTAGAATAATCAGGTATACTTCAGGATGATTGTATGCAATAGCATTGGCAATCTCTTTCAACAATACTGTTTTACCAGTCTTTGGTTGGGCAACGATCAATGCACGCTGTCCTTTACCAAGTGGAGTAAATAAATCAACGATACGAGTCGATAGAGAATTCTGAGGATGACCTGTTAATTTGAATTTTTCATTCGGGAATAACGGAGTCAGGTAATCAAACGGAACACGATCACGTACATAAGCCGGATCACGGCCATTGATCTTATCAATCTTAATCAGCGGAAAATATTTTTCGCCTTCTTTAGGCGGACGGATACTTCCACGCACTGTATCTCCGGTCTTCAATCCGAATAATTTGATCTGAGACTGGGAAACATAAATATCATCAGGAGAATTTAAATAGTTATAATCGGAGGAACGAAGGAAACCATAGCCATCAGGCATAATTTCAAGAACGCCTTCACTGATTACAATTCCATCAAAGTTATATAGATCAGCTTGTCTGTTTCTTGGCTCGAAACGCTGATTGCTGCGATTGTGCTGATCACCGTTACGCTCTGTGTTCATCATTGGATCAGAAGCCGGTACTGCAACGGGAGCTTCATTCACAGGCGGAGTAATGGTATCGATTGCCACCGGAACTACTTCTTCTTTTGCAGGTGGAAAATCGTTTTCCAATTCTGGAAATAAAGGTGTGTCAACAATTGGATCGTCCAGTTTTACTTTTTTGGAAGAACGGCTTTTGCCATCATCGACCTTTTTTGCCGCGGCCGGATTTACAGCCTGATGGTCAAGTATTTTATAAATGAGTTCTTGCTTTTTAAAGGCTTCGTATTTGGGGATATTCAGCTCTTTTGCGATGTCTTTCAGCTCAGAAACAAGTTTGTTGTTTAGTTCAACAATATCGTACATAAATTATGGATTAGGTTAAAAATTTTGGGAAGGTTTATTTGGAATTAGTAGTTAAGCTCACAGAATCAACAGCGTTGGGCTGGAATAGTTCATTAAAATTATTTAGGATTAGTAATTACAAGAAGATGTAATATTCAGAATCGTTCTACAAGTATACGGATTTTATTTCAAATAAAACAAATTTGCGCAAAATTACGACTTACGAGATACGAATTACCATTTTCCCATGCACTGGCCTTTTGATCATATTATTCATTCTTAAATCGTACCTCGCAAATCGTAATTTCTACCACCCCTCATTATATTCGTAAATCGTACCTCGCAAATTGTAATTTCCTATAACTGTCCCAACTCAACAACTTCCAGGTCTTTTATAATATCCTTATCAATTGTAAACCGAACCAACGTTTTCACTTTATGGAAACCATGAACCCCGGCCGCACCCGGGTTTATATGTAACAGATTATATTTTTTATCGAACATTACTTTCAGGATATGCGAATGACCGCAGATAAAAAGTTTAGGTGGTTTTTGACTTATAAGTTCTTTTGCATCCTGGCTGTATCTGTCGGGATAACCTCCAATATGGATTATCAGCACATCTACCCCCTCACACATAAAACGCTGTACTTTGGGGTACTCCTTTCTGATACCCTGGCCATCTATATTTCCATAAACAGCGGTTAACGGTTTTATAGCCTTCAGCTGATCACAAATGCTTATTGTACCGATATCACCGGCATGCCAGATCTGATCACACTCCTTCAAATACTTGAATATAGCGGGATCTAAATAGTTGTGGGTATCTGATAGGAGTCCTATGCGGGTCATACAACAAAATAAAGGGTTATTGACCGGAAACACAATCAAAATGAGCTTCTCCGATAAATTTTGTACACAGGCGAATATTTTTTGTTAATTTCGCGGCGATAAAAAACGAAAGAAATTATGGCAACGAACAGAACTTTTACAATGATTAAGCCAGATGCGACAGCCAATAATCATATTGGTCCTATCCTGGCAAAAATAAATGAAGCTGGTTTCCGCATCATCGCGATGAAATATACCAAACTAAGCAAAGAAACAGCAGGTGAATTTTATGCAGTACATAAAGCCCGCCCTTTCTATGGAGAACTGGTTGACTATATGTCTTCTGGAACAATTGTAGCTGCTATCCTGGAAAAGGACAATGCTGTAGCTGATTTCAGAAAACTGATTGGTGCTACTGATCCAACTAAAGCTGAACCGGGAACGATCCGCGCCTTATTCGCTAAATCTATCGCTGCCAATGCAGTTCATGGATCCGATAGCGATGAAAATGCAGAGATTGAAGGAAACTTCTTTTTCTCAGGACTGGAGCGTTTCTAATTCTATAAACAATTCTTTGCGAAAGCCTCCGTAACAGGGGGCTTTTTGCTTTACATTTGTACTGAACAATGCATTTGTTTTATACCCCTGATATTACAGTTCCGGTCTACACCTTAAGTGAAGATGAATCCAAGCATGCCATACGTGTTTTGCGGCTGGTTAAAGGAGATGTCATTTACCTGGTTGACGGAAACGGTGGTTTTTATACAGCTGAGATCATTGACGACAATGCGAAACGCTGCACTGTAACTATCACGGAAACAAAAAAAGAATATAACAAGCGTCCCTTCTATCTGCATATAGCCATTGCACCAACAAAAAGTATTGATCGTATTGAATGGTTTTTAGAAAAAGCTACTGAAATTGGGATCAATGAAATTACACCTATAGAATGTGAGCACTCTGAACGCACGATTGTAAAACCGGAACGGCTTAACAAAGTACTTGTCTCTGCGATCAAACAATCGGTCAAAGCATATATCCCGAAATTAAATGAGATGTGCGACTTTGAAAAATTGGTACAACAAGAATTTGACGGAGAAAAATTTATCGCGCATTGCTATCCCAACCTCTCCTCCAGCTCCTTTCCTTCAGGAGAGGAGAGAAAAGATAAAGTACATTTGAAGAAATTGTATTCCATTGGTAAAAACGCATTAATCCTTATTGGTCCTGAAGGCGATTTTTCGCAAAAAGAAGTTGAACTGGCTTTACAGCATGGATTTAAGGAAATGAGTCTGGGTAAGTCACGTTTACGTACTGAAACAGCGGCGTTACTGGCTTGTAGTACAATCAATATTTTAAATGAGTAAATTTGTAGCATGAAAAGAAATATTCTGTTTTCTTTTGCATTGGTTTGCATTTCTGCTTTTTCATCCTTCACTCCTCCTGCTCCGGCTTATCAAATTGGCTTGCTTAAATACAACGGCGGCGGTGACTGGTATGCGAATCTGGAAACATCTCTACCAAATCTGATCAAATTCTGCAATGAAAATTTAAAAACGAATATCAATCCCGAGCAGGCAATTGTGGATGTAGGAAGTCCTGAGTTATTTAATTATCCTTTTGTTCACA
>Ga0206957_1161_pt1 | contig 12919 bp, 9 predicted proteins | sample Alteio_BWOrgHeat_32_FD_152975 | JGI IMG/M metagenome (GOLD analysis project Ga0206957, IMG submission 152975) | Enriched cells from forest soil in Barre Woods Harvard Forest LTER site, Petersham, Massachusetts, United States -... | ecosystem: Environmental > Terrestrial > Soil > Temperate forest > O...
GTATAATAAATAACCCGGATGCCACCTCCCGACCATTGAAGCGCAAGGAAGGTGGCCTGGACGAGCAGAGAATGATAACCGTGGAATATGCGGGTGCAGTCAGCAAGCTTCCCTTCCTGGATGCCGGGTTGAAAGAAGCGCTGGGGTGGGCGATTGATAGCAATATCGAAGTTAAGGATAAAGACGGCAATACGCATAAAGGCGAAGCTGCTCTGAGGGAAATGTATAAATCATTCTCGCTTTTCCGGCAACTGATGGATAAAGCAATAACCCGCCAGCAGGAGTTCCAACCTGCAACGGCCAAGTGGTGGGGAAAGGCGATCGGCATGCCTGATTTTGTTGAAGGGGTTGTAAAAAGCCTAACCGGTCTTACCGATACTATTAATGACATCCAGGGCCAAAAGACGCATAAACGCGACTCCAACTTAAGGCCGCATCTTAGAGATACCCAGGCTGTTCTGGCAACAGTCTTGACTTTTTCATCGCTCGGTGATGACCCGGGTAAAAACAGGAAAATACTATCAAATCAGGCTTCTATAGATCCTGTTGCACACGAAACTAGGCGTTACCTTTACGCAGTAGGGGCAAACGCCCATTCCCATCGTCCGGCAGTATCAGGATTGGAACAGGAGAATGCACTTTCAGTAGCGTAGTATTTATATTAAACCTTTAGAGGCCTCCGAAAAAGTCTGGCTAGTCTCCTAAACGGCCTTCTTGCCATAATCATCGAAAGGCCAAGCACGAGCCCGGCGATGATATTGATATACATAATCGGCGCCAGGAATACGCGCTTGCTGACTATATTATTAAAACTGAGGCCGCTGGAAACAAATAGCACCGCTATCACCGAAACTATCAATATGCGCTGCCAGCGGCCGCGGCGGTTAAGTTCGGTGGAGAGGAAAACGCTTAAGGAAAATAGCGCCAGCACCAGGCTGTAAAGCGGCCAGGTGAGGCGGTTATGGCCTTCGGCGATGAGCTTGGATTTGAAGCGCTCCTCGGTATTATCGGTGGGGTCGAAAAGTTCGTTCAAATAACGTTCCTGCGGCTCGCGCCAGCGATTCTCCGAGGCGCTTTTGAAGGCGGTTAAATCGAGCGCATAGCTATCGAAATATAAAAACGATACTTGCTGGCTCTGGTAATTTATTTCCTGGCGGTTGCCTTTTTGCAGCTCGAACCTGGGGCCTATCGGTGTTTCCACCAACTGCCCCTCCTCGGCCATCATGGTGATCGGCTTTTCGGCATTGCGGTTATCATGCACCAATATGCCTTTCAACGTCCCGCGATCATCCTTGTCGCGCACATAAACGGTGAGGCCTTTTACCGGCGTGTTGAACGTGCCTTCCTGGAGCAGCACGGCGACATAATTATCGCGGATGAAACTCTGCATATCCTTAAATTCGCGAAAGGATTTCGGCATCAGGTATAGCGTAATGCTATAACCGATAATCAGCACTATCAGAGTCAATATCAATGCCGGTTTGGCCAGCGCGAACCGGCTGAGCCCTGCACTTTGCAGAACGATAAGCTCATTCTCGGTCAGCATTTTATTATAAGTATAAATGATGCTGGCAAACAGCGCGACCGGCAGGGTGATGCTGAGGAGTGAGGGAATCAGCATCAGCGAAAGATAAAGGAAGGTGAAAAAGCTGATACCCTGGTTGATTATTAAATCAATAAACCGCAGGCTCTGCGACAGCCAGATAATCCCCATCAGGCTGCCACCGATAAAAACCAGCGGCCCGAGCAGCCGGATAATCATGTATTTATTGTAACGCTGCATTTATAAAAAAACGGTTTTGGATTTAATCCGCGATTAAAGGATTGTTTTTTGTTTTCAAGAGGTATTTATTATCAATAATTATTAACCCTTCTTCAGCATATCTTCAAGGAAACTATGGAAATAAAATTCTCTGCATCCGCACTTCCGCAAAATGGTTCACTGGCAATTTTAATCAGTGATGATTTGAAATTGCCGCTATTGGCTAAAGAGCTCGATGAAAAAACCGGCGGGATGATCGCCAAGGCCATTAAAACCGGGGATTTCAAGGGCAAGAAAGGCAAAATGCTTTCCTTCATTGCGCCTGCGGCGGCTAAGCTTGATTATATAATTTTAGTTGGCATAGGCGCCAAGAAAGATATGGGGCAAGCGGCCGATATTCAAGGAGTCGGCGGTAATCTTTATGCACAGCTCAGCGCTTTGAGGATAAAATCGGCGGCGTTATTGATTGAGGAGAAGCCGGGGAAATTCGATTCATCGGAAATTGCGGCGAATATTGCGCTCGGCGCCTTACTCCGCAGTTACCGGTTCGATAAATATTTTACCAAGAAGAAAGAAGAAGAAAAACCGACATTCAATAATTTCACGCTGCTCAGCAAATCACCCAAGATGGCGGAAAAAGCTTTTGCGAAATTGCGGGCAATCGCTGACGGCATATTTTTGGCGCGCGATGTCGTAACCGAGCCGCCGAATGTGATGTTCCCGGGGACGTTGGCGATGCGGGCGGAGGAATTAACGAAAGTCGGCGTGCGCGTTCAGGTTTTCGGCGAAGCGGAAATGCGCGAGCTCGGCATGGGTTCGCTCCTTGGAGTCGCACAAGGCAGCGAGCAGGAGCCGAAACTGGTGGTGATGCAATGGTTCGGGGCAGGAAAAACCACCAAGAAAAAACCGCTGGCCTTCCTCGGCAAGGGTGTCACTTTTGATACCGGCGGCATATCGATTAAACCGGCGAACGGCATGGAGGAGATGAAATATGATATGGGCGGCTCAGCCACCGTCATCGGCCTCATGAAAACTCTTGCCCTCCGGAAAGCCAAGGTTAATGTTGTCGGCGTCGTCGGCTTGGTTGAAAATATGCCGGACGGCAACGCCCAGCGCCCGAGCGATGTGGTGAAATCGATGTCCGGCCAGACTATCGAAGTGCTAAACACTGACGCCGAGGGCCGCCTAGTTTTGGCTGATATCCTGTGGTATTGCCAGGACCGGTTCAAGCCGGAATTCATGGTCAACCTCGCAACATTAACCGGTGCCATCGTCGTCTCGCTCGGCAACCAATATGCCGGGCTGTTTTCTAATAATGACGAATTATCGAAAAAACTGCTGGCCAGCGGTGAAAAAACCCTGGAAAAATTATGGCGGTTCCCGATGGGCGAGGCTTACGACAAGCAAATCGATTCGCCCATCGCCGACATGCAGAATATCGGCAGCGAAAAAGGGGCAGGCAGCATCACCGCCGCCCAATTCCTCCAGCGTTTCGTGAATGATACCCCATGGGCGCATCTGGATATAGCAGGCGTCGCCTGGACGAAAAAAGACCAGGATTTGACCCCGAAAGGCGCGACGGGTTTTGGGATAAGGCTGCTGAACCAGCTGGTTGAGGATTATTACGAGTAAATCGCCTCTGCCAGCGACCACAGGGCAAACCCAAGTAGCATAATCGCAACCACCCGGTTGATTTTGCTCATATTGGCGAGGATGGTTTCGGAGCGGGTCAGGCTGACGATGCCCGATAAACTGCTCCACCATAGCATTGAACCGGTGAATACTCCGGCCACCACCAGCCCGGCCTCCAGCCAGGTATGGCCGATAGTGAATCCAAGATTGGCGAAAACTACGGTGAAGGCGATTATCGTTGCCGGGTTAGTCAGCGCCAGCATGAATGTCGGCAGAAAAATCCCGACCACCGGGCGCTTTGGCGCGGTAACCTCCACGGATTTTTTTGCCTTAAAAGTCCTCCAGGCGAACCATAAAATCACCAACCCGCCGACAAGATGAATCGGCTTTTGCAATTTCGTCAACGTCTCCGAAATAGCGCGCAGGCCAAAAGCGGCGATGCTGGAATAAACGATATCCGCCGCCCCGGCGCCCAGCCCGGTAAGCGCACCGGTAAAAAACCCGCGCTGCAATGTCCGGCGGATACAGAGTAGCCCCACCGGCCCGATGGGGACGGCGAATAGGAAGCCGAGGATGATGGATTTTAGAAATATCATAATTCAATCTTTCTTAAGTTTTATTTAGTACATACTTTCTTGTCATTCCCGCGAAGGCGGGAATCCATATTCCAGAGGCGGTGAGATTCTTGCCGTAACCGATAGGCCTGTGGCTATGGATTCCCGCCTTCGCGGGAATGACAAATTCTTGGAATGCCTTAGTATTTTCTCAATATTCATCATAACCATCATCCATCCCGCCAAACGGCAATTGCCAGAGCCGCTGCCCGGGGTTTTGCCTTACGCGAGTGATTTTTATTTCTCCCGGCTTCAACCACAATTCATGCGCGCCGTAAGCTTCCAATTCCCCGCGCCCGATAAATTGCACTGGGCCCAGGCAATCTTCACGGTGCAAATATTGCCAGGCCACCAATATATCGGCATTGCTGGCACATGCAACTTCGCCGGCCCTTCCACCATCCCATTTGGTTTTTATTATCAGGATGTGATGCGCGCCAATTTGGTAGTCGCATATTTCCCTATCGCATTCCACGGCGGAATCTTTTAAGGGCACCGCTTCATCCTGGCCTTCGGCACGCAGCCAATTTTGCGCGGTGAAAGAATGGGCGGAGCCTTTGAGCAAAGTATAGCGGCCATCCGGCAGCCTTGCCATCACCTGGCGCATATCATGGCTTATCAGCATATCAGGCGGAGTATGCAGCAGCATGGTCGCAAGACCCATAATCATTACCGGGATGCCGAAAAGCCGCCAACGCTGACGTATAAGGCAAATCCATAATAGCCCGGCGGCGCTGATAATAAGCCCGGCATCGCTTGGCGCTGGAAGATGCAGCGAAGCATAAGGCAAACTCACCACCCACGCCGCCAGCCGCAGCATGATATCGATGCCGAATTTCACCGGGATATAGCCGAGCCATTGCAGGCCAAGCGGCATTAGCAGCAGCGAAATCACCAGGCCCGGCATGATGATGAAAGTGGCAAGCGGAACCACTATTATATTTGATATCAGCCCGAAACTGGCGAGGCGGTTGAAGTTGTATAAAACGAACGGCGCGGTGGCGAGAGTGGCGACAAGTGAGGTGAATATTATACTGAGGCCGTGGTTATAAATTTTGCGCCAGCCGAAATTGCCGCGCCGGTAAAGATAGGGCGCGAAACTTTCGGAGAAGCATATGATGGCCAGCGTTGCCGCGAAGGACATCTGGAAACTGGCGCCGAACATGCTTTCGGGAAATATCAGCAATATGAACCCGGCGGCGAGGCTTAATGTTCGGAGTGAAATCCCGCTGCGATCCAGCATGAATCCGCCGAATAATACCGCAACCATGATGAAAGCGCGCAAGGCGGGAACCGGCGCTCCGGCGAGGAAAAGATATATTCCGGCACCGATAAGCGCGATGCAGGCGGCGATTTTCTTTATGGGAAACCGGAGTGCCAATGTCGTGGACAACGCTAGCAGAAACCGCACATTGAAAAATATAATTGCGGCGACTATGCCGAGATGCAGCCCGGCGATGGCGAGCATATGGGCGAGGCCGGAATTGCGTAAGTTGTCCTTGGCTTCGGTGGGAATCGGGCCGGTTTCGCCGACAGTCATCGCCGCTGCCACCGCCCCGGTCTCGCCCGGCATTTTGGCGCGCATATCCTCACCGATGCGGTGGCGCAGATTGCTGAAATAATTATAGATGCCGGAATTCCCCGTGGAGGAAATAACTTCCGGCGGGCGCATGGCGAAACCGTTGCCGCCGATGCGGCGGAAATAAAAATGCCGCGCGAAATCGTATGAATCCGGCATCACCGGCTGCGGCAGCGGGAAAATATCGGCCTGCATCCGCACGCGGTCACCGACTTGCCACACCGCCCCGTCATCGCGAAAACTGAGGCGCACACGGAGCGGTGTTGCATCTGCCGGGAGTCCCTCGATTTTCACATGCGAAAGCACCAGCTTCACCCGTTTTTCCACCGGCTCCACTTCATCGATATCGCCTTCCACCATCCGGTAATGTAGCTCCTCGGTAATCAGCGGCGTCGATACCAGATGAGCCCGGAAACTGGAGGCACTAAACCCGAGGGCGATAAGAAAAAACGGCATGATATATATTCGGAATGGCCGCCGCCATGTGAGCAGCAACAGGCCGGTGCATAGCGCCAGCGCGCCGATACTCAAATAAATCGCAGGCTCATCCGGCGGCGCGAAATAGGCGGCGATGCCAATCATCATGCCAACCGGCCAAAGAAAAACCAGCCGCTCGCGTTCGGCGGAGAATAATTTCAAGGAGATTTCCAGATTGTCACTAACTTCGAGCCCTCTTCTTATTAAACGGTTCGAGATCGACTTTTGACGAAAGTTTCACTCCCAGCGCTTCGAGAATTTTATTGGCCCTTTCCAGGGTAATTCCATGATATTCATTTTTTTCATCCCGCGAAACCTGTGATTCATTTATTGCCAATTTATGCGATAAATCTTTTTGGCTGAGGCCTTGGGCTATTCTCAGCGAGATTAAAAGATGGCCGAGTCCCCTTAAGTTTATCAACTCTTCAAATTCTCCCCTCTTAAGTTTCTCATAGCTGTCCACTTCCTCCTTGAATTGCAGATGAAATGATTCTATCGGGTCAATGGCTCTTTTTATTTCCTCTTTCGCCAGTCCCTTTTTTGCCAATCTTTGCCGCGTTTCGGAAATTCTTTTTTCTTCTTCTTTAAGTCTTTTTACGGCCTTTTTATACTCCGTCTCGTTTCGTATCATATGAACCTCTATTTTATAATTTTAATAATGCCTTTTGGCATATTATCACTGCGGCGAAGCCGGAAAGCGGCGGGAAATTCCAATTCGTTGCCGTGCCTGTCGCATATGCCGGAGGTAATTCCCGGGGCGTGAGGATAGAATTCTATTCTATATTTATGCCACATGGGTAGCTGCGCTTTGGGGTAGCCCCTATATGGCCTTCTCGTAGCGGGATCCCACGTCCATATTTTATCCGGCTCCAACAAGTTCAAATCCCGCTGTAAATCGCCGCTGATGAGATGATTAAAGTCACACTCGAAATAGCCGTCGATGTCATTTGGATGATCTTTATCTTCAACAAAGGAACCATCGATGAAAATGCTGGTTATGCCAACCTGCCAAAGCTGGTTCACCATTATTTCCAAACTATCAACCAGCTTGCTCCTCCAATCCTTATCCCAAGTGCCGTTTTTTAAGTCGCCGCAGGAATTTACCAATATGGAGCTGCGCAATTCCTCCAGGGTCACTTCATAATTCCCTATAGGCAGTATTCCTGCTCGAAAATTTGGAATTTTAGGCATGGCAACATTATTTTACATTATTAACATTAAAGTTAATAATAACATATATGTTATTATTATTCAAGATTTGTAATTCAGACCGACCATGGAATCAAGCTGGGTAGAGAAGCCTATAATCCCATCGAAGTAACCGGCTGCTGTCTTGCCTTCCCGCGGGAAATGAACAGCCGGAACATTTTTTTCTCGAGCAGCAGCACTGAAAGAATCACTATTATTCCGCCGAGCCATTGTGATATCATTAACGTTTCACCGAGCAGGAAATAGGCGAAAATAATTGTGAGAAATGGTGTGGAGGCCGTAATCAATGAAGTGCGGACTACGCCAATTTTTTGTAATCCTTCCACAATCATGAATGAAGGAATGAAGCAGGCCGCCGAATAAAAAACCAGCAACCACCAGCCATAGGGAGTGATGACCTGCAAAGAAGATACCGGCAGAACGGCAAGAAAATGGATGATGAGTGCCAGCATCGCGCCCGATGCGGCATAAAACATATAACGCTGAGTGCCGAGTTTTGCCGCCATATCGCGGATGGCAAGGGTGGATAGCGAATAGACGACGGAAGCCAATAGCGCCAGCAATGCGCCATCAATATTACGGTAGAATATATCGGGGCGCGCGCCGGTCACCAGGTAAGTCCCGGCTAACATGGCGAGGAAAACCAGCAGATAGATTCTGCTCGGCCAGATGCGCCGCCGGATGGAATTGAATAATACGACGAATAACGGGTAAGTAAATTGCACCACCGTCACCACGCCCGCCGGGGCCATGGAAAGCGCGCGCAAATTTATCAGCGGCAATAAATAATAGCCGAGGAAACCGGCCCCTGCCGCATAGAGCATATGCTTCTTCGGCACGGCGAATAATTTTATCGTGCGTTTTCTGGCACAAAGATAAATTCCGTAAAAGGGCAGGAAAATGGCTATGCGCGTCATTAATATCGTCAAAATGTCGATATGCTGGGTAAAGCATAATTTCACCGCCGGGGCTTGCAGCCCGATGCCGAGAGTGGCGAGGAGGACGAAAATAAATCCCAGATATTCTTCGCGCCCCCGCTCTTCATGGTGTTTATTTATTTCGTTCATAAATCTCCAGTTTTTTTGCCCACCCGGCGGCGGCGCGGCTCCATCTATTATCGAAAATTTTCGGATTATCGTGCGTTAAGTTTTCCGATTGGTAATGCTTTAGCCATTCACGCAAATTTTCCGTCGCATTGGTTTTTATTCTCCCAGGATAACGGATTATGCCGCATATCGTGGGCTGACGCACGCCGGTAATTTCTTTATCGGTAAAAAACTCGCCTTTAACCCGGCAAACCGCCATATCGGCAAATATCCGCGCCTCCATCGCCTGCCCGGAAAATCCGTAATCATCCGATGGTTTTATTGTCGGCTTCCGGATAAATCCCTCCCCCCTTCCTTCAAGGGGGGAGGCTAGGTGGGGGGTAGGCGAGGCATATTCATGCTTCTCGGTATGCCTCCAACCCCCTCCCTGGCCCTCCCCCTTGAAGAAAGGGGGAGGGGAAAGTAAAGAGGCTTTCAGTCGAGAATTGATATTTGAAAATCTATCCCAATGCTCTTCCAACACCAAATTATCAGTGAAATTCCCTTCCAGCAGCGATTTGAAATGCTGGAAAATAACCGGGTTTTTCCAGCCGCCGCCGAATACTGCGAATCTTGGTGGCAATTGCAATTGGTCATCAGTAAATCCCAAACTATGATAAAGAATATAAGCAGAAAAATATTCCGCTGTCCGGAGGCGCGTTTCAAATGGAATGCTTTTATCCAGCAAAGCCGGTATCGCCTTATACCATTCCGGGTCGGAGGATTTTGGCGGCGCGGATAATAAAAAATTCTCTCCCCTTTGGTTCACCACGCTTGAATCAAACAGCGCGCGCAATAAACCCAAATCCACTTTTCCTTGGCTGCCGATAGCGCCATCGAAATCGCAGGATAAATTTTTCTCCTGACGCATCAGCAAATCGGGAAAATGATTGAATGGCCCGGCATCCCAGCCCACCACCTTCATCTGGGCGTCATCATCATAAGTGATATGCGCGATATTGCCGGTATTGCCCCCATTGATAAAGCTTATCGGAAAATCACCGGTTCCTTGCAAATGCCGGGCGATGTGGAGATTATGCATGGGCGCGAGCGGAGCGCCTTCGCCGCCGTTCATTATATCATCCGAACGAAAATCATAAATAACGCTGATGCCGGTTAAATCCGCGAGGCCCTGGCCATCGCCGATTTGCACCGTATAAACATCATGATTCTTCCCGGCAATGGAGGGCGGCAAATGCGCCGAGGTCTGCCCGTGAAACCCGATTATATCGATTTCGCTCCGGTCATATTTCGCCTTGGCAATCAGCCCGGAAACCGCTGTGGCAAGGAATTGCATGTAATTTTCCAGCACTGCATCGAAATGCCGGTAAGTTTCCACCACCTTTTCCATGCAGCCATTCTGCCGGTTAATAAATTCCCGCAAATCCTTCAGTTGTTCAAATAACTCCGGCGGGCAGGGCAGGCTGAAAAATTCCACATCCTCTATTTTTCCGTTCGCAGCAAAACGCGTGAGCACGCTATCAGCCGCATCGAGCGAATTGCCGGTCATTATGCCGATGCTGAGCAGATAATCCTTCATAAGGATAAGCTATAAAACTTTCTTAAGGTAAAATGAACTATTTTATCCGGCCGCGCCCTCTTGTAATTTTACATTTTTTATGGAACTACTTACCTCCCATATGCTCCTCACAAAAAATTTCTTCGGCTCGCTTTCGATACGGACCAAACTTACCGTCATCATCGTCGGTATCTGCGTGATTGCGCTGGTGGTTTCGAGTTTGCTTCAGGGCATATTCAGTTTTTTCAATGAAAGAAAACTGCTGATTGGCCGCGAGCTGGTGACGGCGAAAGTTTTTTCCATGCAAAGCATCGCCCCCCTGGAGTTTAACGATGCGGTGGCGGCCAAGGAAAATCTCTCGGCGCTGCAATATCAGACTAATGTTTTGAAGGCCTGTCTATATAATGATAGGGGCGAGATATTCGCCTCTTACCAGGCGCCGTTAAAGGCAAAATCGAATGACGGGCAGATTTGCCCCCCGGCGCGCGGCGAGAAAAATATTTATCGCCATGATACGCTGGAAATTTTCCGCGATATCAATTCCGGCAACAAAAAAATCGGCGCTATTTATATCGAATATAGCCTGGCGGAAATGTATGACCTGTTGACGCAGGACTGGCTGATGAATTTGGCGATAATATTAGTCGCCATCATAATAGTTTTTCTACTTTCAACTTATTTTCAATATGCGATTTCGCGGCCCATCATGCGGCTCGCCCGAAAGGTAACGCAATTTTCCGGCAGCCGGGATTATTCGCTAAGGGCGGAAAAAGATAATGATGATGAGCTTGGGGTGCTGGTGGATGTGTTCAACCGCATGATAGAGGAAATCGGCAAAACCAATTATGAATTGACGGAAGCCAAGGAAAAAGCCGAAGCGGCCAACCGCGCAAAATCGGAATTCCTTACCAATATGAGCCATGAAATCCGCACCCCGATGAATGCCGTGGTCGGCCTCACCAATATTCTCCTCACCATGAAAATTGACCCGGCGAAACAGGTGCAATATTTAACCACACTGCATGAAAGCGCTGATACGCTGCTTTCGCTGATTAACGATATGCTGGATTTCGGCAAGATAGAATCCAATAGTTTGACGCTGGAAAATATTTCGTTCGATTTATTTGCCATCATAAATGAAGTCAGCCGGGTGATAAAATTGAAGGCGGAAGAAAAAGGCCTGCGGCTGGAAATTAAATATCCGGATACGATGCCGAGAAACTTCACCGGTGATCCATTGCGCATCCGGCAGATATTACTAAACCTCCTCGGCAATGCCGAGAAATTTACCAGCAAGGGCGCAATCACTATCGAGGCACAGGCCCCTGAAATCACCGGGAACCAGGCATCCGTCACCATAAATGTAATCGATAGCGGCATCGGCATTCCCGAAAATAAATTGCATGATATTTTTGAGAAATTCACCCAAGCCGATACTTCCACCACACGCAAATATGGCGGCACCGGCCTCGGCCTTGCCATCTGCAAAAAATTGACGGAGCTGATGGGTGGCAGAATATCCGTGCAAAGCCGGGTGGATTATGGAACGGTGTTTACCGTTGAGTTACCGCTTGTAATTGCCACGGAGGTAAGGAGCCCATCCCTCAAAGAATCAGCGAAACCGCAAATCCCGGATAAAATGAACGATGCTACTGCCCGCAAAAAAATCCTGCTCGTTGAAGACCATGAAGCCAATATAGTAGTGGCCGGCGCCCTGCTCGAGGATTTCGGTTATGATTATGCGGTGGCGCATAATGGCCGGGAGGCGCTCGAAAAAGTTAAAAAAGAAAATTTCGCGCTGATATTGATGGATATTCAAATGCCCGATATGGACGGCCTGCAACTCACCAGAATCATAAGAGAAAATGAGAGGCTGCATAACCGCCCGGAAGTGCCGATAATTGCCATGACCGCCCATGCCACGCTGGAAGCGCGCGATAAATGCCTAAATAATGGAATGAACGATTATATCTCCAAACCCTTCACCCCGGAAAACCTGAAGAATAAACTGGATGGGTTTCTTAGAAGGGCTGGGAAGTGAAATATTAAATTAACCAATCCGCTCCGCCAAAAGCGTAAGTACGATTTTGCTGCGGCTCTATCATGGTGCGGAATCACAAGGCAAAATACCAAAACTAAAGCAGCCCTATGTAACCCAAGCTTTACAATGGAAGTATTTACATTATAGCTTTAGGGTAAACCATGCACTCATTCGATATATACCTGCCCATTGCGGAAATGCCGGTGAATATACTGGTAATCCTGCTGCTTGGGATGGTGGGCGGGTTTTTATCGGGGATGTTTGGCATTGGCGGCGGGTTTTTGATGACGCCGCTTCTGATATTCATGGGCATTCCGCCGGCGGTGGCGGTGGCGAGTTCCACTAACCAGATTATCGCCGCTTCGGTTTCCGGGTTTCTCGCGCATTGGCGGCGCAAGAATGTCGATATAAAAATGGGCGCATTTCTGATTGCCGGTGGATTTATCGGCTCTTCGGGCGGCGTGTGGCTGTTCGCGGTATTAAAAAGAATCGGCCAGATTGACCTGGTGATTTCGGTATCCTATTTTCTGTTTCTTGGCGCTATTGGGACTCTGATGGCGGTTGAAAGCATCAAACGCATCCGGGAGAAGAAAAGGGGAGTGGCGCCTGGAAAGCCGGAAATTCCGGGCTGGCTGAAGTCCAAAAAGTTGCCGTTTATCATGGAATTTCCGCGCTCGGAAATCCGGCTTAGCGCCGTTTTGCCGGTTGCCGTAGGCTTGCTCGCCGGGATTTTGGTTTCGCTGATGGGAATCGGCGGCGGGTTTTTGATGATTCCGGCGATGATATATATTCTCGGCATGCCGACTTCGGTGGTAATCGGCACTTCGCTGTTCCAGATTATTTTCACCACCGCCAATGTCACTTTTCTCCAGGCGGTGAATACCCATACCGTTGATATCGTGCTGGCGATTTTGCTAATCAGCGGCTCGGTGATGGGCGCGCAAATCGGCACCCGCGCCGCCACCCGCCTGCCGGGGGAGAAAATGCGGATGCTGCTGTCG
>Ga0206957_1162_pt1 | contig 12806 bp, 2 predicted proteins | sample Alteio_BWOrgHeat_32_FD_152975 | JGI IMG/M metagenome (GOLD analysis project Ga0206957, IMG submission 152975) | Enriched cells from forest soil in Barre Woods Harvard Forest LTER site, Petersham, Massachusetts, United States -... | ecosystem: Environmental > Terrestrial > Soil > Temperate forest > O...
TAACGGTTACCGATGGAAGCGGATGTAATGTAATAAGCTCAACTGTGATTACAGATCCTCCGGTAATTGCGATCAATCCAATTGTTCCGGTAAATGCAAGCTGCGGAATCAATAACGGAAGTGCTGTGGCGAGTGCCAGCGGAGGAACTGGTGCGCTCACGTATACATGGAGCAACACAGCAAGCGGACAAACAGCAACAGGACTTTCTGCCATAGCATATACAGTGACCGTAAAAGATGCGAATGGTTGTTCATCATCTTCAGCAGTTGGAATTGGAAATAACGGCGGGCCAATTGTACAAAGTACAACGCCTGTTAGTTTACTTTGTAATGGAAGTAATAGTGGTTCTGCAGGTGTAACGATTACGGCTGGCAGCAGTCTTTATACTTATTCCTGGAGCAATGGGATTTCCTCAATAACCAATTCACTTAATAACTCAATAACAGCTCTCTCAGCAAATATTTATTCCGTAACAATCACGGATAATAACGGTTGTACGGCAACAGCGTCTGTTAGTATTACTGAACCAACTGCGACCACAATTAATTCGGTGGCAATATCTAATGCAAGTTGTGGAACCAGCAATGGCAGTGCTGTTGCAAGTGCCAGCGGAGGAACCGGTGTGTTAACGTATACCTGGAGTAATGCAGCAGCCGGACAAACTGCGACAGGTCTTTCAGCAATTGCATATACTGTGACAGTAAATGATGCAAACGGCTGTTCTGTAAATAGTATTGTTTCTATTGGCAATAGTAATGGTCCAAGTGTGCAGACAACAACTCCGGTAAATGTACTTTGCAATGGCGGAAGTACAGGATCAGCTTCGGTAGCAATAACAGGTGGTGCTTCACCTTACACTTATAGTTGGAGCAGTGGCGCTTCCACGATAACGAATTCACTGAGTAACTCAATAACATCCATTCCTGCTAACACATATGTTGTTTCTATAACTGATAATAGTAATTGCACAACAACAACAACTATAGTTGTTACAGAGCCGGCTGCACTGACTGCTCCAAGCTTTACAACAGGTAATGCAAACTGCGGAAGCAGTGATGGAACGGCTGTCGCTTTATCAACAGGAGGTACAAATCCGCTGACCTATACCTGGAGCAGTACTGCAAGCGGATCAACTGCGAACGGACTTTCGGCAACTACCTACACAGTTACTGTTACCGATGCGAATGCCTGTTCAATAACAAATACTGTATTGATTGGAAGTAATAACGGTCCGGTTGTAATTGCCAGTACAGGCTCTGCAATAAGTTGTAATGGAGGAACAGGTTCTGTAACAGCAACGGTGACGGGTGGGGCAATAAATTATACGTACAGCTGGAGTAATGGTTCTTCATCAGCAACAAATAATACGCAATCAACAATTAATAATCTTCCGGCGGCAGTTTATATAGTAACAATAACAGATGCCAATGGTTGTACAAATACGTCGAGTGTAAGTTTAACAGAGCCAGCTTTAGTAATAGCAACAGTAACCCCTGTTAATGTGTTGTGCAATGGAACAGCAACAGGAAGTGCAAGCGTGCTTGCAGCCGGAGGTAACGGCGGATATACATATAGCTGGAGCAATGCTTCCACAGGTATTACAGCAACGGGTCTATCACCTGTCTCCTATACGGTACAAGTAACAGACAGTAAAGGTTGCACAGGTTCGTCGACAATTATTATTACGCAACCAACTGCAGTATCGATTACGAGTATGGGATCTTCCAATTCAAATTGTAGCGCAAGCACTGGGTCTGCAATTGCAACAGCAGGAGGTGGAACAGGAGTGTTAACATATACCTGGAGTAACGCTGTAAGCGGACAAACTAACAATGGACTATCTGCAAATACATATACAGTAACTGTGAAAGATGCCAATGGTTGCAGTTCAACAAGCGCAGCGACAATAAATAATAATAATGCTCCTGTTATTAATTCGATAACAGCTGTTGGTGCTTCGTGTAATGGTAGTTCAACCGGAAGTGCCGTGGTTACTGCAACAGGTACAGGGACGTTAACATACAACTGGAGCAACGGACAAAGCGGAGTAACGGCGACAAATCTTTCAGCAACAGGTTACACGATAACAGTTACAGATGCAAGCGGCTGTCAGCAATTAAGTACTGTAACCATTACCGAACCAACTGCAGTTTCAATAACAGCTACAAACCCTATAGATGCAACCTGCGGCTCGAACAATGGTTCTGCAACTGCCAGCGCAACAGGTGGAACAGGCACTCTTACTTATACCTGGAGTAATGCAGTTTCCGGACAAACAAATACAGGTCTCGCTGCAAACACATATACCTTAACCGTTAAAGATGCAAATGGTTGCAGCACAACACAAGCTGTGCCGATCAGTAATAGTCCGGCACCAACAATTAACAGTATCAGCTCTGTAAATATAAAATGTAATGGAAGTGCGAACGGAACGGCGACAGTAAATGCAAGCGGAGGATCTGGCGCTCTAACTTATAGCTGGAGCAATAGTCAAACAACAAATCCGGCAACAAATTTATCAGGAGGAGTTTACATTGTTACCGTAACTGATGCAACCGGTTGCCAGAAAATAAGCACTGCAGCAATCCTGGAACCACCGGTTATTACAATTAATAGCATAAGTACAACAAGCGCAAATTGTAATAAGAATGATGGCTCAGCAATTGCATCAGCGAGTGGAGGAACAGGAAGTTTAACGTATAGCTGGTCTGCATCAGGAGTTGTCGGATCTACTACAACCGCAACTAATCTTTCTTCAGGTTCATATACGTTAACGGTAACGGATGCGAACGGATGCGCTATAACAAATACCTTAACCATAAATTCCACGAACGGGCCAACTGCATCAACATCAATTGCTGCAACAATAAATTGCAATGGACAAACAGGTAGCATAACTGCAACTGCTACCAATGGAACATCACCCTATACTTATTCCTGGAGCAATGGTGTAACGGGTGTTACAACAAGTCTCACATCGCAGATCACTGCTGTTCCTGCAAGCACGTATACAGTTATGATAACCGACAAGAATGGATGTACGTCTACATCAGTTATTACCTTAAGTGAACCGTCAGCAATTACAGCTACTTCTTCAAAAACGGATGCAACATGTGGTAATGCAGATGGAAGTGCGAGTGCGTCCGCAACAGGTGGAACGTTAAATTATTCTTACAGCTGGAGCACTGATTCTGTTAAAGCATCAATGAGTAATTTGCAATCCGGAACTTATGCTGTTACAATAACTGATGCCAATGGTTGTACTGCAATTACATTGGTAACAATTTCAAACAGTAACGGACCTATTGCAAGTGCAGCTACATCGCAGTCAACTATTACAGAAGGTAATTCAACTATTCTTATTGGTTCGTCAACCGGCGGAGCTGTTACCTATACCTGGTCGCCTGCTGCCTCATTAAGTTGCTCGGATTGTCCGGCTCCAACAGCTGACCCGACTATTACCACTACATACACACTTTATGTAACAGATAATCTTGGCTGTGTTGATTCAACGAAGCTGACCATTAATGTACGAAAGGCATGTACAGATGATAATGATGTATATATTGCCAACATATTTTCACCAAACGGTGATGGAAAGAATGATGTGCTGAATGTGGAAGGAGTTGGACTGACAAATATTTATTGGGCGATCTATGACCGTTGGGGAAATCTGATATTTGAAACCACTGATCAGGCACAGGGCTGGGATGGAACTAAAAATGGCAGTGTTATGGAATCTGCTACATATGTTTATTACCTGAAAGCAATTTGCAAAAAAACCAATCAGGAAATCAAACTGAAAGGCAACGTATCTATTGTAAAATAGGGCAATGTAAAGAAGATACTTAGTCCTGCATTGGCGGGAGTTGGTCCTCTTAATACCCGGCGTGGTATTAAATAAATCCTTCAATTCTTATCTTCTCTTTTTCTTTCAAAAAATTTCGTCTTTTAGGACAGCACGCGTTTTTTGACGAATAAGATTGCTTTTGTTTCCACCGTTTTTTAAATTTAGTAACTCTTACAAACACTTCTGATTATTGTCATGGTTTCCCCCCACACAAATAATTTATAGTGGAAACTGATTAATAAATAAACCGGTATGATCAAAAAAATACTTTTTCTCCTTTCTATTATTATCACAAGCATTACTTATTCCCAGAATCAATGGGCATGGATGGCTGGCGACAATGTTTCGAATTCGGTGGGAACAGCCGGAACACTTGGTGTTTATAATGCAGCCAATACACCTCCGGCTTCAACAATCCCTGGCCCCAGCTGGACGGATAAACAGAATAATTTCTGGATGCTGTCAACATGTGGAGCAGGTGTGTACATGTGGCAATTCGATCCGACTACAGCGCAATGGAGAACAGTATGGAAATACAATGGCGCTGGTTCATACTATTGTGTGTTCAACCTGAAAACCTGGAGCGCAACGGATGGTCCGCGTTCAAATGATTACAACTGGAGTCTGACACATTTTACCTGGACGGATACTTCCGGTGTATTCTGGATGTATGGGTACTCATCCTCTATGGCTACATACCTTACCTGGAAATTCGATCCCCGTCCTTCAAGTCCCAACTACAATCAATGGATGTGCCTAAGGTCAGAAGCTACATTTGGCGCGGGTCAGTACGGAATACAAGGAGTTCCTTCCGCAACCAACTATCCTCCTTTGCATGATGAGACTGTTACCTGCTGGGCCGACAGCAAAAATAATCTCTGGCTTTTCGGAGGCGGTTCTACCGGAAGTAATTATGGTGACCTGTGGAAATATGATATTGCGAATAATGAATGGACGTGGATGAGCGGCTCCAGTGCGGTGAACCCTCCTTCTGTATATGGAACAAAAGGAGTTCCGGCTCCCACCAATCAGCCCGGTGGGCGGTGGACATATGATCACTGGATCGACAACAATGATAATTTATGGGTAACAGGTGCGAATGTGGCGGATATGTGGAGATATGATACCGGCACAAATGAATGGACCTGGGAAGCCGGACCTAATGTGGGCGGAAGTGCCGTTTACAGTTCTACCTGTGTAGAGAATGCAACCAATACACCGGCAGGAGGAGAGACATTTGAATCCAGGTGGTCGTGGACGGATAACTGCGGTAATTTCTGGTTTTATGGATCTAACTCCGGGAACATCTGGAAATTCAGGCCTTCTGTTAAAATGTGGACTTTGGTGAGTTCTATGCCAACCAGAAATATAGGAGCCAAAGGTGTGTTCAATGCAACATACTGCCCGGGCGGTACAAGTTACAATGGAGGTTTCAGGAGTAAAGAAGGGTTCTGGTTGTTTGAAGGTGCCAATACAGCTTCAGGTACTTATAGTAATATGTGGTTGTTCGCACCTTATAAACCTACTGTAGCGTTCACGCCTCAGGCAAGTGCCTGCAGCAATGGAAACATAACATTTGCAAATACAAGCGTCACGACCTGCGGCGATCTGAAAGAAGTAAAATGGGATTTTGGTGATCCTGGTTCCGGTGCGTTCAATACATCTGCTTCTGTAAATTCTTCTCACCAATATTCTTCTGCAGGAAGCTACCAGGTGAAGCTGGTGGTGACGAACTGTACGGGACAGAAAGATTCGCTGACGCAAACCGTGAACGTAGCTATTTCTACAGCGTGGACCATAAATTCAGTGATCGATTCTTCCAAATGTTCTTCATCAACAGGGAAAGTCACGGTTAATCTTTCTGGTGCAACTGCGAATTACTCTTACTCCTGGAGCGACGGCACAACCGGTTCAACGACAAGTGCAGCATATGTGAGAAACAATTTATCAGCAGGAACATATTCCGTTACAATTACCGATGGCAGTGCTTGTACTGCTGTTATTCCCGTTACAGTTCCTCATTATGCCAGTCCGGTTGTAAATTTAAGCAGCTCCATACAGCCTGTAACCTGCGGAACACAACCTATCATTGGAACGATTACAACAAGTCCAACAGGCGCAACTCCATTTACATATTCATGGAATACCGGTGCAAGTACTTCAGGACTTACAAATGTGGGATCGGGAAGTTATGTTGTAACGGTTACGGATGTCAATGGCTGCACAAGCCAGGCGGCAACTGCTCTGAGTAATCCTATTTCGCCAATGCATGTGGTATTTAGCTTCAATACAAATGCTACATCCTGCAATCCGGGGAATGGACAAATAAGTTTGTCGGCTACTGGTCCGAATGCGGGAATACGTTTTACTTCTACCAATGGTGCCGTTAATTCAAGTTCTTCTTCCGGCTCCGGGCTATTTAAAAATCTTGTTGCAGGAACTTATCTCATTACTATTACGGATACCTTGGGCTGTTCGATTCAGCAGCCGGTAACACTCACCGGCCCCCTGGTAAACAGTGCGCTAGCTGTATCAGGTTCTATTTTATGTAACGGGGGAACTGCCAGTGCAACGGCGACGGCAACAAACGGAACAGCATCTTACAGTTACAGTTGGAGCAATGGTGTAACAGCTAATTCTTCTTCGGCTACAGATGTTGAGAATATAACCGCTGGAAATTATACGGTAACCATTACCGATGCGAACAATTGCAGTTCTACGTCTACCGCTCAGCTTACACAGCCAGCTGTCATTGTTCCGATTGCTTCTCAGCAAAGTCCTGCAACATGCGGAGCTAATAATGGTTCGGCGCTAGCGTCGGCAACGGGTGGGACAGGAGCCTTAACATATTCATGGAGCAATGGTGCAAGTGGAAAAACAGCAAGCGGTCTTTCTGCAGGAACATATACCCTTACAGTTTATGATGCAAGTGGTTGTACCAAAACGCAAAGTGCATCCATCAGCAATTCCCCTGCGCCAACCATAAACAGTTTGACACCAACGAATATTCTATGTAAAGGAAACACAACAGGCTCAGCCGTAGTAAATGCTTCTGGTTCGGGAACATTATCGTATAGCTGGTCGCTTGGCGGAACAGGTTTAACGGAGAGTAACCTTGGGGCTGGGACATATACGATCACTGTTACAGACGGAGGAGGTTGCCAGGCAGTAAGCACGGTTACTATCTCAGAACCGGCCACTGGAGTTGCCGTCAATAGTATTGTCCCGGTAAATACTACCTGTGGAAACAGTAATGGTCAGGCTATTGCCAATGCAAGTGGCGGAACAGGAACATTAACATATTCGTGGAGTAATTTAGTTTCAGGACAAACAGTTTCGTCACTTGCTGCTGCAACGTATACGGTTACAGTGAAAGATGGGAATGCTTGTTCTGTCAGCAGCACGGTTACTATCAATAGTGCGGGCGGGCCTGCTATTTCAGCTGTCACGGCTAGCAACCCGCTTTGTTCCAATACCAATGGAAGTGCGGTCGCCAGTGCGTCGGGCGGAACGGGTGCGCTTACGTATTCATGGAGTAATACAAGTACAGGATCCACTGTTTCAGGTTTGTCAGCCGGGACATATACCGTTACTGTGAAGGATGCCAACGGTTGTGCAAGTACCAGTACCACTGCGATTGTTGCTCCTTCAGCTGTTTCTCTTTCCGCTTCTCAGAATACAGCAGCTTCCTGCGGAAACAATAATGGTGTTGCTATTACCACTGCAGCCAGCGGAGGTACGGGAAGTTTCACTTATCTATGGAGTAACGGATCAACAGGATTAACAGCTTCTTCGCTTACAAGTGGAACCTATACTGTTACCGCAACAGATGGAAATGGCTGCACGGCAACTTCTGCTGCAATCATCAATAACAGTCCGGCCCCGGTGATCAATTCAATGACTCCAACGCAATTACTTTGTAGTGGAGCGACGAATGCAAGCGCTGTAGTAAGTGCAACGGGCACGGGCACGCTTACGTATACATGGACGAACGGGAACTCTGGCGTTACGTCCGGTAATTTAAATGCGGGAACCTATTATGTAACAGTTACCGATGGAAGCGGATGCAATGTAATAAGCTCTGTTGTGATCACAGCTCCGCCTGCTGTTGTTATATCTGCCACCACTATTGCCAATGCAAGTTGCGGGGCAAGCGACGGTAGCGCTGTTGCAAGTGCGTCGGGGGGGACGGGAGGTTTAACCTATTCCTGGAGTAATACAATTTCCGGTTCAACGGCTTCCGGTTTATCAGCAGGTATATATACGTTTACAGTTACGGACGCAAATGGCTGTTCTATGAATAGTACAGCCGCTATTGGGAATACGAACGGACCTTCGGTACAAAGCAGTACGCCGGTTGATGAACTCTGTAATGGTGGAAATACCGGTTCCGCTTCGGTAAATATTTCAGGTGGTTCTGCCCCTTATACCTACTCCTGGAGCAATGGTACAAATGCGGTGACCACTTCACTCAATTATTCAATCACTGCCTTGCCGACTAACACCTATGTTGTTACAATCACAGACAATAATAATTGTTCAGTGACGGCTTCTGTTATTATTACTGAACCAGTTGTTATTGCAGCTCCAACTACATCAACAACTAATTCTACTTGCGGAAACGCCAATGGCAGTGCAACAGCTGTATCATCAGGAGGTACAGGCGCATTAACTTATTCGTGGTCCGCCTCAGGCGGATCCGGTTCTACTGTTTCTGGTTTAGCGGCCGGAACATATACGGTGTCGGTTGTGGATGCCAATAACTGTTCCGTAAGTAAAGCAGTAACTATTGGAAACAACAATGGACCTGCCCTTGCCCTTAGCACAACAAATCCCATAGCTTGTAATGGTGGGACAGGAGGGATCACTGCAACAGTAACCGGCGGAAATCCAAATTATACTTATAGCTGGAGCACTGGAGTAACAAACTTCATTACATCATCAGTTAATCACCTCATTACTTCTTTAACGACGAATACATATACTGTAACAATCATCGATGCAAACGGATGCAGCACTACTTCTGCTATTCTTCTGACCGAACCATCTGCTGTTGCAATCACAAATATTACCCCTGTTAATTCCAACTGCGGCTCTAACACGGGCAGCGCGACAGCAACAGCCAGCGGAGGTACAGGAACGTTAACCTATACATGGAGTAATACATCCTCAGGTGCTGCAGCTACGGGTTTGGCTGCTGGGATCTATACTGTTACTGTGACGGATGCAAATGCATGTACTGTATCTTCTGCGGTTAACATCAACAACAATGGCGGACCTGTAATCACCTCGGCAATTAAAACGGATCTGCTTTGCAATGGTGCCAGTACCGGTTCAGCCACGGTTGCTATTTCCGGAGGAGCCTCACCTTATACTTATGTATGGTCGGCAGGTGCAACGGAGACAACAACAAATACCCAATCAGTAATTAACAACCTGTCATCTGCAACGTATAGCGTAACCATTACAGATGCAAATGGTTGCCAGGTAGTAAGCACGGTTACTATTACCCAGCCAACAGCAATAACGATAACCGGTACAACACCTGTTAATGCAACCTGTGGAACAAGCAATGGAAGCGCACTGGCAACAGCAACGGGTGGAACGGGTAGTTTAACGTACAGCTGGAGTAATTCAGTAATCGGACAAACAAATACAGGACTGGCTGCCAACACATACATATTAACCGTAACTGATGCAGCAGGCTGTACAACAACACAAAGCGTTCCTATCAGCAATAGTCCGGCTCCTACGATTGGCAGCATAGTTCCAAAGAATGCATTGTGCAATGGCAGTTCAACCGGATCAGCTGTGGTGAATGCAAGCGGCGGTGCTGGTACATTAACGTATAACTGGAGCAGTGGTTCAACGTCAATAACAGCAAACAATCTTTCTGCAGCTATTTATACAGTAACGGTAACCGACGCAAATGGCTGTCAGCAGTTGGGTGTAGTGACGATTGCACAACCAACGTCTATCACTGTCACAGGCATCAACAGCACAAGCACCAGTTGTAACGCTAACACAGGAAGTGCGGTAGCGATGGCCAGTGGGGGAGTCCCAACGTTAACATATAACTGGAGCAATACGGTTACAGGCGCAACAGATTCAGGTCTGGGTGCAGGTAATTACACGCTGACTGTCACCGACGGAAACGGATGTACTATTACAAATGTTGTAACTATTAATTCCACCAATGGCCCAACCGCAGCGGCAGCTGTTGGAACCTCAATAAAGTGCAATGGACAAACGGGTAGTGTAACAACAACAGCCAGCAATGGAACATCGCCTTATACTTATTCCTGGAGCAATGGCACAAGCTCCATTACTTCATCTTTAAATAACACAATCACTTCTGTTCCTGCATTAGTATACACGGTTACTATCACCGATAACAACGGATGCACTTCCACCTCATCTGTTACATTAAGCGAACCTGCTGCCGTAGCATTAACGGAAGCACAAACTGATGCTACATGTGGGAATTCAGATGGAACTGTTTCTGTTACGATCTCTGGCGGCATTTCAAATTACACATATAGCTGGAGCAATGGATCTTCGTCCGTCACTTCTTCACTTAATAGTTCAATCACTTCATTGCAGTCAGGAACATATGTTGTTACTGTAACCGACGCAAACGGTTGTTCTCAAACTACGTCAGCTACAATTACAAACAGTAATAGTCCGGTTGCTGGCATTGCGTCATCTCAAACTACAATAACTGAAGGAAATTCTACGCTGCTGATCGGGTCTTCTACCGGTACAGGTGTTACGTACACCTGGACTCCCGGCACTTCGCTGAACTGCTCCAATTGCGTTACACCAACAGCTAATCCTGGCTCTACCACCACGTATACATTGTATGTAAAAGATAATGTAGGTTGTGTAGACTCAGCTATGATCACAATCACGGTGAAGAAAGCCTGCAGCACGGACGAAGATGTTTACATTGCCAATATTTTTTCGCCAAACGGCGATGGAATAAATGATGTGCTGAATATACAGGGTACGGGCCTGACTAGTATTTATTGGGCCATCTACGATCGCTGGGGAAATTTGGTTTTCCAGACCACTGATCCTGCGCAAGGTTGGGACGGAACTGAAAACGGACGGGCTATGGAATCTGCTACCTACGTGTATTACCTGAAAGCGATCTGTAAAAAGACAAATGAAGAAATCAAACTCAAGGGAAATGTTTCCATACTAAAATAAGATCAGATCTTATTTATCTATTCCGTTTTGTTTTTTATATATTTCAAGGAAAGGCTTCTGTTCAATCTTCGATTCAATCCAGGAAACATAGTCAAAGTAATGGTCGACTTTCTTTTTTTCTGCCCCGTCATTTTTTAATGCAATAAATTGTTTCTTGCTTTTAATTAAAAGAGATTTTGTCGAATCCTGCTCTGTTATTAATGTATTCATAAGCGCTAAAATAGCAGACTCGAATTTTCCATTTATGGAATTCTCCTCAATGTATTCAATGTATTGCTCAATCGCCTGTTCGAGCCTTTCTTTTTTTCTGCGTTCAAAAATAATTATGAAATACAATATCCTTGTCTGTACCTGGTAGTCCGGACTGTTTTCAGGATTGCTGCCGGTTATGATTTTGTTAAGCCAGAATGTAGCTTCTTTATAATTGCCGGACATAAAATAATAATAGGCAAACAAGTAGATAAGTCGCAAGGAATACTCTGGGTCAATGAGCGTTTTATTGGATGCTAAAAATGTTTTTGCTTCTTTTTCCTGAGTGGCTATTGAAGTCAGGTTTACTGTTTTTATACCGACAATATATTTATAAATAAAATAATTAAAAGACCATTTCGTTTTCTGATATATATTTCCGTTTGCTTTTGGAAGCTTCAGTATGTTTTTTATTTTCTCCACATGAAAATCCATCTCGTCATACTGTTTTAAAAAATAGCAATAACCGATGTAGTTATAAATAAGTGCTATTACCTGTATCGGATATTCTTTTTCTATGCCTGGATATCTTTCGTCAAGGATCCTAAGTCCTTCACGCGCATATTTAACACCTTCCTTGTATTTTCCAGCAAAAAAATGGCCAAGTGTTTTTAGTGTATATAGTGAAGTCCATGCATCTAATGTAAGCGAGTTGCTGTCTATGTTTGCAACAGGGCTCTTCAAAAACTGATTGAGGTGTTTTACAGCTCTTTCTTCTGAAGAAAAATGAAAAGGATCGGCAAAATAGAAAATGGATAATTCCCTGTATTCAATTTCCAGGCGAATATCTTCAATCGCTTTTTTTTGTGACGCACTTGATTTTAATAACTCTTTCTCTTTTATCCGGGGATTGGTGAAAAATAAATTACTGCGTTGAATTAAAATAGCCTGCTTTTTTGCATTGATTTCCAATATAAAATGACTGAGTTCAAATTTATTTGCAAGCTCTTCCGCGCGTTCTAACTTTCTGAGACTTTGTCCGTGTAAATTTTTATCGTTTAAAATATCAACTTCCGTCAGAATATTTCTCAGTTGGATACTGATTGACCTGTCGTTGTTAAAGCTTATAAGAGCATCCAGGATCAGCTGATAGAGGTAATTCTGAATATTGTTTGTTTTCTTTTTACTAAGCGTTTGCAAAGAAGGAACTGTAGAACGAATGCCTTCACTATTGCTGATCTCGTTGAAAAGCCGGAGGTAAGCACTTTTCTTTTTTTCGTTTGCTTTTAAACTATACAGTTTTATATATCTTTTTTCTGCTTTTCCGAGCGATTGTATGAGCGCATACAATGATTTATTTACCATTAGAAGTTAGTCAATTGCAGTTAAAATGGTTAAATTACATTTGCATAAATATAATTATTCTCAATTAGAAATTAGTTTAGAAAAGCTTAATCTGTTCGAAGTTGCTATTAACCTTTGAAAGTTGAATTAAAGTTAGTAACTGTTTAAAATTTATGTTTTAAGAATTTTATGAGCTGATTTTGATTTAGA
>Ga0206957_1163_pt1 | contig 12763 bp, 13 predicted proteins | sample Alteio_BWOrgHeat_32_FD_152975 | JGI IMG/M metagenome (GOLD analysis project Ga0206957, IMG submission 152975) | Enriched cells from forest soil in Barre Woods Harvard Forest LTER site, Petersham, Massachusetts, United States -... | ecosystem: Environmental > Terrestrial > Soil > Temperate forest >...
ACCGACACTGAAAAGCCTGACGCTGCTGGTGAAATCCTCAGGCCAAGCGGAAAAATATTTCGCAAAAATAAAACCACTGGCCGATGGCGTGTTTCTGGCCCGCGATGTCGTCTCCGAGCCACCAAATATAATTTATCCGGCAACGCTCGCCGCCCGTTGCGAGGAATTGGCAAAAATCGGCGTAAAGGTCGAAATATTGGGCGTCTCCGAAATGAAAAAGCTCGGAATGGGTTCGCTCTTGGGCGTTGGTCAAGGCAGTGCGAAAGAGTCGAAACTGGCGGTTATGCAATGGAACGGCGCTGCGAAAACCAAACCACCGGTCGCGTTCGTCGGTAAGGGCGTCACCTTCGATACCGGTGGAATTTCCATAAAACCCGCCAATGGCATGGAGGAAATGAAATACGATATGGGCGGAGCTGCGGCGGTGATCGGCCTCATGAAAACGCTGGCGCTGCGCAAGGCGAAAGTCAACGCCGTCGGCATCGCCGGATTGGTGGAAAATATGCCGGGCGGCAATGCGCAACGGCCGAGCGACGTGGTGACTTCCATGTCCGGCCAGACCATAGAAGTATTAAATACCGACGCTGAAGGCCGCCTGGTTCTGGCCGATGCGCTGTGGTATTGCCAGGATCGGTTCAAGCCGGAATTCATGGTGAATCTGGCGACATTAACCGGCGCCATCGTGGTTTCACTCGGCAACCAATATGCCGGGCTGTTTTCCAATAATGACGCACTCGCGAAAAAGTTAACGGCAGCGGGTGAAAAATCCGGCGAGAAATTATGGCGTTTCCCGATGGGTGAGGCCTATGACAAACAGATCAATTCCGAAATCGCCGACATGCAGAACATCGGCAACGAAAAGGGAGCAGGTTCGATCACTGCCGCGCAATTCCTGAAAAGGTTCGTCAACGACGTGCCGTGGGCGCACCTGGATATAGCGGGAATGGCCTGGACGAAAAAAGACCTGGACCTAACCCCCAAAGGCGCCACCGGCTTCGGCATCAGGTTGCTGAACCAGTTGGTCGAGGATTATTACGAGAAGTAAAACTAGCTCTCTATCTAGCAAAATTCCATCGACAGCTTTCGGATAGCCGGATAGTTTCATCCGCGATGCGATTTTTTATATTAATATTGCTTATGGCGGCCATCCCCTGCACCGCCATGGCTGATGACATAATGCCGGATTTCAAAGATACATTGACCGGTAATTGGAACGGTGAGCGCGATAAATTAAAGGCCGAAGGCATCGAAATCGGCGTTACCGACTATTTCGACGCTTTCGCCTCGGCTGAGGGCGGCCAGAAAATCCTCAACAACGTCAATCTCAACATTCTGCTGGACGGCAATAAGCTAGTCAACATCCAAGGATTATCAGCATTATTTTCCGTATTGCAAACTAACGGCAGCCAGCCAAGCCGGACGCTGACCGGTGCCGTCCAGCGCATCGACGATATGGAAACCGAGCGGCGCGGCCTGGAAGTTTATCAGGCCTGGCTGCAACAGGAATTTTTCGGCGGCGGCGTCTCGGCGCTCGCAGGTGTTTATGACGCTACCAACGAATTCTACAGCACCACGGCGAGCGACATATTAATAAACAATGCCTACGGCTTCGGCACCGAACTGGCGGCAACGGGGAGGAAAGGCGAGGCCATTTTCCCGACTTCAGCGGCTGCCGCCAGGCTGCGCCTGCAACCAACGAAGCAATTATATCTGCAAGCAGCGGTCATGGACGGGATCAACAGCGCCCCGGAAACCCGCCAGCCCATCCGACTGAATGGCAATTCGAGCGCACTGGTCATCGGTGAGGGCGGTTATGTAAAAATGACAGATGCGGTGGAAACGGCAAAAATTGCCTTCGGCGCCTGGCGCTACACTGATCAAGTCAAAAGCATTTTCCAAGATCAAGACAAGACTGCAGCCTATATAAGCGGCGGCGAATATTCACTGGCTGAAGGCTATATTTTCCGCAAACCGGGGAGCAGCCGCGGATTGATGGCGTTCGTGCGGATGGGCATAGCTGATCGCGAGGTCGACCGGTTTAATTATTCGTTCAGTGCCGGGTTGGATTTCAAGGGGATATTGAAAACTAGGGCCAAATCAGAATTGGCCCTTAGCATCGCCGATGCGCATCTTTCGCCGGTTTACCGGGAAGCGCTCAATGCGCAGGGAATAGCCAGCAATTCCGGCGAAACCGCGCTCGAGTTAACCTATCGCGATTATCTGCGTCCATGGGTTTCATTGCAGCCTGACTTACAATATATCATCAATCCCGACGGCCTAAAAAGCCAGCAAAACGGGGCGATATTTGGCTTAAGGACGGAGATTAATTTTTAGGAAACACAACCGTAACCTTGAGTCCCTGCGTGGATTCGGGCACGGCTAGGTTTATCTCCGCGCCTAAATTTTCCGCCATGCTTTTTGCGATGGCGAGGCCAAGACCGCTGCCTGCTACCCTTGATTCTCCACGATAGAACCGCTCGAAAACTTTTTCATATTCGGCAGGCGGGATTCCCGGACCATCATCGGTTATTTTCAATGCCGGGCGGCCGGATTCCAAAGTCACCGTTACTTCCACATGGCCGCCGGATGGAGTGTATTTTATCGCATTGTCGAGAATGTTTCCGATCAGGGGAGATAGAATTTCGGATGAGCCGATGAAAAAGGTTTTCGTCTCTTCTTTTAAGATGACTTCGATGCCCTTTTCAACCGCGAATTCGGCGAATCTAGCAACTGCTTTTCCCGCCTCCACATATAAATCGAGTTCGCTGAAATTCCGGGATTCTTCGGTATTTTTAGCCAGTATTAGCAATTCTTCGACCAGCCGCGAGGCACGTTCCACGCCACCGATTAACTCCTCCATATGCTCGCGGATTTCGCCAGTAGAGGCAGAGAGCGCCAGTTGCGCCTGGATTTTCAGCACCGCCAACGGCGTTTTCAATTCATGCGCGGCGTTTTCGGTAAATCGCTTCTCGCGCAGGAACGATTCCTCCAGCCGGTGCAGCAGGGAATTCAGTGATTCCGCCAGCGCCGATAATTCAACCGGAACGTTATAGAATTTAAGGGGCGATAAATCCTGCGACGAGCGTTTTTGCACCTGCTCGGAAAGCCTACCGACATCAGTGAGTCCTTTGCCCACACCGCGCCAGATCAGGAACGCGATAGCCGGAAACACCACCAGCAGCGGCAAGACAAGGCCGAGCGTGATGCGATTTACCAGATAATGTCTGACCCCGAGTTCCTCGCCGAGTTCAACGGTTATTTTCCGCTCCGGGATGTGCAGCGAATAAATCCGCCAGGGATCACCGTCATATTTTATTTCGCTGAAGCCGGGTGGCAGGGCTTTCAGCGATTCGGGAATGGAATCCTCCGAGGAGATGATTATTTTGCTGCCCTGCCAGACGCGGAACATGCGGCCATCGGCGTTTTCGTCGAACGCCGCGCGCTCTTCCTCGCTTAAATATTTTTCGTTGATGCCGATATTGAGCGGTTTGTGGCTGGGGGTAACATCCTGCTCCATCAATGCCCACAGGACGTTGGCTGCGGTGATAAGCTGCGCATCGTAAACCTCGCCTACTTCCTCCCTGGCACTGTAAAAACCGATGCAGCCTATCGCCGCTATCGCCAGGCCGATCGGCAATAGCAGCGAATTGAAAACTTTACGGCGTAATGAATTTTTTTTCATTCTTTCAACTAATTCTTTAAAGCTTGTAAAGCTTGTCATGCCGGTCCCCGCTTTCGCGGGGATAAACTTCGGCTGGCATCCAGTAATAAATTTGAGGCGCTACGCACCGAATCAAGTACTGGATGCCAAATCAAGTTTGGCATGACAATAATTATTTTTCTATCACATACCCAGCGCCGCGCGCGGTTTTTATCAGGTTTTTGCCGAATTTCCGGCGCAGATTATAGACAATCACCTCCACCGTATTGCTTTCGAACCGCTCGTCGAGATCATAAATATTATTCTCGATCTCGGTCTTGCCGATTATCTTGCCCATATTCTGCGCGAGCAGGCTTAAGAGCTTGAATTCCTTGGCCGGCAGCACCACCATTTCGTTTTTTTTCCGCACCATTTTCGCCGCTATATCGACCTCGATTTCGCCGAGCGAAATCTTCTCCTCGGCGCGACCACGGCTTCTTCGCACCAGTGCCCGGATACGCGCCAGAAGCTCGGATAAATCGAATGGCTTCACCATATAATCGTCGGCACCGCTATCTAGGCCCTCGATGCGGTTTTTCACTTCGCTTCTCGCCGTCAATATCAGCACCGGGATTTTTTTTCCGGAGGCGCGTAAAGCTTTCAATACTTCGATACCCGGCAGCTTCGGCATATTCATATCGAGAATCAGCAAGGCAAAATCATCGGCGGTAGAGGCAAGCAGCGCCGCCTCACCGTCTTCGACCCATTCGGCGCTATAACCGGCCGCTTCCACGCCCTTTTTTAGCGAGCGGCCAAGCATGGCGTCGTCTTCGGCAATGAGAATACGCATGAAAATTACTTCCCTTAGTGCTAATTTAGCGACAATGGGCAAGTCCGTCAAAATTATCATATCGGGGCAGGTGCAAGGCGTGGGCTTCCGCGCTTGGATTATCAGGCAGGCCGAGGCGCGGAACCTTTCAGGTTGGGTGCGAAACCTAAGCGACGGCACGGTCGAGGCCCTATTCTCCGGCGAGGAAGGAGAGGTGGAAAAAATCCTTGATGAATGCCGTAAAGGACCGCCGGGAGCGCTGATTTCGCAGGTAAAATCGGAAGACTCGGAAGAGTTCGGCATATCCGGGTTTCGGCAGAAACCAACATTATGAACCGCTGATTTTCTAGGGTTCCTCAGTTTCGCATCATCTTGGCATGATAAAGAATCCATAAATGTTAGTAGTTTGTGATTTTGACGGCACGATAACCGATACCGATACCACCGACCTGATCCTTTCCCAGTTCGCTGCACCTGAATGGCGGGAAGTCGAACAGGAATGGCTGGACGGGGAAATCGGCTCGGCCGAATGCATGAAGCGCCAGGTGGAATTGATATACGCCTCGCGCCAAGAGCTGGACGATTTGGTCGATGCGGTGGAAATCGCGCCTTATTTCAAGGAATTGGTGAAAAGCTGCAAAAGCAGTAAAATTCCGCTGGTGGTTTTGAGCGACGGCATCGATTATGCGATAAACCGGGTACTCGCCAATCATAATATCCACGGCCTGGAAGTCCGCGCCAACCGGCTGGTAGAAAAAATCGGCGGCGGTTATAGCCTGGCGTTCCCGAATTCCGGCATCGGCTGCCAATCCGGCAACTGTAAATGCCGCCGCGTCTGGCAGGAGGAAATTTTAACTATATATATCGGCGACGGTAAATCGGATTTCTGCGTATCCAACAAGGTTGATTTGGTGATCGCCAAAGCACAACTGCTGGATTATTGCCGGGAGAAAAAACTGTTCCACGTCCCGTTCACCGGATTTTCCGAGGCCGGCGAATTGATCCTCCGCATCCACCGCGATTGCTATAACAATCCGGCCCGGACTTACGCCAAACCGCAGCTTAAATTCACGCCGGAAAATATGCTGCATATATGATGCCGTCAGTCATGCGAAAAACCCCTCCGCCGGAAAATTCCGAAGCCGAACTTCTTGCGTTGGAGCGCGAATATTGCTCGTTCGGCGATACAGTGCATTATCTTGAGCATCCGAAGATTTTCGAGAGGTGCGAAGGTTCGTTCCTCTATGATGCGGCAGGAACGCCGTTTTTCGATTTGCAAATGTGGTATTCGGCCTGCAACCTGGGTTACGCCAACCCGCAAGTAAACCAGGCGGTGAAAAATCAACTCGATAAATTGCCGCAAATCGCCTCACAATATCTGCACCGCGAAAAAATCGAACTGGCGGCAAAATTAGCGCAAGGAATCGAAAAAAGATTCGGGGAAAAAGGCCGCATCCATTTCAATGTAGGCGGCTCGCAGGCGGTTGAAGATTCGCTGAAACTGGTTCGCAATTTCAAGGGCGGCAAATCTCTGGTATTTGCATTCGAGGGTGGGTATCACGGGCGGACGCTCGGGGCTTCCGCCATCACGTCCAGTTACCGCTACCGCCGCCGCTTCGGCCATTTCGACCGCGCGCATTTCATTCCGTTCCCCTATCATTTCCGCGGGGCGCCAAAAGGCATGAGCAAGGAAGAATACGGCCTCCATTGCGTCAAGTCGTTTGAGCGCTTGTTTGAAACCGAATATTATGGCGTGTGGGACGCTAAGGCTAAAGAATGCGAATATGCGGCGTTCTATATCGAGCCGATTCAGGGCACCGGCGGCTATGTGATCCCGCCGAAGAATTATTTCACCGAGCTGAAAAAAGTTTTGGATAAATATGGAATCCTGCTGGTTTGCGATGAAATCCAGATGGGATTTTACCGCACCGGGAAATTGTTTTCCATCGAACATTTCGGGGTTAAGCCGGATATAATCATTTTCGGAAAAGCACTTACCAATGGTTTGAATCCGCTATCAGGCGTCTGGGCGCGCGAGGCATTGATTAATCCAGAAATTTTTCCGCCCGGCTCCACCCATTCCACATTCGCCAGCAATCCGCTCGGCACTGCTGCAGGCCTGGAAACGCTTAAAATCCTGGAATCCGGCGATTACGAAAACCTGGTTATGAAAAAAGGCGCCTATTTCCTGGAGGGCTTAAAAGATTTACAGAAACGGTTCAAAATCATCGGCGATGTTGATGGGCTGGGCATGGCGCTGCGCGTGGAAATCTGTGGCGCGGACGGCTTCACGCCGGATAAGGAAATGACCGATAGAATCGTCGACGAGGCGATGAAAGGCGATATAAAAATCGCCGGAAAAAATTACGGGCTGGTGCTGGATATCGGCGGCTATTATAAAAACGTCATCACACTCGCGCCCGCACTCACCATCGGTTACGAGGAAATCGACCTCGCATTGAACTTGCTTGCCGAGGTTTTCCGCCGCGCTGCGAGATAGCCATGCGCCTGCAATTGTTGCATCTCGACGATGCATTGAAAACCCAACCGGATTTCATTTCCGCCTCCTTAAAAAAAAATGCCTATGAAATAGACATGGATGCCGCGGATATCCGGCTCTGGGGCAATAAAAACGATATAAAAGCGTTCGCGGAAAAATTAAAAAAAAACCTCCGACCGAATGGAAAACCGGTAGTGACTTTCATGGGCTCCGGCGATTTCCACCATGTGACTTCGCTTCTGCTCGAATGCGTAGTGCCGGAACAATCAAAGGCGGCGGTGATTCATTTCGACAACCACCCGGATTGGGTGCATTGCAAAAACGGCGTGCATTGCGGCTCGTGGGTGAACCGTGCCAATGCATTGCCGCAAATTGAAAAAATCGTCACCATCGGCGTTTGCAGCGACGACCTGAAATTTCCGGAATTCAAAGGCGCGAATTTACAAGCGATGTGTGCGGGGAAATTGGAAATCTATCCGTATTTCCACGAGGCCACGCGGGTCTTTCGCCAATACGGCAAAGGCCCCGGCTATAGCCAGCGCGGCGGGAAAATCGAATGGAGGAACATCGAGGCGCAAAACGCCGATGAATTCATCACGGAAATTTTAGAATCCATTTCCTCAAGCGAAGTTTACGTCACTATCGACAAGGATGTTTTGGCGCATGATGATGCGATCACCAACTGGGATCAGGGACGGATGCGGATGCCGTTCCTCATGAAATCTTTAAGAAAAATCATGGAGAAAAAAAACATTCTTGGGCTAGACGTTACCGGTGATTATTCCGTGCCGCGCTATACCGGGCCGTGGCTGACGCGACTCAAAAAACATATCGAAATAAAATTAGACCAGCCGCGGCTGGCATATGATTCGGCAACCGTAGCAAAACGCAATGCCGCATCGAACATGGCGCTGCTCGAGCTATTTACGGAGTGTTTGGCATGAGTTTTAAAGCACTGCTGCTGGTGTTTTTTTGCGTGTTTCTTGATGTCGGGCGGGAAATATCGTTGAAGCTCGGATCGCGCGAGGAAGAGACTTTAACACCTGAAAACCCGCTGATCTATCTTAGAAATCTTTTTGGCAAGCCGTTTGTTATTTTGGGAATTATATTCTGGGCGACCCAGGTTGTTTTCTGGATAGTGGTGCTGGAAACCGCGCCACTCAGTGTCGCTTTCCCGATACTCAGCCTTTGCTATTGCGGCACCCTGCTTGCCAGCCGGCTCATACTCAAGGAAAGGGTCAACCGCTATAAATGGCTGGGCGCCGGGCTTATTACCGTCGGCGTTATATTAATTGGAAGTTCTTAATTTTTAAAAACAGGAGGGAAAAATGGAAACGAAAAAAACAAAACTATTCGCTCACAGCAATTGGGATATAGTGCCGGTGTTAGCAGGAATCGCGCATCTGGCATTCGTAATATCGTTCATCATCGCCTTTCCGCATTTGTCCTGGCCGGTACGGATATTTTTCGGATGCATTTATGCCATCGCGATTTCCTGGAACATCAATAGCGTTTCGCACAATCTGATCCACAACCCGTATTTCACTTCCGCGAAACTGAACCGGGCGTTCGGCCTGATCGAATCACTGGCGATCGGATTTTCGCAGGCGTTCTATCATTGGGTGCATATGCGCCATCACAGCGGCAACAGCGACCGCCCGGATGAAAACGGCAAAACCATAGACTGGATATCGATTTACCGGCAGGGCGAAAACGGAATGCCGGAACCCGTCCTCAAATATACTTTCTTAAGCTTCTTCCGCGACGATCCGGCCGAGCTTTACCGCAACCTCAAGAAACAAAACCCGGCCAAGGCCAGATGGGGCTTAATCGAACTCAGCTGCCTGGCCTTTATGGTTTTCTGCCTGGCTATCTATAATTGGCGCGCCATAGTTTTCATCATTCCTTTTTATTATATCGGCCATTGCCTCTCATATTTAAACGGCTATTACGAGCATTTCCACGGCAATCCCGATGTTCCGATCGCCTGGGGCGTCAGCAGCTATAACAAGTTATACAATCTCATCTGGTTCAACAACGGCTACCATGCCGAGCATCATTTTCGCCCGAAAATGCATTGGACAAGGATGAAGCAATTCCATGAGCAGCTAAAAGAGCAGCAAAAAAAGGCCGGGGTGCATACTATAACCGCGTGCCACGCACTAGGGTTTCTGGCGCCGGAAAACAGATGAAAGACTACAGTTTTTTTTTAGAAGGCACGAACGGCAAAGGCATTCTGCTGATCCATGGGCTCACCGGAATTCCGGGAGAGATGCGGCCTGTCGGAAAATTATTGAATCGCAAAGGTTTCACGGTTTATGCACCGCTCCTGGCCGGGCATGGGGATACTGAAAAAACCCTACTTAAAACCCGCTGGCAGGACTGGTATGAATCGGTGAAAAAAGCGTTTTTTGAGCTAAAAGGCAAGACCGATCAGGCATTCACTGCCGGAATCTGCGCCGGCGGCGCGCTTGGGTTATATCTGGCAGCGGAGTACCCAAAGGACGTGAGCGCCACCGCCATATACTCCCATACTTTCCGCTATGACGGCTGGAACATGCCGAAGTTCTATGTTACCGCGCCGTTAATACCGATTGCCGCTTATGTTCCATTGCTCCGAAACCTGAAGTTCAAAGAGAAGCACCCTTTCGGAATCAAGGACGACCGGATCAGAAACGCTATCATTGGCAAATCCGGTGGCAAAGATTTCATGGAAGGAGTGCTCGACTATTTCCCGCTCCGCGCGCTTGACCAGATGTACAGGCTGGGCGGAGTTATCAATAAGATAGCGCCGAAAGTCACTATTCCTACCCTGCTTATCCATGCGAAGAACGATGATTTGAGCCACCCGCGCAATTCTCGTTATCTGGCTAGAAAACTAGGAAAGAATTGCCACCTGAAGCTGCTCGAAGATTCATACCATATGATCCATATCGACAAGGAACGCAGCAAAGTCGCAGAAATGACAGCGGATTTTTTCGATTCGGCAATCTGATGGAAATAAAAATCAGCGAAACCATAACTGCAATCGGCCGGGATAATTGGAATTCCTGTTACCCTGATGTGCTAGAGGATTATGATTATTTTTTAAGCATAGAGCAAAGCAGGATGAAAAATTTCCGCTGGTTTTATATCACGGCGATGGAAGGTGAAAAAACGCTCGGCTGCTGCCCCGGATTTTTTACCGATTACGATCTGGCTATAACTTTGCCCGCTAATCTACACAAATTCGCGGCATTTTTAAAGAAGCATTTTCCTGGAATGATGGCACTGAAACTCGCCTGCCTCGGCTCGCCCTGCACGGAAACTTGCAGCCTAGGATTCAATCCGGCGGTTGCCGATAACCGGAAAAGCCAGGTTCTTGGGAATATGATGGCGGTGTTCGAGGATTACGCCAGGGATAAAAAAATCCGGCTTCTGGCATTCAAGGACGTACCGGAAAATCAGAAAAAAATCTGGGAAGATACGCCAGAATGCGTGAAATATAAACTGGTTCCCGGAATGGCGGGTGCTGCGCTCGATATCAATTTTTCCTCGATTGACGAATATATTTCTTCCTTAAGCGCGGAAACGCGGAAGGATATGCGACGCAAATTGAAGATGATGAATAAAATCAAAATCGAGCGGCGAGAAAATATCGACGATATTATAAACGAGGCAATGGCGATGTACGTAGAAACCAGGAATAGAGCCGAGTTCCAATTCGAGGAATTGACGTCGGAATATTTTCTAGGGGTTTTAAAAAACATGCCGGATCGGGCACTATGCAATGTATATTACGCCGAGGGAAAACCGGCTGCCATCAATCTCATTCTCGCCGATGGCGAAATATTGCTCGATAAATTTTTCTGCATGTACGGCGATATCGGCCGGAAATATAGCTTATATTTCTTAAGCTGGTTTTATAATTTGCAATATTGCCTGGAAAAAAACATCAAAACCTACCGGAGCGGCCAGGCCGGTTATGATAATAAATTGCGGCTGAAAGTCAACCTGGAGGCCAATTACATTTATTTCCGGCATACGAACTTGATAGTGAATTTTTTGCTGCGTCTGGCAACGCCGCTATTGTCATTCTGATGTCTCGGTACAAATATATTTTTGCGATGATGGGCGTGATCGGGTTTGAAACATTTAGCCAGATCGCGATGAAATTCGCCTCCCAGTATCTGGAAAATATTCCGTTCGGAATCGAATGGCTGGAACATGCTGCTTTCCTGGTTCCAGTATGGTTATCGCTCTTATCCGACTTCTGCAGTTTTTTCTGCTGGATGCTGATTCTGCGCGGCGCAAATTTAAGCTCCGCATTCCCAATTTCCAGCTTATGTTATGTCACGGTTGCCGCCGCCGGCCATTTCATTTTTGCCGAAGAATTATCTTTCAGGCATTATGCCGGAATCCTGCTAATAATGGCCGGGACGGGGATAATCGGGCTGGTGCGGGATAAGAATTAGGACAAAGCTTTTTTTACCGATTCCGGCAGCCGTGACGGTTTCATATCACCTCCTACACAGACAATAGTAACTTCGATTTCTGCCAGTAATTCTGATGCGCAGAATATTTTCTGGCACATGGAAAACGATGCGCCACCCATTTTCAAAACTTCACTTTCGATCTTTATCATATCGTCCAACCGCGCCGGTTTTTTTAAACTCCCAGCAAAATCGCTGACGACTAAAAATATGCCAAGATCTTTGGTAAGTTCCGATTGATTTATTTCTGATTCCCGCAAAATCTCTGTCCGTGCTCGCTCGGCAAATTTTAGATAATTTGCATAATAAACTACCCCGCCGGCGTCGGTATCTTCGTAATAAATCCGGAAATGGGAGGTGAATTTTTTATTCATCGTCTGCGACATTCAGCAGTTCTTCCTGGCCATACGCCGTATTCTTCGGCACCTCCAGCCCCATATGCCGGAAGGCGTTCGGCGTCAGCATTCGGCCGCGCGGGGTGCGTTGGATGAAGCCTTGCTGGATCAAAAACGGCTCGACGGTTTCCTCGAGCGTATCGCGCTGCTCGGATAACCCGGCTGCCACTGTCTCGATTCCCACCGGCCCGCCGGAATAATTCCCCGCGATGAATTTCAAGTAGCGATGATCCATGGAATCGAGGCCGAGATTATCGACTTCCAATTGTTTCAGCGCGCTGTCGGCAATGGTTTTATCAACGGATTTTTTTCCGGCTACTTCCGCGAAATCGCGCACGCGCTTTAGCAACCTGACCGCGATGCGCGGCGTCCCGCGCGAGCGCTTGGCGATTTCCGCCGTTCCTTCTGCCGTCAAATTTGCGTTTAAAATTTTCCCGGCGCGGTCGATGACGGTTTTCAACTCGCCGACATCATAGAAATTCAGCCGGAGTGGGATGCCGAATCGGTCGCGCAGCGGATTGGCGATAAGGCCGATGCGCGTCGTCGCACCAATGAGAGTGAATTTTGGAATGTCGATGCGCAGAATGCGTGCGGCCGGGCCTTCGCCGATAATTAAATCGAGTTTAAAATCCTCCATCGCGGGATATAAAACTTCCTCGACGATTGGATTTAAGCGATGGATTTCGTCGATGAATAATACGTCGTTTTCGCCCAGATTCGTCAGCAATGCCGCCAAATCACCGGCCTTGGTGAGCAGCGGGCCGGAAGTGGTTTTGAAATTCACTCCCATCTCGCGCGCGATGATTTGCGCCAGCGTGGTTTTGCCAAGTCCCGGCGGGCCGTATAACAAAACGTGGTCCAAAACTTCACCGCGCGCGCGCGCCGCTTGCACGAACACTCTGAGATTATCGGTCGCTTTTTTCTGGC
>Ga0206957_1165_pt1 | contig 12526 bp, 12 predicted proteins | sample Alteio_BWOrgHeat_32_FD_152975 | JGI IMG/M metagenome (GOLD analysis project Ga0206957, IMG submission 152975) | Enriched cells from forest soil in Barre Woods Harvard Forest LTER site, Petersham, Massachusetts, United States -... | ecosystem: Environmental > Terrestrial > Soil > Temperate forest >...
GCTGCAAGCGGCATTGAAAGCGGGATTGGAAAAGAAAGATGCCAAGGCAACTATAAAATCAGGGTTAATTTCCGGTATCAAGAAAACCAAGCAGCAACCACAGATAAATCCAATGGATGCTATAGCGTCTGATTTTATTGAGTGCTTTCACGATTATTCCGGTGCGCCTCTGGTTTCCATTAATACCCCGGAGGGAAAGCGCACTTTGGAAGTAGGCTCTGATTATTGTGAGGCGTGGTTAAGGAAAAAACTTAAATCCATTCTTGGCAAAGCTCCCATCCAGCGGAAGGTCGATGAGATGATGAGCCAGATTAGAGCAGAGTGTATGTATGGCAATAAAAAAGATGTTTTCAGAAGATTCGGCCATAACAGCGCTATGCTTGGTTTTGATTTGACCGATGACAAAAACCAATGCGTTTTAATTTATAATGGTGACTGGAATATAGTGAACAATTCCCCTATCGAATTTGTCGCCAGTACCGCAATGGAGTCTGCGCCAGTACCGAATAAAGTTACGGATACTATGGCGGCTCTGAATAAGCTGAGGAAGGTAATAAACCTGCCTACCGAGGAGCAGTTTATATTGTTTATCGGCTTTCTCATTCAGTGCTTTCAGAAGCGCGGCCCGTATTTCCATTTAGCAATAACTGGCATAAACGGCTCCTGTAAAACCTTCGTACAGAAAGTTATCAGGATACTGCTTGACCCAAGAACGGATAAATCAATCAGTATGCCGCGCAGCGAGGAAGGTATCGCGCTTGCGGCCTACAGCCGGGGAATCGTTACCATTGATAATATAAGCAAGCTAAGCATCGACCAGAGCGACTGGTTATGCCGATTATCAACTGGCGGCGGCTTTGAGAAACGGTTGAACTTCGAGAATACCAAAACCAGGGCTTTCGATAAACCGACCCCCGCCATATTGAATGGTATACAGCAATATATCAAACGGCAGGATTTGCTGGAGCGTTGCATCTTGTTGGAGCTTGAAAGAATCCCGGAGAGTGAACGGAAGCCGGAAACTGAATTGCTGGAAACTCTGTATAACGACTTGCCGGATATTCTAGGCGGATTATTAAACGCCGTTGCCATTGCCCATAGGGATGTTGATAAGGTCAAACTTGCCAAATATCCACGTATGGCCGATGCAACAAAATGGATTACGGCGGCGGAGCCAGAGTTGGGATGGAAACCAGGAACATTCCAAAATGCGTATAAGCAGAATCTGGCATTGAAGGCGGATAATCAGATAAAATCAGACAGGGTTGCAACCCTCTTGTTAGACTACTGCGAAGCTCAGGGTAAGACGGGAGAAATATTTGCAAACTCTATCAGCCATTTATTAAAATGCCTTAACAGTTTTTCACCAGCGTTTGCCGAGAAGAAGGTGATGGCTAATAAACTGTCTACCTACGTAACTACCGCCGCCCCCATGTTGGAGGCATACGGCATCAGCATCCACCAGACAGGCTCAGGGGGAGGTAATCTTAGCCACATAGTCATAACTATGGACTAACCCGAAACGATAAAGACGATAGAAACGATAAAAAACCGAACCTACTATATATTTTTATAAATATTTATAGGTGATGAATGAATATTCATATGAGGTTGATGAAATTCATCGTTTCAATCGTTTTTATCGTTCTGAACATTAAACGACATATTTTGCACGTAATTGCACCAGGGAGAGTGAGTAATATGATGAACGAGAAAATGCCGCCGATTAAGCGTAAAGGTCTCACCTTGTGGGCGGATGAGGAGAAGGTTGTTGTAGATACAGCCACGCGAGAACCGGAAGCTACACAATCTGGGAAGGAGGAGGCGAAGCCGGAGAAGGAAGAGGTGAAGATTCCGGTGGATATATATGTACCGGAACCGCAAGTAATACCTGGGAAGGCGGTAGAAGTGGTTACGAGTACAGATGTGGCAGAGACTAAGGAAGCCGATGAACTGGAAGAAGTGATGATGTCCAACATCCGGGGTATGCACCATATCAGTATGCGGCTGAGACAGCGAATTGTGAACCATGACTTGCCGACAGATGCCATGACAAAAATGGCGAAGGCATCCGCCCAGGTGGCCGAGGTGATTTTCAGGGGTGTCGGGGTGGTTAAGAAGTATAAGCAGGGGAATACGCAGAACATAATAGTGCAGAAGGTCACAGTGGAGAAAGGCGGTAACGCTATAGTCGGAGGTATGCAGAAGAATGAACTGCCAATTCCGGTGAACGAACCAGTGAAGGTGAATGTGGCAAAACCGACTAACAGTAAATACCTGATGGATTTGGAGCATATGGAGTTCGAGAAGGGCAGTTTTCAGAATCACGATGATTATGTTGATACCCTGGGGGGAGGGGTATGAGAAAAATCTTCTCATCTCTCTTGCACGTAACTTCTTAAAAAAGTGAGGATGCACCGTATGGCCAGTGAAGATTACAAATTGAAAAACGGCAACGCGCCGTATGATTTAAGCAAGCATAAGCGTTGCGGAGCGAAGAAAAGAAAGAGTAAGGAGAAGTGCAAGCAGCCAGCCATGAAGAATGGAAGGTGCAAGCTGCATGGCGGGTTGTCAACCGGAGCGAAGACACCCGAAGGTAAGAAGAAGTCGAGGGAAGCAAGGTTGAAGCATGGCGCATATACGCCGGAATGGATTGCGGAAGGAAGGGCTATTAAAGCGTGGATTAGAAATACCAGGGAATTGTTCGACCAGTACGAGAGAGAAATAAGCGGGAAGCCGCCGAAGAAAAAGCGGGTGCAGAAACAAGTGGGGAAACAGGTGAAGAAAAAAAGGAACCGGAGGAAGAAATACCTATTTAAATGATAGTTTAACGAAAGAGCAACAATAGAAAAAATTAGGCAAAAGTTGGTGCTTTTCTCTTTCTTTTGATGTCACTGGATATACGATTTTCTCTAGGAATTAAGCCAACAATTCATGGAGGAAAGCATGGTTTATTACACTGATAAATATATTCAAGCATCGGCACTGCAAAAATCTATCCGGCGTGGGAATAAAGAAGCGGCATATAGTGCGGCGAACTGGTTTTTAGAAAATGGAGAGACGACATATCTCCTCCGGCGATTGTCAGTAATTCTACTGGAAGATGTTGGAATTGCCGGGATTGATATAGCTTGTAATTATTTAGCTTCCAGCACAGCCGAAAGAAAAGCCAGACTATTTGAAACCATAGCGGAGATGTGTGCGGTTCCAAAAGACCGCAATGCTTGCAACCTATCATTAATAGCGGAGCATTCGCTGGAACTGAAAAGGCAACGGGAAATATATGTGCATTTGTCCGATGATGAGTTGAAGAAAATCATCATGGATGAAGAAACAAATATTGATAATCGTGTCATAGCTAGTTGGATAATGTGCGGAACGTTGTTGTATCCGTCATATAAAATAAAAAGTTATCGTGATGGGTTTCCGGCATGGATTAGATGGCTTGCCGATATGGGAATACCGGAGGACGTGAGACTCGCCATAGAATTATTTACCCGCCAGCGCGTTGACAATATGACCGCTGCCCTACCTTTTTCTTATAGCATGTCCCGCCAGTTCGAGCAGAGCATAAAGGATATTGATATAGTCAATCCGGTAATGCTTGGCGATATTCCGGCAGCGGCATTAGACCAGCACACACGTTGTGGCAAAGCGAGTATATACGAGTGGGTTTTCTCGACCCCGATATTTGATGCGCTGGTAGAAAAAGTACCAAGCCCGAAGATGGCAACTTATGGAGGGTGGGCTTTATTCCATATAGAGGGTGCATCGGTAGCAAAGCAACTGACTTATGACGGATGCAATGACCCGCTGTTTGATGCAACCGCCGCTTTCCTGGTTACGGAAAGATTTACCGATACGGATTTGGAAAAGTTGTTAGCGGTAGCGAAAGAAAACTTACCTGCGCTCAACGAAATCCGAGCAAGAAAGTTGGAGCAGCTATCAAAGGCTCCGCAGCAGCTTGAATTTCCGAAATAGGCGGCTGCTCTAGGTTAAACCCTCAATTACTCGTTATCACCCCGAAAAAATCACAGAGAATTTTATGGAAAAATATGTATCGTATGTCAGAGTATCAACAGACCGCCAAGGCATTAGCAAACTGGGCTTAGAGGCGCAGCGCAAGAATCTCACGGACTATATAGACAATAAACCCGATGCTACATTGGCGGAGGAGTTTATAGAGGTCGAAAGTGGGAAACGGAGCGATAACAGGCCACAGCTTCAAGCAGCAATCGAATATTGCAAGCGGCACCGGGCGATACTGATAATCGCCAAGCTGGACAGGCTCGCCCGGAATGTTCACTTTATCTCCGGCCTGATGGAAAGCGGCATAGAGTTCGTTGCCGTTGATAATCCGAACGCTAATAGGCTTATGCTGCATATGCTGGCAGCTTTCGCGGAGCATGAGCGCGAATGTATCAGCACCCGCACCCGTGAGGCGTTACAAGCAGCGAAACGGCGTGGTGTTATCCTGGGTAAGAACGGGGCAGCACTTGCAGAGAAGAATAAAGCTGCTGCCGTAGAATACGCCCGGTCACTGGCTCCGGTAATAGAATCGCTGAGAAATGAAGGCTATAGAAGCCTTCGAGCCATTACAGCAGAATTGAACAATCGCAATATTCCATCACCGGAGGGCAAGGCTTGGTATCTATGCAGTGTCCATCGGCTACTGCATCGGCTTGCCTCCTAATCCGCTACAGCAAGGGGGATTGAGGTTTAAGAAGTGGCGGATTTATCGGATTGCTGGCAAATATTTCGTCGCCGATTAATTTTATAAAAACTTAACTTCAAATTAATGTTTGCCATGCTATAAAAGCCTTATGAAAGACTTTGAAACACACTTTTTTAAGATTGATGCTCTAAGCCCTGACACCCTTTCTATGAAGAGGCTGGCTGAGTATTTGGCTGACCTATCCAAGCTATTAGGCAACGAAGAAAATGTACATTTCATGGAAGTTAAGAAAGGGTCTGCGAATCTGGCCTATAAAATTGAAACTCATGCTCTTCCTAAGGTGGAGCAAAGAATACAATCCGTTGATAATTCCGATAGCAGTTCCAATGATGCCTCCAAAGCATGGAAAGACTTAAATAAAAAATTAAAAATGGATAACGCGAAAGGCCAGATTTACCGCATAAATAAAGATGGTAAGAAGCAGCAAAAGCAAAATATTCTCCTTTTCCCTGGAAGGGAGGCTCCGGCTCCTGTGGTCTTTCGTGTAACCAAGCAGCAAGGCCATGTTGATGGAGAAGTTATTAGGGTCGGGGGGAAAGATGATACAATTCCTATACATCTTCAAAGTCCCGATGGTAAAATTTATACATGCCAAACCAAGAGCAAGCAAATTGCAGCTACTCTCGGCACACAGTTATATAAGTATGTTCGCGTGTATGGAGAAGGGAATTGGACTAGGGATGAGAACGATTTATGGATTCTTGAAAACTTTACTATTAATAGGTCTGAAGAATTGCCAAACCTGTCTCTGTCTGAAGAAGTGACTAGCCTCTATGCCATAAATGGATTGAAAAAAGAGCATAATTTATTGGCGGACCTGAGAGGAGAAGATTTGAAGTGATTCTCCTCGATACCAATATCCTCACGCTCTTTTTTGACCCTACGGCAAGGGCGTTGAAGAATATTGATAAAGCTCCCCAAAGAGTGAAGCATTTTATCGAGAGGTGTGAGAAACAAAGAAAAAAGATTGTTATCCCGACCCCTATACTTTCGGAATTGCTGGTGCTGTTCAAGCCGGAAAAGCAAGAGGAATATTTTAGAATTATTAACAATAGCAAAAATTTCATCGTTGCCGATTTCGATAAGAGGGCGGCGATAGAATTGGCGATAATGCAATCCAAGCTTCTTTCCAATAATCAAAGGAAAAAAATGCTTAAAGATGCTTGGCAGAAGGTAAAGCTGGATTGCCAAGTGGTGGCCATAGCAAAAGTTAATCAGGTAGAGGCTATCTATACTGACGATAAGGGCATGAAAACTTTTGCCACTACCAACAAAATCGAGGTTAAAGATAGTTCCGCTTTCGAGCTACCGCCGAAGGAGGCTCAGATGAATATATTTGAGGATAAAGAGGGTAATCCTAAGGCAAAAGTTGAATCCCATAAGAAAGGCATTCATAAGAAGCCTTCCGGTAAAAAGTGATGTTTTCACCAGGTAACAATAGATGAAAAAAGTAAGTATTAAGGCTATTTGCGCTGGTGTTGTAATAGGTCTGGTAGGCTCCACGTTAGCGTCAATAGTTATAGCAATTGTGTATGGCATACCACTCGATAAAATTGAAAGTGGGTATTCTAATTCACTTTATCTGATTTCAGATTTATTTCTTAGCTTAGTCGTTGTATTTCTCAGTGGGTATGCAACAGGTAAGATTGGTAAAGACAACCCTGTGATTAATTCCATTATTGTAGGCGCAATCCAATTAATTATATTATCAAGTTTACATCTGAAAAACCCCACAATGCCTGGATGGTATACAGTAACAATGCTAATGCTGCTTCTACCAGCAGCTTATCTTGGCGGTAAAGTTGCTTCAAAAAAAACAGATTTAACAAAGCTAGTTTGAGGAAAATATGGGAATAGTTTTAGTAATCGGGATTATCATAGTAGGTCTTGCGCTTACCGGGTTTAGAGTGGCACAGGAATATCAAAGAAGCGTGGTGTTCCGCCTTGGCCGCTATAAATCCCTTAAAGGCCCCGGCCTATACTGGATTATTCCGTTTATCGAATGGCAATCGAAAGTCGATATGCGTACTATGACGGTAACGGTAGAACAGCAGGAAACCATCACCAAAGATAGCGTTACTGCAAAGGTAAATGCGGTATTATGGTATAAAATATGTGACCCTGAGAAAGCTATTATCTCTGTCGAGAATTATCGTTCGGCTGTCTATCAGGTCGCCCTTACTACCCTTCGCAATATCATTGGTCAGCATATGCTTGATGAAGTATTGAAAGAACGCAATACCATCAATGAAACTTTGAAGGCGATAGTAGATGAAGCTACCGCGCCATGGGGCATCAAGATTGAAATGGTGGAAATGAAAGATGTGGAAATCCCTCAATCAATGCAGCGCGTTATGGCTATGGAAGCCGAAGCGGTTCGTGAAAAACGAGCGCGGATAATTAAGGCACAAGCTGAATCGGAGGCATCACAAAAATTGGCCGATGCCGCAAGAATAATAGTCGAGAACCCATTAGCCCTGGAATTGCGCCGTATGCAGATGGTGCAGGAAGTGGGCGCTGATAAAAACACCACAACCATAGTGCTGATGCCTTCTGACATGATAACTCTGGCGGGCACTCTTTCCAATTATCTTAGTAAAAAATCCTGAGTATTAATATGATCGAAAATGAATTGCGGGCAGGAGAAAAAATATATTGGAAAGGAAATCCGCGCCAGGGCTTAAAACTCCGTGCTTCCGATATATTCCTAATTCCATTCAGTTTGCTTTGGGGTGGTTTCGCAATATTCTGGGAATTTACTGCAACAAGCATTCCTGCGAAAAATGCCGCACCCGCTGCTACAATATTTCCGCTTTTTGGAATCCCTTTTGTATTGGTAGGGCTTTATATCATCATCGGCAGATTCTTTGCTGATGCGCAGATACGAAAAAATACTGAATATGCTGTGACTAATGAACGCGCAATTATTGTTTCTGGGTTATTTTCTAGAAAGGTAAAGTCTATAAACTTGAAATCCATTTCCGATATTTCAGTAAGTGAAAAGTCGGATGGTAGTGGCACTATAACTTTTGGTGAATCCGCTTCTCCTTATGGCTGGTGGATGAATGCAGGGTTTTTTCCAGGAATGAGAAATCAAGTTCCGGCCTTTGAAATGATTGAAAATGTAAAAAATGTAGACTCCGTAATAAGAAAGTCTCAAAAGGGAGAATGAAGAATATGGAAAGAAAAAATATTGCAATCGCAGTTGTATGGCTAATTTTCATTGCCCTAGCTCTGTCTCCCCTTTTTATGACCGGGATGATGGAATCGACATTGATGGATAAATTTGCCGACAAAGATGAAATTGAATTTTCAAAGCAATTTTTCTCACTTGTTAAGTCTCGGAATTTTGATGCCGCTATCGAGAAAGTTGACCCAAAGATTATTAATCAGAGTCTTAAGGAAAATCTTCAGAAACTGGCGGATTTATTTCCTAACGAAGAACCAAAGAGTATAAAAGCAGTCAATTCAACTACTGTCGTTAAGGATGGCGCTTCAAATATTAACCTTTCTTTGGAATATGAGTTTCCAAGCAAATGGGTTGTTGCCAGTCTTGCGCTACACAAGCAAGGTAGTTCGACAACTGTGCAGGGAATTAATGTCCAGCCGTTGAATGATTCCATCGAGAATATTAACCGATTCACATTTGCCGGAAAAGGAATCATACATTATGCAACTTTTGCAATCGGGGTATTTCTATTTTTATTCCAGCTTTATGTGATAGCACTTTGTATCAATACCCCTATACCGAAAAGAAAATGGCTTTGGGTGATATTTGTACTGGTTGGCATTCTTCAGATAAATTTTAACTGGGCAACTGGACAGTTTTACTTCAATCCTATCTCTATAAAGATTCCGCTGGTTCAATTTTCGCGGGGATTTTATTTGCTACCGTCTGGGATTTTATTAATGGTGCCACTTGGTGCCATCGTATTTCTTTTCCGCCGCAAGAAGTGGATAGAACGCTGATTCCCTATAATCCCGGCTTGAGAATCACAAATAGCCTAAGCAACTTCCCCTTTACATTAGAAGTCAATCATTTATCCTTTTAGCTGGAACGGCGAGAGCTGTTCTGGGCCTGAGAAACCCCTAAATCAATGCGGTTGTGTAACCGTCATCTGCACCCCTGTCCGAAAGGGCGGGGGCGCATACGCGTATAAAACAGGCGAAAGCCGAAGGCGTATGCGAAACCTCTCATTGATAGGTTTTTCTCAGCCCCCGCCGCCAAGGTTCTTGGCGGTTTGTTTCTAATAACAAACAGGGGACTCGATATGAAACCTAATATCCAACGCTTAGTGATTCTTTCTACGACACTGCTATTACTTCCGGCTTGTTCGACAATCATCGAAGGCCGAAGCCAGCAGATTACAGTTAATACCAATCCGCCAGGGGCAGCTTGCGAACTGATAAGAAACGGAGAGCCGATAGCCAGTATAGCTGAGTGCTTTAGGAAACTTATCGCGATGCCGCTGCCCGATCTCGTACAGATAATAATACTTGAAACATTTATAGCCCGATAAATGATAGAAGATCATTATCGTCAAAAGCTCGGAAAGAGCCATGTTACAACTTCGATTCCGCTTGCCAGGCTTAGGAAGCATTCGCACCCCTTCCCATCCCTCATACACTTTGCAAAAATTATCTATGAAATAATACAATGCGCTGATATCTTCTCTCATGGCTAAGCTACCTGCTTATGGATTGAACACCCACGGTAGCTTAGCTCAAATCCTCCCCAAAATCTCCCGCCTTATCCAAAACTGGGGTTACCTAAATCATTCCGGCGCAGCAGGGGCAACTTTTGGCAATATTGTTGCGGGTGGACTTATCGGTTGGGGGGTCGATTCTGCCACAGGTTCCGACAATAAATATGACAGCCCGGTCAATATAACACTGCCGAGAAAGTAGGGCTGATATGAAAAAAATAGTATTAGCCATGCTGCTATTGGCCTGTCCGGTTTTTGCATATGCTGATTCCATAGCGCAGACGAAAAAGACCTGCGTGAACTATGCGAAGTCAACCCTTGCAAATCCTGACAGGGCAAAGGCCAGCGATTTTCAGGCTCCAAATTCGGGGCTAATTACTTTCGTACTGGTTGGCGAAAATGCTTATGGTGCGTTAGTTCCGGCATATATAACCTGTGTGGCGGCGAATGGTCATGTGTTCTCGTATCAGAAAACTACTGACCGGGAAATATTTGACATTTTTCGCCAGCAGAACCACATGCACCCGGTAAAGTAAGAAAAGGCGGGAGTTAATAGCTTCCGTCTTTTTATCACGTGGAGATAATATTTTGGAGTGTGGGGCTGCACAACGCTTAACGTATAGGGATTCGGGTCTCCATACTCTGCTTCCCGCAGCCTTATGCGGATTGATAACTGAAATCCAGCAGAATATCAAGACCGGATATAAACCAGGAAATAAATAACGAATTGGGATGCAGGGCGAAGCCAAGGCGCAGGGTGAAGGCTCCGGCTATCAATCCTCATGTTCGGGAAGCCAAAGCCTGTAGGCGCATTATTGCTGTTATGCAGAAGGGATTTTTGATACACTGAGAGATAATGAAAGCCACTGATGCACAAAATTTATGGACTTCATTAGGACTTCAGGTGGCAAAGGACTTCAGAAAACTTTAGTATAAAATCCTCTGAAATCCTTAGTGAGTATGGTGCCGCCAGGGAGAATCGGACTCACGACCTCGTCATTACCAATGACGCGCTCTACCACTGAGCTATGGCGGCTAAAAAAGTTGCTTAACTTATGAAACGAAAGAGGTTTATAAAGAAACCTCGGGAAATTTCAATAACTATAAGTTTAAAGATGGAAGATAAGCAGGAAAAAGTAATCGCCCCGAAGAAAAAAGCAGCGGGCAATAAAGCGCGGAAGGAAAAGCTTAAATTGGCGCTGCGTAATAATCTACAGAGGCGGAAAGCCAAGGATGCGCCTGATAAAATTTAATTTTAAAGATTTCTTGCCTCAAACAAAACTATAAGGATCAATATCGATTTTGACTCTTAAAGAAGAAGGCGCAGGGCAGGAATCCAGCCATTCTTTGATGATTTTCTGGATGTTGGCGGTGCGCGGGGCCTTGATTAAAAACCGATAGCGGTATTGGCCGCGTAGCAGGGTTAGCGGCGCGGGCGCGGGGCCAAGGATGGTGACGCCTTTCACCATCGGCGCGGCACGGGCTAAATCAGCGCAATATTTCCGTACTGCCGGCTCTTTTTTGCCGGAAATTATCAGCGCCGCCAGGCGGCCATAGGGCGGTAGGTTATTATCCTGGCGGATGGCTTTTTCCATCTCCATGAATGCTTTTTTATCGCCGGAAATGAGGGTTTTAATCACCCGCGCTTCGGGCAGGAATGTCTGGATAATCACTTTTCCCGGCAGTTTTTCGCGGCCCGCCCGGCCCGATACCTGCTGCAATACCTGGAATGTCCGCTCCGACGCCCGAAAATCTCCACCCGCCAGGCCACTGTCGCTATCGACAATCCCAACCAGTGTCAGCCCCGGAAAATGATGCCCCTTGGCAATCATCTGGGTACCGATGATGATATCCACTTCGCGTTTTTCGATGCTTTCCATGGCTTTTTTGAGTGCTTTGGCACTTTCCACCGTATCGCTGCTGAGGGTTAGGATACGCGCCTCGGGCAGAAAACTTTTTATTTCCTCCTCCAGCCGTTCGATTCCGGGTCCAAGCGCAATCAGCGCATCCTTCTCCCCGCATTCGGGGCATTTTGGCGGCATCTTCGAGGAATAACCACAATGGTGGCATTGGAGAGAAGTCCCAAGTCTCAAGTCCCAAGTCCCAACCGTAACTTGAGACTTGGGACTTGAGACTTGGGACTTAAAACTTGCGACTCTCCTCCTATGTTCCACCAAATAAGCACTACAATGCGGGCATTTCAAATGATGGCCACAGGCGCGGCATAGGGTTAGCGGGGCGTAGCCGCGGCGGTTTAGGTAGAGCATTGATTGTTCACCCTTAGCGAGTGTGGCGGCTAATTCCTGGCGTAATGTTTCGGAAATCCAGCTGTTTTTTTCACGTTTTTCCTGCCGCAAATCGACAATGGCGATTTCCGGCATTGTCGCGCCGCCGAAACGGGTGGGGAGATTTATTTCGTCATATTTCCCGGCTTCGACATTCACCACGGTTTCCAGGGAGGGCGTCGCCGAAACCAGGATTAGCGGGATTTTCTCGATGCTGGCGCGCACCACCGCCATATCGCGCGCATTATAAACCACCCCCTCCTCCTGTTTATAGGAAGCATCATGCTCCTCATCGATGATGATGAGCGAGAGCCGCGGATAAGGCAGGAACAGAGCTGATCTGGCGCCAATTATCAATTTCGCCCCGCCATGGGCGATTTTCAGCCAATTCTCCCGGCGTTTTTTTGGGCTAAGATTGGAATGCCAGATAATCGGCGCAATCCCAAGCCGCGATTCCACCCGATCAATCAATTGCCGGGTAAGCGCGATTTCCGGCAGCATGATTAATATCTGGTTATCCGGATGCTCGGCAAAACTTTTCCTTATAGCCGCAAAATAAACCTCCGTTTTCCCCGAGCCGGTAACGCCGTCTAGCAGCGTAACATTGAAATTATCGGCGCGAATATGGGGAAGGAGTTTGTCCAAAGCTTTGCTTTGGTCAGTTGTCAGTTGCGAGTTGCGAGTTGCGAGTGATTCTTTTTCTTTCTCTCGCAACTCGCAACTCGCAACTGACAACTGACCCACTGCCATCGCCAGCACCCCTCCAAGCTTCGCCATATTATACCCCGCCACCCACTCGA
>Ga0206957_1166_pt1 | contig 12493 bp, 13 predicted proteins | sample Alteio_BWOrgHeat_32_FD_152975 | JGI IMG/M metagenome (GOLD analysis project Ga0206957, IMG submission 152975) | Enriched cells from forest soil in Barre Woods Harvard Forest LTER site, Petersham, Massachusetts, United States -... | ecosystem: Environmental > Terrestrial > Soil > Temperate forest >...
TAGTTACCCAAAAAGCCGATATTGTTACCGAACAAAGCATAGCGGTTGGGCCGGTAGCCTCCCAAATCGCCATTAAGCAACTTGGCACTAACGGCGGTGGATTTTTTAACGCCAATTCCGCGCATCCGTTTGAGAACCCGACGCCATTCTCCAATTTCCTGGAAATGATTTCGATTCTCCTGATTCCGGCGGCGCTCTGTTACACATTCGGCGTGATGGTGGGTGATAGGCGGCAGGGTTGGGCGATATGGATCGCAATGGCGGTTATCCTGATGCCGCTTACTCTCATCTGCGTAGGAATAGAACAGCATGGTAACCCGCTACTCGCCAATCTCGGGATAGATCAAAGTCTCGGCAATATGGAAGGAAAAGAAATGCGGTTCGGCACCGCCAATTCCGCGATATGGGCGACTGTTACCACCGCCGCATCCAACGGCTCGGTGAATTCGATGCACGATTCGTTCACTCCGCTCGGCGGCATGATTCCGCTCATCATGCTGCAATTCAGCGAGGTGGTTTTCGGCGGTGTCGGCAGCGGGCTTTACGGGATGCTGGCTTATGTTATGGTCACGGTATTCATCGCCGGATTGATGGTGGGCCGCACACCGGAATATCTGGGCAAAAAAATTCAAGCCTTCGAGATGAAAATGGTTTCGATTGCGATTCTGATCACGCCGCTGATTGTTCTGGTCGGAACCGCGATCGCAGTGATGATCGCAGTTGGCAAGGCAGGAATATTCAACCCCGGCGCGCAAGGGTTCAGCGAGGTTCTTTATGCCTTCACTTCGGCCGGCGATAATAACGGCAGTGCATTTGCCGGGTTATCAGCCAACACGCCATTTTATAATACGACTCTCGGAATCTGCATGTTGCTGGGAAGATTCTGGATAATCATCCCGATCCTCGCGATCGCAGGATCGTTCGCCGAGAAAAATGCGGTGCCACCATCAGCCGGAACTCTCCCCACCCATACTCCACTGTTCATTGCGATTCTGGTTGGAATTGTAGTTATGGTTGGACTTTTGACTTACGTTCCGGCATTAGCGCTTGGGCCGGTTGCTGAACATTTTAATCTTTTAAAATAGGTTAGGCTATGAATGCAAATAGTTTCGCAATTTCTGAGTTTCTAGGGTTCGATAACCCGAAAGAGTCTATAGCGTTATCGTTCAAGCGTCTCAGCATTAAATACCAGGCGCGAAATCCGGTTATGTTCGTGGTATTTGTCGGGGCAATAATAACTTCGCTTATTACGCTTTATAAAATGTTCATGCCCTCCGGCAATGAGTCGGCATGGTTCGTCGGTCAAATAACCTTCTGGCTCTGGTTTACCCTGATTTTTGCCAATTTCGCCGAAGCGGTGGCGGAAGGAAAAGGCAAGGCTCAGGCCGATTCTTTAAGGAAGGCAAGGCGCGATGTCGAAGCCAAAAGAATGCCTAATATAAAAGACCGCAAGAATTACGAAAAAATCCCGGGGAATAAACTTCGCGCCGGTGATATAGTATTAGTCGAGGCGGGAGATTATATCCCGAGCGATGGGCAGGTTATTCGTGGCGTCGCCTCGGTAGATGAAAGCGCGATAACCGGCGAATCAGCTCCAGTAATCCGCGAATCCGGCGGCGATCACGATGCGGTAACCGGCGGCACGCGAATACTTTCCGACTGGCTGATGATAAGGATCACCGCCAACCCGGGTGAATGTTTCATCGATCATATGATAGCGCTGGTGGAAGGGGCAAAACGCCAGAAAACTCCGAATGAAATCGCCCTCGGCATCCTGCTGGCCGCGATGACGCTTATTTTTCTGATGGTCACCGTGACTTTGCTTCCATTTTCACTATTCAGCGTCGAAAGAATGCACCAAGGCGCGCCGGTTACAATTACGGTATTAGTTGCACTCCTGGTCTGCCTGATTCCCACCACCATCGGCGGATTGCTTTCAGCTATCGGTATTTCCGGAATGAAAAGATTGATCCAGGCGAATGTCATTGCCACTTCGGGCCGCGCCGTTGAAGCGGCGGGCGATGTGAATGTTCTGCTGCTCGATAAAACCGGCACTATCACTTACGGCAACCGTCAGGCCACGGCATTCATTCCCGCGGAAGGAACCAGTGAATTGCAATTGGCGGAGGCGGCTCTGCTTTCTTCGCTTGCCGATGAAACGCCGGAGGGAAAATCCATCGTCACTTTCGCTCGCGAACATTTCCAGACCTTAATTCTCGATCCCGGCTTAAAGGCTGAATTTATTCCATTCTCGGCGGAAACCAGAGTCAGCGGCGCGGTTGTCGGAGAACGCCAGATATTGAAAGGCGCGGGCCAGGCAATCGCCCAGCATGTGAAAAAGCTGGGTGGGAAAATTCCGGCGCAAATCGAAGGCGATGCCGAAATGATTGCCCGGAGCGGCGGTACTCCGCTTTTCGTTGCCGATGGGGCAAGAATTTTAGGCGTCATACACTTAAAAGATATAGTAAAGCCGGATATCAAAAACCGCCTGGCCGAACTCCGCAAAATGGGGATCAAAAGCGTTATGATCACCGGCGATAATCCGCTCACCGCCGCTGCTATCGCCACGGAAGCGGGAGTCGATGATTTTCTGGCTGAGGCGACGCCCAAGGACAAACTTGCCTTGATTAAAAAAATGCAGGAAGGCGGCGAGTTGGTGGCAATGGTGGGTGACGGCACTAACGACGCCCCGGCGCTGGCTCAGGCCGATGTCGCAGTAGTGATGAATAGCGGTACCCAGGCCGCTAAAGAAGCCGGGAATATGGTCGATCTTGATTCCAACCCAACCAAACTTATTGAAATCGTGGAAATCGGGAAGCAACTGCTGATGACGCGCGGCAGCCTTACCACATTCTCCATCGCCAACGATTTATCCAAATATTTCGCGATTATCCCGGCGGCGTTCGTCAGCACTTATCCGGCTTTGGCACGGCTAAACATCATGCACCTGGCAACCCCGCAAAGCGCCATCATGTCGGCGGTGATATTCAACGCCATCATAATAATCTGCCTGATTCCGCTGGCGCTAAAAGGCGTAAAATACCGGCCTGTTGCAGCTAGCAGCCTGCTGCGCCATAATATATTTGTTTACGGCCTGGGCGGCATTATCGTGCCGTTCATCGGCATAAAAGCGATAGATATGTTACTGGCGATGACGGGATTAGCATAAATGGGAACTGGGGAGTTGGAGAGATGGAGAGAAGAAAGAACTCCCCAACTCTCCATCTCCCCATCTCTCCAACTCCTAAGCAAAAAGGATAACAGATGACACGCACCATACGCCCGACAATAGTTTTTCTAATCCTGCTTACACTCCTTTTCGGGATTGTTTACCCGGCGCTGTGCACCGGGATCATCCAAGGATTGTTCGCGCGCCAGGCCCAAGGCAGCCTCATCGAAAAAAACGGCAAAGTCCTTGGTTCCGAGCTTATCGGCCAGAACTTTTCCGAGCCAAAATATTTTTGGGGCCGGCTTTCTGCAACTTCGCCATATCCATATAATGCGAGTTCTTCCACCGGCTCAAATTTCAGCGCCGCCAACCCGGATTTGTTAAAGGCCGTAAAGGATCGCATTAAAGCCCTCAAAGAGGCCGACCCAAAAAATAAAGCTTTAATTCCGGTTGATCTGGTAACCAGCTCCGCCAGCGGCCTAGACCCGCACATCAGCCCGGAGGCTGCGGATTATCAGGTAAAGCGGGTAGCAAGAGTGCGCAACCTGCCGGAAAGAAATGTTAAGGAGCTGGTAGCCAAATACACCGAAGGCAGACAATTCGGTATATTCGGCGAGCTGACAGTCAATGTACTTAAACTGAATCTGGCGCTCGACGGAAAAAATATGATTCCGTGATTGGCAGCTTAGCCGGCTTTTGCGGATATGCGTCATTGCAACCGTGAACGAAGCGTGGCTAGAAGCAATCCGGGCTTTAGGAACTGATCCTTAAGTCTGCATCTCTTCTATTTTGCGGCGGATTTCCTCTGGGGGCTCTTTGCCCCAGCCGGAAAACAGCACCTCGCCATAATCGGCTACGTCGATGATGCCGGTTTTTATCTGGCGTAGGAACATGGGCAGCTTCAAAGAATCGACGCGGACGTAATTCCAATTCGGCCTGTCATTATAAAAACCGCTAGTTAGATAAATGGTGCCTTTTTTACCGACTCGTTGGATATAGAATTTTTTATTATCCGGTAGGGTCATTGCCGCTCAACTTTTTTTATACCACTGCCTAGCTCAGAAGCAGGGGAAGCTGAAGCTGCGCGGTCGCGATTATGGATGGTCGGTGGAGGCCCTGCTGTCGGTTCGCATTGTGCTACTAGCTGGTCTGCTTCTGTCTTGCGAAGGCCCAGATAACTACCCAGAACACTATTATTTCTAATTTCGTTAAAGAATTTGGGATCTATCGCCGCTGCCGCTTCTATAACAGTATCCGGAATTACTCCATAGTGGATATAGTCACTCCCAATTTTCAAAAACTCAGTCGGATCAAGATGAAGGTTGTTGATTAGTCTTCCGATCAAGCCTAATTGTACTTTAGCAGCATGATTTAAAAGTACTTTCATAACCTCTTCAGGAAATTTAGGAAGTCTTAAAGCTTCCGGATTAAAATACATCGCTTCAAGATATTCTGCCATTATTGCATCCGGGGTACCCAAAAAACGAACCGCCGCTAAGGCATTCATAGCCGCTATCTTCTTTTCATCATCCGGATTTAACTGTTCTCCCCCGACCCTGCTTAATCTTATGCTATTTAATCTTTGCCTCTCGTCGGGGTTTAGATCGAGTTTAACGCTACCTTTTCTGCCACCCATCACCAAAAGGTCATACACATCACGCTTGTCCTTGGGATAATTCCTTCCTGCGATTTCGACAACTGGAACTGTGAATCTTCCTTGTGTCTCAGGATCAATAGGAAAGCACAATTGTCCTTCTCTTAACTCTCCTATGCTCTGGGCAATTGGTGTACTATCTAATAACCTGGTTAAACGGATAGTAGGAACAGGACCCACATTATCAAAATCAGCATAAGGAACTAATACTTCCCAAAAATCCGGGCCTTTAAATCTACTGGCATGGGCAAGTATAAAAGGGTGGTTTTGGGTTTCGGCTTCAGTTATTGGGTTCTTTGTGCGCGCCGTCACCCTTAGAATTGTTTCCCCTGTCCCGGCTTCTGGATCACTCTTGGTTTTTACGCCATTAATTTCACGGACACCAAAAGCAATCGTATAAGGACCAGAGCCTTCGTAATACAAGCCGCACATTTGTGGAAACCTTTCACTCGGCCTACGTGTTGCAAGATCTTGAATTAATGCTATAAGCTTACGAACATCAAGGCCCTCTATTTGAGCAAGCCTTGCATCGATCTTCAATTTTTCTGCTAACGAAAGATGCTCAAAAATAGATTCCATCTCCGCCATCAATGATTTCATCGGTTCATGTCGCGGTGAAAATCCTTTTGCCATGTCGCCTCCAAATATATTTGGTTGTATCAATTAATTCCTATAATATCCCGAATAATACAACATAAAGGTTAACAAATCGTTAACGTGGGCCGATTATTTTTATGACAGCGTGGCGGATGCGCACAAAACCCTAAATTCTTGCTGTAATTCAAGGAGATAGCTGGCAGAGAAGAAGAGGGGAAGGAAGGATTAGTTGCGCTCTATTGGATCGTTTTGCACTCCATTTTCAAGATATCTTCTTAACCATTGTTCCTTTTTAGTTTCGATTCCAGCCCGTATTCTTATCTCGTTTTTGTTATTTTCTAAAACCCCGATGAATTCATCCACATGATGCCCAATGGTTCTTACATTAAAGAAAAGAGCGCGAATCTTTAGATTCTTTATCGTAATTTTCTCAACAAAACAAACTCCCTTTCCGGATTCGCCGTTTACTCCCTTTCCGGATTCGCCGTTTATAGCTCGTCCGAATTTGTCATTTATAAATTCGGCAACTCCCAAATCTTTCTTACCTAAGAAAACACCAATCAAATAGCGGAATCTTGGTCTCTCATCACGGAGTCTTGTTCTAGCACTATTGAGAGATACTTCATCATCAAAGACTTCTAGTATTTTGGCTATGGCCTGCTCTCTAGCATTTCTTTTCATTTTTCGTTATTCCTACTAAAACTTGGATGCTAGAATCAGGCTAGCATGAAGTTATTAACAAATCGTTAACATGAACAAAACATTAAAATTCGGGCCGGAATTCAAGGAGATAGAGGTCGGAAAAATAGTTCTTCTGGCGGAAGATGCGCCGCTCCGGCTCGATTCCGGGGCGGAGATATCGTCGTTTCCGCTGGCCTACCAGACTTACGGGAACTTAAACGCGGAAAAATCCAACGCCGTCCTCATCTGCCACGGGCTGACCGCCGATCAATACGTCATCGGCCGCCACCCGGTAACCGGCAAACCCGGCTGGTGGGAGAATATGGTTGGCCCCAAAAAACCCATCGACACCGAAAAATATTTCATCATCTGCCCGAATGTGCTGGGCGGCTGCATGGGCAGTTTCGGCCCGAAGGAACTCAACCCGCAAACCGGGCACCCTTATAATTTAACTTTCCCGGTAATCACCATCGCCGATATGGTGCGGGCGCAGAAACTTCTCATCGATCACCTCGGAATCCCCCGGCTGTTCTCCATTATCGGCGCATCGATGGGCGGTATGCAAGCGCTGAAATGGGCAGATTTATATCCGGAAATGGTGGTTTCCGCCATCCCGATTGCGGCGGCGGGGCGGCATACGGCACAGAACATTGCGTTCCATGAAGTCGGCCGTCAGGCGATAATGGCCGACCCGGATTGGTGCGAGGGGAATTACCTGGACGCGAAAAAATATCCGGCGAAGGGCCTGGCGGTGGCGCGGATGACGGCGCACGTCACCTATCTTTCCGAGGCCAAACTAGCGCGTAAATTCGGCCGGAAATTGCAGGAGCGCGAGAATGTCACCTACGGGTTCGAGGCGGATTTCGAGATCGAAAGCTACCTGCGGCACCAGGGTGCCAGTTTCGTCGATCGGTTCGACCCGAACTCGTATTTATATATCACCCGGGCGATGGATTATTTCGATCTGGGCACCGACCATGGCGGGGTTCTGGCCAATGCTTTCGCCCGCAGCAAAGCCGCTTTCTGCGTGATATGCTTCACCAGCGACTGGCTGTTCCCGCCGGCGGAATCGAAATTACTGGTGCATGCGCTAAACGCCACGGCGGCTTCCGTCAGCTACGTCGAGATCGAAACCGATAAGGGGCATGACGCGTTTTTATTGGACGAGCCGGATTTCGCCCGGACGATAGCGGGATTTTTGAAAGGTGTGGGAAGGAAGGAGGGAATTTGAACGAGTTTTTTAAAGACGTACAAAGAATCATTGTCGCAAGCAACAGGGCGCATGTGCCGCTGCGCCTGGAAGTACTGGGGTTGATAAACTTTATCGGCAGCGGCGGTTTAAGGGGGCTGAAAATTGATATAAATAATTTTGGCGGTAATATTGACATAACCAAGCAAGCACTTGCAGTGCTTGATAAGTTGGAATCAGTTTTGGTGGAGAGTTTAGCGCGCAGGATACATTCGCTCGGTAAGATAGATGATCCAAACTTGTTTCTCGAGGTAATAAAAATGGAGTTCGGTTATCAGAGAGATAACGGTATATTTCCGGAATTTACTTATCGCAAAGACCAAAAACGTTTTAATAAGGATATTGCCCTTACTAAAAATAACGAGGGGGAGCTGAATGAATTCGGTATTCTTAGAAGAGTTATACGCAATGTGGAAAAAAAAGGTTATGCAGGCATGATCGTGACCGAATACCATAATTTTCTGAAGAACATCAATGGCGCGATCGGGAAAATGCTTAAGGCGGAACAAAGGGGTATAGATTAACTTGCGTCCCGATTTCCGCATAATTGCCGATATCGTCAGCGAAAACGCCCGCGTCATCGATATCGGCTGCGAGGAGGGCGATCTGCTGAAATATCTCACCAAGAAAAAACAGGTAGATGGGCGCGGTATCGAACTTGACCAGAAAAACGTCAGCCGGGCGGTGGCGCGCGGTATTTCCGTGATCCAGGGCGACGCCGATACCGACTTGAAATTCTATCCCGACAAGAGCTTTGACTACGCGATTTTATCTCAGACCATCCAGGCAACGAAAAACCCCAAAGCAATCCTGAATGAAATCCTTCGCATAGCCAATCATGCGATAGTTTCGTTCCCCAATTTCGGGCATTGGCGCAACCGGCTATATCTATTGGCGCACGGCCGGATGCCGGTGACGAAATCGCTTTCCTATCAATGGTATGAAACGCCGAACATCCATTTCTGCACTATTGATGATTTTGTGGAACTCTGCCGCGAAATGGGGCTGACGATAGAGAAAAAATATTACATCACTAGGGCGGGGCGAAGAAGCCTGGTAGGCGGATTCAGCGCCCTCCCCTTCGCTAATCTATTCGCCGAACAGGCGGTGTTTTTGCTGAGAAAGGGGTGATTAGAAGTGAGAAACCGGCAACATAGGGTAAGAAAATAACCTTTCGCTTTGTTAATATAGTTGCTTGTCCTCGTGTTTCCTGTTGTTAGTTGTTATAAGAAAAATCAATTCTTCATCGGAGAGATTAAATGAACATCCATGAATACCAGGCGAAGATACTGCTGAAAAAATATAAAGTCCAGGTGCCGGACGGCGGAGTGGCGTTTGACCCCACTGAGGCCGAGCGGGTGGCTCAGGCGATGGGCGGCCCGGTATGGGTGGTGAAAGCGCAAATCCACGCCGGCGGGCGCGGCAAGGCGGGCGGTGTGAAGGTCGTGAAATCACTCTCCGATGTGAAAGAAAAAACCCGGGAAATGCTCGGGAAAACGCTGGTCACGCACCAAACCGGCCCGGAAGGAAAATTGGTGAAGCGGGTTTATATCGAAGCCGGCAGCGAAATCGCCAAGGAATATTATTTAAGCATGGTGGTTGATCGCGCGACTTCCCGGATTAATTTCGTGGCCTCCCGCGAGGGCGGAATGGATATCGAGGAAGTGGCGCACAAATCGCCGGAGAAAATCGTTTCGGTTTCGGTTGACCCGGTGGCGGGAATACAGCCGTTCCATACCCGGAAACTCGCCAAAGCGCTTGGATTCGAGGGGGAATTGGCGAAGAAATTCGGCAAATTCGTGGTGGCGTTATATGATTGCTTTATCCAAACCGACGCCAGCCAAATCGAAATAAATCCGCTCGCCGAAACCAAACAGGGCGATTTAATCGCGCTCGACGCGAAAATAAATTTCGACGATAACGCGCTCTATCGCCATCCCGATATCATGGAAATGCGCGACGAGGACGAAGAAGATCCGCTGGAAGTGCGTGCCTCCCGGTTCGGGTTATCTTACGTAAAAATGGATGGGCAGATCGGTTGCATGGTGAACGGCGCGGGCTTAGCAATGGCTACCATGGATATCATTAAATTATACGGCTCAGAACCGGCGAATTTTTTGGATGTCGGCGGTGGGGCGAAGAAGGAAAAAGTCACCGAGGCGTTCAAGATCATACTCTCCGATCCCAACGTGAAAGCCATTTTGGTCAATATTTTCGGCGGGATAATGCGTTGCGATATCATCGCCGAGGGCGTGATCGCGGCGGCGAAGGAGGTGAAAATTGCGGTTCCGCTGGTGGTGCGGCTCGAAGGGACGAATGTGAAAGAAGGAAAGGAGATTTTGAAAAATTCCGGGCTTCCGATATTGAGCGCGGATAATTTGGCAGATGCAGCGGAGAAGGTAGTCGGGGCGATTAAGCGGAAGGTGGCTTAAAGCAAGAAATTATGCCAAGGGAAGAAACCATCCAGAGTTTGAAAGCGGTCTTAAGGGATGCCTCACCGGATGATGACACTATTGAGGTTTCTTTCGACATAGCAGAGTTGCGTGGACAAATTCTGAAAACTATGAAGCAGGAAACGAAAGAAGCAGAAAATTTTATAGGGGACAGAGAAAATGTTCCTGCTGTCGACATTACGAAGAAGGAGAATGCCTTGGTTAACCGGGTTTTGCAGCGCAGACTTACCAGATTATTCGAGGCGCCTATCGATCCTATAATGTTAGAACATGCATACTTAACCCATTCACGCCAGAAATATAAGGAAAGAAATTTCAACCCAGAAATGCATTTCGTTTATACAGGCATCTTTCCCCTATATACGTTTCTGATAGAACAAAATATGGGAAGTGAAGCTGAAGGGGTTCTTGAGGAATGCGTGAAAGAAACCGGTGAAGTTAAGATCAAATTCTCCAAAGAGCAAAAAGAGCGCATAATTGGATATGATAAATACGTACCTGCTCCCTTTCCCGGAGCGGCCAATGGCAGCCTTTACCCGGTTTCAGCAGCCACGGGGATAGAAGGTCATCGGTCCATTTCCCAAGAAAGATTGCAAGAACTAGTTAAAAAATTTAAAAAAGTAGAAAGGTCTCGTTTATCCGTTTGGATGTTAGAACTTAATTCCGTAAAAACCGATGATATGCAAGGCGACTTGCGGGAATTGTCGGCTTTATTCCAGCCGGTTCTTCCTAATCTTGCCGATAGAATTAAAAGTTTGCAGAATATTCAGGTCCGGCAAGATACAGCGCTAAAGGAGCTAAATGGAGGACCGGGAGTTCTGAAATATGGCTATAAGCACTCAAAGCTCCGTATTCAGGTGGAATTGACAGATCAGCAGTATAGGGATTGTATAGCTTCACCGGGAAGTCCTGGTGGCAAAGCAAACGGAAGGAGTGCTTGTGTGCCTCATGCGCAGCGTTGATAATTTAAACAATGAATATATATGAAAATAACAATACCCGGCAATAGCTTTAAAAAGGCATACCCTATGCTTCCGAAGGCAGCTTTGATAATTTTCACTTTATGTTTACTGTGGGTACCGCCAGCTAATGCCTCCGAATGCAAGGATCTGGCGAAGAATATCGTCAGCATCGATGCGCGGGTGAAAACCAGCAAGGTAAACCAGGCGCTGCTTGATTCCTGGGCTGCGAAGCTTAAGGATATGCAGGCCGATTTCGCCAATAAAAAATGCGATCCGAAATTACTAAGCGACGCCGAGAAAAAATATAACGAAGAGAGGAAATAATGTCAGTACTAGTAAACAAATCCACCAAACTCATCTGCCAAGGATTCACGGGTAGAGAGGGAACTTACCATTCCGAGCAGGCGATTGCCTACGGCACGAAAATGGTCGGCGGCGTCACGCCCGGGAAAGGCGGCACGCAGCATTTGAACCTCCCGGTATTCGATACGGTAGCGGAAGCACGCGCCAAAAGCGGATGCAACGCCAGCGTGATTTATGTTCCGCCGCCATTCGCTGCTGATGCGATACTTGAAGCTCTCGATGCGGAAATCGAATTGATTGTCTGCATAACCGAAGGAATTCCGGTGTTGGATATGGTGAAAGTGAAGCGGGCGATTTCCGGCTCGAAATCGCGGCTCGTGGGCCCAAATTGCCCGGGCGTCATCACTCCCGGCGAATGCAAAATCGGCATCATGCCCGGGCATATCCATAAAAAGGGCAATATCGGCATCGTCTCTCGCTCCGGCACGCTCACCTATGAGGCAGTGAAGCAAACCAGCGATGTGGGCCTCGGCCAATCGACCTGCATCGGCATCGGCGGCGACCCGGTGAACGGCACCAATTTCCTCGATTGCCTGGAATTATTTTTGGGCGACCCGCAAACCGAAGCGATCATCATGATCGGCGAAATCGGCGGCAGCGCCGAGGAGGAAGCGGCGGAATTCCTGAAGAAATCCAAAATCAAAAAACCGACAGTCGGTTTCATCGCCGGCCGCACCGCGCCACCGGGCCGCCGCATGGGCCACGCTGGGGCGATAGTATCGGGCGGCAAGGGCGATGCCGGAAGCAAAATGGAAGCAATGAAATCGGCGGGAATAAAAGTCTCCGATTCGCCGGCGGCGCTGGGATCGACGATGCTGGAGTTGCTGAAAGCGGCTTAACCCTTATGCGTCTCCGCATAGGCTTTCAGCACTGATTGCATGAGCGACTGATAGGGAACGCCTTGGCGCTTGAACCATTTTATCAGCTCTTCATCCATCCTCAGGCTGATCATTTTCTTCTTTTTGGGCGGCATGAACCGTTTGGCGTTCTTCCAGAATTCCTCGGTCAGTTCGGGGATATCGGATGTATCTATATCCGCATCCCGCATCTTATCGATCCGTGCCCAGTCGGTGTCGTCTTTCATTTTCAGTATTTCATCCATGGTGTAGCTGACGATATTTTTTTTCTTCATTTTTCCTTGCCCTCCTGGCTGATATTATTCTTATTCTATCTCCGCGCAGCGTGTAGGCAACGGTTAGGATTCTGCCCTTAACTTCTCCCACTGCGATATACCGGGATTCGCTATTCCGGTCCGAACGCTCTATGTAAGGATCGCTTAGGAAAATCTTGATGGCGGCAACGAAACTAATGCCGTGCTTTTCAAGATTCGCCTCACGCTTCTCCTCATCCCATTCGAACTCCGGC
>Ga0206957_1167_pt1 | contig 12473 bp, 18 predicted proteins | sample Alteio_BWOrgHeat_32_FD_152975 | JGI IMG/M metagenome (GOLD analysis project Ga0206957, IMG submission 152975) | Enriched cells from forest soil in Barre Woods Harvard Forest LTER site, Petersham, Massachusetts, United States -... | ecosystem: Environmental > Terrestrial > Soil > Temperate forest >...
GGGATCAGTAGAAATATGCCGTGCGATGGGTATCAATCGTGCAAGAGTTAATCAGCTCATTTCTCCTTTGATTGCGGCAGGTGTAGTGGTTAAAGAAGGACATACACGTTCATCGAAGTATAGGGCGATTTAAATAATAATGAAAGTATTCGTATGTTAAGAAATCTTATACGGTTTTGTATCCTTCTTTTATGCTGTGTTTCTGTCTTTTCAGGAAGAAGTGTAGCTGCAGTCCAGGCCCATGATTTTGCACCAGGCCAGCTGGAAGCACATTATGAGAAGCATGGAGGGCAGTTCGGGGAAATTACCATCGATCAATACCTCGATCAGGCAAGGAATCTCTTGGATGCGCCGCCTTCGAATGATATCTTAGAGAAAATAAGGCCAAACGGGGACATTTTGCATTACCGCGCTTCAACCGGAGAATTTGCAGTGATGACCAAGCGTGGCCGGATTAGGACCTATTTTAAAACTGATATAGGTTACTGGATGAGGCAATGAAAAATACTTTTTATATATGTCCGGTCTGTGGATTTAAAGGCTTGAAAGAAATGCCGTATGACAAGCAGGGTTCGCCATCCTATGAAATCTGTCATTGCTGTGGTTTCGAGTTTGGGTTAGATGATAAAGCAAGTATGGACCAATTTAGGGAAAACTGGATCAAAAAGGGCGCGCCGTGGTTTACCCCTAAATTAAAGCCCGAGGATTGGAATCTACAAAAGCAGCTAGAAAACCTCTTGCCCTAAATCTTTAAAAGAGCTAATCTTACATCGAAATCATTAAAGGTCTAAAATCACGTAATAAAGTGTTTAAAATAAGTTGTGTGTCACCATAATTTGATTGGAGGAATAGATGGGAATTGTTAAGGTCGCAGCTTTTTCAGTTTCACTCGATGGGTTTTCAGCGGGGCCAAATCAGGATATCCATAATCCTTTAGGTTTGAGGGGCCCTGAAGTCTTTGACTGGTTTTTTAGAACGAAAATGTTCAATAAAATGCACGGTATGGGTGAAGGTGGAAGTGCGGGGATTGATAATGATTGGGCCGAAAAATCTTTTGAGAATGTAGGAAGTTGGATTTTAGGACGCAATATGTTCGGCCCCATCCGAGGTTCTTGGGGAGATGAGTCTTGGAAAGGTTGGTGGGGTGATGAGCCGCCTTATCATGTGCCTGTTTTTGTGTTAACGCATCATCCAAGGGATCCGATTGTCATGAAAGGTGGAACAATCTTTCATTTTGTGAGTGATGGAATCTCTTCGGCGCTGGCCAAAGCCAAGGAAGCCGCTCAAGGCAAAGACGTGCGTATTGGAGGTGGAGTGGCTACAATTCGCCAGTATCTCCAAGCAGGCTTGATTGACCAAATGCATTTGGCGTATTCGCCTGTTTACATAGGTAAAGGAGAGAATCTTCTATCAGGTATTGATTTAAATAGTTTGGGATTTAAGGTTATTGAGCGAGCATACGGCGAAAATGCCATGCATGTAGTTTTAAGAAAAGCATGAACATATCAAAATTTATGATATCCTAATTCTAATCCTTCCCCCAAGGATTTCACATAAATTCCCCCATTATTTTCAAAACTCGCACTAATGGTGCGAGAAATTACTATTAGACTCAGGTTTGACAAATATACGCTAATAGCGTATACTTTAATTATGAAGGAAAGAATATGCAATTTGTCGAATTTCCTTATTTTACTAAATGGGTGGAAGAGAATTTAAGTGATGAGGAATATCAGAGAATTCAGGAAGAGCTTATCAAGAATCCGCGCAAGGGAAATATTATCCCTCACGGGCATGGTCTTAGAAAGTTGCGCTGGAGATTTAAAGATAGGGGAAAAAGTGGCGGTGTTCGGATCATATATTATCTATGGTTAAAACAAGAGGAAGTTTTGATGATTTATATATATCCCAAAAATGAAAGGGAAGATTTAAGTAAAGAACAGTTAAAGGTCTTGGTAAAAGCCACAAAGGAGCATTTAAGATGAAAGATAAGCAATTTAAAGAGTTAATTGAAAGTATAGAACATGCAGGCCAGTATTTACGTAGTCAGCGTAAGCCTTCGCGGGTTTTTAGGTATACGCCAGCCAATGTCCGTAAAATACGACTTAAGTTGGGCTTATCCCAAAATCAATTCGCTTCCGCTTTTCATATCAGTGTTAATACATTACAAAATTGGGAACAAGGTCGTTGTGTCCCAGAAGGACCTGCCCAGGTCCTTTTAAAAATTGCCAACAATAATCCCAAAGCTCTTCTGGAAGCAATACATTAAAGTGCTTCATGTTTGATTTTTCTTGCCCTAAATCCTTAAAAGCGTTAATCTTACCAAATGTGCATGGATATCAAGGTCATTCCAGGTTCTTCTAGGCATGACAAGTGGGAGATTTTATGAAACTTTCCGTCCTAGAACAATCATCTCTTTCAGAAGGCAGCCTTGCCTCAGAGGCCATTTCTAATACGGTTGCTTTATCTAAAGAGCTTGATCGCTTGGGTTACAATCGAATCTGGCTTTCAGAACACCACAACCTGAACATTCTTCAGGGGTCAACTCCTGAAATCTTGCTCGCAGCTATTGGTGCTCAAACCACCCGTATTCGTTTGGGTTCAGGTGGCGTTATGCTTCCTAATCATAGTGCTTATCGTATTGCTGAAAACTTTCGCACGCTTGAGGCGCTTTATCCAGGGCGCATCGACTGTGGCATCGGCCGCGCAAGTGGAGGTGACAGTTACTCACGGTCATTGCTGGTGCCCACTCCCGATGCTTGGGGAGATTTTAGCGATCAAGCCGATCAGCTAGCAGGCTTTTTTCACGACACCTGCAAGCGTGCTTTTGCCATGCCCTTGATCAAAAGCGCACCACCCATGTGGTTGCTTTCTGCGGGGAGTAGTACTTCCAGTGGAAATCTTGCGGCTGAAAAGGGGATGGGGCTTGCCGTGGCACTCTTCATTAATCCAGACGCCAGCGCGGATGCGGTCCGACAATATAAGCAGAACTTTCAACCCTCGAAGGAGTTTCCAGAGCCGAAGGTCATGATTGCCATCAATGCGGTGGTGGCCGCAACTCCTGAAAAACTTCAAGAGCAAAAAAAGATATCGGACTTTCTTCGTATAATGCGTGATTCAGGAAGATATCCTAGTTTTGTTCCTAAACCAGAGGCGATGAAGACTGTTCATTTTGGTGCCAATGAAGAGGCTCATTTAAAGCGTATTGCCAATCGGGAAGTCGTTGGGCTTCCCAGTGAAGCCAAAAAACAGATCCTCGAGCGTGCTAAAAACTACGATGCCGATGAGGTCTTGCTTACGATGATAACCCATAAGCTTTCTGATAAAATCGAAAGTTATCGCTTACTAGCAGAGGCCTTTTCTCTATGAAGGAACCACTATGAGTGTCATTTATAATCGAATTGCCGGTGAAAGTATTGAACGCTTGGCAGCTTTAAGTGATGGTATTTTTGGTGTTGCCATGACCTTGCTTTTGCTGGATTTACGAACGCCGGCGAAGGAATTGATCCACCATGAGTCTGATTTAATCAGGGCATTGATTCTATTAAGCCCCGATCTTCTCGTCTATTTGATGAGCTTTGTCACCTTAGGGATTTTTTGGGTTGGTCAACAGACTCAGCTCAACCATCTTACCCGTTCAGATCGCCATCTTACCTGGCTGCATCTTGGCTTTTTATTCCCGGTCACGATTCTGCCATTTTCCACCAGATTACTTGCTGAATTTATCACTTATCGCAGCGCTCTTCTTGCGTACTGGTTTAATATTTTTATACTGGGAGTTTTAGTTTACTGCTGTTGGAACAGGGCTGTTAAGACGGGTGTGGTGAAAAAAGAAACCCCGCCTGAATTTGACAAAGCCATGCGTCGACGCATTATAGGAGCCCAAGCGCTTTATGCGATTGGCGCACTGCTTTGCATTATAAATACCTATGTCAGTATTGGATTTATTGTCTTAATTCAGCTTAATTTTGTCCTGGCCCCCAAAATCCCCTGGTTATCAGAAATTTAATAAATAACCTGGACGCATTGTCATTCTGAGCGCAGCGAAGAATCTCAAGGTGTGCTAGTGTCAAAAAACTTGAGCCGTACTTTCTTTAATAAATAGTGTCAGACACTATTTATCTAAGGAAACTTAGAATGTGTCCCAATTGTTTTTATATGTGGACGATTTTCAAAGACAAGGAATAAGGATATAAAATGAAATACGGAGTGTTAATAATAATTCTCATGTTTGGATTAACTGGTTGCGCATTAAATGCAGCTTTAACTGAAAACAAAGTTAGATCAAAATTAGAATTAAACATGACAGAGAATCAAGTTCTTAAATTATTAGGTAAGCCTATGAAAATATTACCTTATGTAGAGAATGATAATAAAGCAACAGAAACGTGGATTTATAGAACGTATTATTTCATTACTTATCCTGAATTTAATAAAGAAGAACAGTACACTACCTTATATTTTAAAGATGGATTGCTTGTAGGCTGGTATGGTATTGATGGTCGCGGATTAGAACTTCATCCTAACATTAATGATATGTAACGGATATTAACTCAAGGATTCATAACTGGATACAATCGGACATGGTACATATGTCTGATTCCTGGGGTTGACAATCGGATATAATCAGATATAATTGGATATAGTTAGGTGTATCCGGAGGTATATGAAAAATCAATTTTATCAAAGATTAAAGGATCTCCCCCCAGAAATTTGGTCTAAAACAGCCCTTATTGATGAGCTTAAAGGTCGTTGGGTATCGGGTGCCCGGCTCAATCCGCAGGTTTTAGGACGTTTAAAGCGATCGGTATTGATCACTTCAACAGGGGCATCGACCCGTATTGAGGGCTCAAGTTTGTCTAATGAAGATGTCGAAAAGCTCATGCGTGGCCTGTCTGTTCAGAAATTCGTTAATCGAGACCAGCAGGAAGTGAGGGGGTATTACGAACTTTTAAGTAATATCTTTGAATCTTGGGAGACGTTATCATTTTCTGAAAATACGATTAAACATTTCCATAAGGAACTGTTGAAATATGTCGCAAAAGATAAATTACACCGTGGTGAATATAAGAAGAGTGAAAATAAAGTTCATATGATCGATGCCGCAGGAAAATCGATCGGTATTATGTTTGATACGACTCCAGCATATTTAACTCCTAAAGAAATGTTGGAACTGATTGAATCAACCAAAAAGGCTATTGATGAAAAGAGATATCATCCTTTGATCATTGTTGGAAGCTTCTTAGTTGAATTTTTATTGATTCATCCATTCCAGGATGGCAACGGTCGCTTATCGCGTGTTTTAACAAATCTACTTTTATTAAAGTGCGGGTATGAGTATGTGCCCTATGTGTCCCACGAAAAGATTATTGAAGATAATAAGGCGGATTATTACATTGCTTTACGTAAAAGCCAAAAGACAATGCGCGGCCGTAAACCTGATATTTCTTCCTGGCTTGAGTTTTTTTTAACAGTCATATTTAAGCAAGCTAATCTGGCGATCCAATTGTTATCAAAAGAAAATATTGATAAGTTACTTTCACCAAAACAAATTGTCATTTGGAAATATCTACAAGAAGTTGATGAAGCATCTACAGGAGAGATCAGCAAGAAAACAAAAGTTGCCCAGCCAACGGTCAAGCAGGTTCTGAATAAGTTGCTTGTTTTAAAGAAGATTGAGCGGGTAGGACTTGGTAGAACAACTAGGTATCGTAAAATTTAAGTCTACAATGGTTGTTCTAACGGGGATTATGATAAGTGGGGGGATTTTTGAAAACTGAAATTATAAAAGAAATCAAAATAGCCAGTAACGGACGTCTTCAGGTTGTCCCAAGCAAGCATGATTTCAGTCAGATATATCGTTCAGCAATGGAAATACATTGGGATAATGCGGCGCATTGTTTATATGCTCCTGAAAAAATGAAAGACTGGAGTTATCTAGATTGGTTTAAACAGATATTAAAAGCAGTTAATAGTGAATATGGGTATGTCTTGTCTATAGATAAAGAGACTAAATGGTCTAATGTTCCTAACGAATTAATAAACAAAATTAAATCTTTAGAAGCAGTTTAAAGAATGGCTAGCAAGGATTATGAAAGATATTAAGCCAGTACTGGTAATTCTGGGTTTAACTGCCATAGAATATCCTTTGGTTCTCTTGGTTCATAATAACCCAGGAAATAATTTATTAAAATGGTCAGTTTTTGTAATTGGTTTTATAGCTGACTCCAGCTATATTTTATTTCGTGGTCATAAAACCAAATATTAAAAAAGAATGAACTGGATAATACAAAATAAGGGTAAGACGGTTGCTTTACTTATATCTATTTTTTATCTCGTTCTTACATTTAATTCAAGTGCAGAACGTGGCTTTAAAATGTTGATGTTTTTATTGCTACCCTTAGCGTGTATCTTTTTTAGTAAAGAAATGGGAAGTTACACTGGTTTTTCGGGGTTATTTAACCCTCCAATTAATGAAAGGTCTCCGGGGTTCATTATTCAGTTCTTGGGGTGGATTTTGCTCTTATTGCCAGTGATCATTGGGATTATAGCCGGGATTTCAAAAGCTATCCGGTAAGAAATAGTAGACGATTTTTACGACGATTAAAACGGGGATTATGATAAGTGGTGATGTGTTGCTGGGGATAAAGATATGAGTACATTTGATAAAGCTACTGTGTTTTTTGCAGTTTCTTATGTTTTATATTTAATTGGAAGGACTATTTATTTTGTAATTATAGGAAGGGTGCCTTTTAATTTTAGTGCAATAATTTTTGACCGTAAAAAATCACTAGCGGCATTTTGGGAAGTAATAATTGCAAGAATTTTTGTTATTGATCTTTTAACGAAATATATTTTTAACAATTTTTTCAATTACGACAATGTCCTTTTTACTCAGATTTTAGGATTTGGTCTTATTGCGGCAATTATTTTGGCTTTAATGGCTATTGGGGATTATGAACCCTCAAATGAAAATGAGCTGAATAGTTTGAAGCGTAATCCTGTATTAGATTTATCTATTGGAAGCATGCTTACTATTGGCGCTTTCTTTTTTGGGGTATATATGACTCAAGTTAAGTCAATTAGTAGTAGTTGGCTTATAGGATTGGTAGTATTGCCATTCCTGTTGGCTTTAGGTGCGTACATCTATGCTTTTCAAGCTTTATGTCAATTAATGAAGAATATTTTACCTAAAAAGTCAATTTGGAATTTGATTACAGGACTTATTTTTACTTCTTCCAGCTTTCTATTAGGCGCATATTTATTTCAACAATTATTTAACAATGGGACTTCTCAAAAGATAATGGCAGAGAATTCATTAGAGTATGGTTATTTGCCGGTTATTCTATTTATTATATTTTTTACATGGTTTATTTATACTATCAATACCTTTGGGCAGTTAATCAAAAATAGAAGAAAGAATACTTAAAGATGTGTCTATGGTTTCATACCCAATATCTCTATGTATACAAAATCCTTGCCGTAAACCCTTAAAAGCGTTAATCTTACCGAATACGCATGGAGATTGTGTTTAAAATTAATAAAGGAGATTAGGGGGCCTCCTTTTCCACCTTTGGGGAACTGTACATTTTTCGAAACATAATAAATTATGAGAAAAATATTTATCTTTTTGATATTTTTAATGTCATTTACGCATAATGTTTTCGCGTCTAGTAAGTCTTTTGAAATATATAAAAAAGGTTTAAATTTAGCAGCTATAGGTTCTTTTAAAGATGCTAAGAGTGATTTTATAGAATCTCTAATTTCAGTTAAAAAGGCGCACGATGACTCGGTATTTCCTAAAGAAGGATTGCTGATGTTAAAAGAATTTGAAACCAGACAAATTGATAAAGACTCTGTCTTAGCTTATTTCAGAGGGACATTGATGTTGATTGAGAAGAGATTCCCGGATGCTTTAAAAGAATTTGGAATTTTTTATGATAAAAATCCACGTAACGTAATAGCTGCTAATTGTTATGGTATGGTATTGGCATACACGGGAGATTATTATAGGGCTATTATATTCTTCAAAGGCGCAATAGAATTAGACCGAAATTATACTGATTCGTATAGAAATATTATTTTTTCTTACAAAATGTTAAAAAAACCGCAAATAGCTCAAAAATTTGAGAAATATTTATCAGATATTGAAAAGAAACCGAACGTGAATGTGAATTTTTGTCAAGTTTGGCGGGCGGTTAAAGATTATAAAATTACAGAATGGTATTCTCCACAATTAAATTGTATTCTTCCTAAAGGTGTCAGGGTTGTTATTTTAAATGATCCACCTTTAGAAGCAACAACTGTTGGAGTAATGCCTTTAACGTCAAAAGGCCTTGATAAGAAGCTACTTTTTGATAAAAAACAGAAATATTATGAAGGTTATGCTGTAATAATGAATTTAGAGAATTTAAAAAAATATTTTGTTTTGGATGTAAATCAAAAGATTGAGTTTGATAATGAAGATGCAAAAGAGTTTTGGAATATGATTGGCGGAACACCATTTATGACTAATTTCAGAAAGCATACCAACTAGTCCAGTTAACTCGGGGATTATGATAAGTAGACAGCTATGAAAGAAATTTGGGATCGTATGAGAATAATATCGTTTTTTTTGTTTTTAATCATTTCTAATGTGGCTTTTGCTGAGAAAGGCATTGTTTTTAACGACGTTAGTCGGTTAAATCCAACTGTGGTTTATAAAATAGTCAAGGTTCACAGAATTCAGGATATTCAGAATGCTTTACAAGAAGCAAGAATTAAAGGGGTAAAGGTTTCAATAGCAGGGAAAAGGCATAGCCAGGGTGGGCAGCAATCCTGCGTCAATTGTATTGTTTTAGACATGTTTGAATTTAATGACATTATTTCTTTGGATACTCAGAATAAAATTATAGAAGTTCAGCCAGGAGCAACTTGGGAACAAATTCAAGACTATGTTAACCCTTATGGCTATGCAATTAAGGTCATGCAAGCATCCAATGTTTTTACTGTGGGCGGATCGTTAGGTTCGGATATTCACGGGAATGATCCAAGTTATGGAACGATCATTGAAACCGTCAAATCTTTTCATCTCATGAAAGCGGATGGATCAGTCATTAAAGTAAGTCGTGAAGAAAATTCGGAGTTATTTAACATAGTTATTGGAGGCTATGGACTTTTGGGAGTTATTACGGACATTGATTTAGAGTTGACTGATAATGTCATTTATGTGATGAAATCAGAAGTGATGGATTATACGGCATTTCCTAACTATTTCAATACTCGCATTTTGGGTAATAAGAATGTTGGTTTATTTTCTGCAAAACTTTCTAATGCGCCAGATTCGTTATTAAAACAGGTAGTATCTTCTCCTTATATCAAAGTAAATGATAAGAGAAATAAATCCTTATTTAAACTTCACAAAGAAAGTTGGCTTGTGTTTAATAAATTCTTTTTTGGTCTCTCTCGGAAATCAGGTTGGGGCAAAAATTTAAGGTGGTGCCTAGAAAAATTCTTTGTTGCAAAAGTTGGTAGGACGGAATATATATGCAGAAATAATGCTATGCGGCCAATGATAAAGTTTTTGGATTATTATTCACCTAAAAATACGGATATTCTTCAAGAATATTTTATACCGATAGATAAGTTTGTTGAGTTTGTAGATGGTCTAAGAAAGATTATTAAAGATAAAGGAGTCAATCTTCTAAGTATAACAATTAGATATGTGCCACACGATACCCGGTCTTTTTTACCCTATGCTAAAAGTAATGTTTTCTCTTTAGTGCTGTACATTAACCAAGGTTTAAATGCAGAGCAAGTCAAGCAAGCTCAGATGTGGACGAGAGAAATGGTTGATTTAGCTCTAAGTGCCGGAGGGACATATTATTTACCTTATCAACTTTACCCAACAAAAGAACAATTGTTAAATGCCTACCCTAATTTTAATGAATTCATTGAGAAAAAAAGAACCTATGATCCAGGTAGTGTATTTATGAACCGATTTTATATGCAGTACAGTAATTAAAACGGGGATTATGATAAGTAAAATTAAGGATAACGGTTATTTAATATTTGTCTTTTTAGGGTGTTTAATATTATTTTTTAGCGGGTATGCTTTATTAAAGACTTTTGAATCCAAATCATGGCCTACTACAACCGGAAAAATAATAGTGTCTGAAATTAAAGCTACTCTTAGAGGAGGCAGGAGTTATTCTGTTAATCCCTACACTTACAAACCAAATATAGAGTATAGCTACAGTGTTTTTGCACAATATCATATATCTAATAATATTTTCTGGGGATGGGACTTAATAGATGGACTTGAATATTCTCAGACTACTACAAAGAATTATCCAATTAATGAGCTTGTAAAAGTTTATTACAATCCACAACATCCTGAGGAAGCTACTTTGAAATTCAATGAATCTTATTTATTTATGTTATTTGTGGTTGGGATCATTTTTATAGTTTTTGGGTACATGATGAAAAAATGACTTTGAATGGTCGATTTTTGTAAATATAACGGGGATTATGATAAGTAGGGGAGAGCGCATGATTATTTTAGGATTGCGTTGTAGCAAAAAATAGGCGGACCGCAACTGCGAGGGCGATTGGAAGATATAAAGTTATGGCAGAAGTGTCCCCATTGAAAGTGAAAGTCATTATGAAAACACGAAAAGACTTATGCGATTGGATTGTTGAAGCTTTAAAGGATCTGAATGGTTCGGCGCAGATTATTAAAGTTAAAGAACATATATGGCAGCATCATGGCCAGGAGCTTCGGGATAGCGGGAACTTGCATTTTACCTGGAATGAGGATGTGTTTTGGGCGGCGACTCAGTTGCGTGCTAAGGGTGTATTAAAGAAGGGGAAGGATACCTCAAAAAGTGTTTGGGCTTTGGTATAATCTTCGAGATTAAAAATCATGCCTTCTTACAAAAAGCCTGTTCCCAGAAAATGCGAGCTCTGCGGGAAGAAATTTCTTGCCACGCATCCAAAGAAATTCTACTGCCCATCTTGTGCTCCTTTGCATAGAGGAATGGAACAGAATCATCTTTCTTCCCAAGCCCAAAAATGCCTTAAAAAGTATTTGCGAAAATTTGGGCTTACTTGTGACTATTCGGGAGTCTCTTTGGTTCTAAAGGATTTCGCCAGCCCATGGCATTGTAATTTCAGTTATCCAGATAAGGGTAATCGAAATAAGTTGGTCCTTGCTGCTGCCTTGTTTGCCTTCATGAAGGGGGAGCTTACCAAACCGGAATTCCGCTATTATGTGCTTCAACTACATGACCATAAACTTAAAAATACCAAGTTTAAAAAAAGACCGATCATTCATTGGAACAAACTGACTTCAGGAGCTTGTCGTATCTGCGGCCAGCCCAAATTGTCCACGCATGCCCTATATTGTCCAACTTGTACCAAAACAGCTCATCGAATGAAGGCGCGTCGATTTCCCGAAAAAACCAGAAAGGCCATATGGAATTATATCCGTAAATATGGCTATGTTTGCTATTACACTGGAATGCCCTTAGAATTAATAAATCCGCATGACCCTTGGTATCTGTCTTTTGACCACTGCGATCCGCGAGATCCTCATAAGGTGGTCATCACCTCATTTTTGATTAATGATATGAAAGGCGACTTAACCGAGAAGGAATTTTGGTATTACATTGCTCAGTTGGCCAATCATTTTAGAAAAGGAACGCCAGTCAAAAAGATTGAGCTCGAATATTGGTCTAGACATTACAGACCGTTGTAATGAATGTTATTATAAGGTGACAGACAGGGTCTATATTAAAGAAGGGTAAGGACGCCTCAAAAAACGTTAGGGCATTAGCCTAAATCGGATATAATAATAGATAGTTATATGAAACTTTCCCCTAAAGTAAAACCGTTCATTTTAACCAAGCGTGTCCCCTCACGCAGTCGACATTCATCAGGAGGGGGTATGGGTTTGGTTCATACAAAAATCGTACTTAAGAATCCAAGAAATTCTAAAATTAAAGCAATTGAAGTCAGTGCCTTAGCTGATTCAGGTGCGCTACATTTATGCATACCTGAACATTTAAGGGTTCAGTTAAAGCTCAAAGTCATGGATCGTAAACAAGTGGAGCTAGCTGATGGATTACGAATGTTTGTTCCCTACGTTGGGCCCATTGAAATTCATTTTAAAAACCGTATTGGATTTGTAGGGGCGCTAGTCATGGGCAATGAGCCATTATTAGGCGCTATTCCCATGGAAGACATGGATCTTGTGATCATTCCAAAGAAGCGTGTCTTGGATGTAAATCCTGACAATCCGAACATTTCATTTACAACGGCTAAATAGAAATTGTATAAATCCACCAGCCCATTTCTTTAGTTCTTCCTAAAGAGCTGCGATTGAAGTAAATCTTCATGGTTCCGTGATTCGCTGTTTTAATCTCAAACCAATGTTTGCGCGCGTATTGTTCGCCGCTGCCATGGCGGCAGCTGCCTGTGGTTCGCCAGCTGCG
>Ga0206957_1168_pt1 | contig 12378 bp, 5 predicted proteins | sample Alteio_BWOrgHeat_32_FD_152975 | JGI IMG/M metagenome (GOLD analysis project Ga0206957, IMG submission 152975) | Enriched cells from forest soil in Barre Woods Harvard Forest LTER site, Petersham, Massachusetts, United States -... | ecosystem: Environmental > Terrestrial > Soil > Temperate forest > O...
TTTATAATGCTTACTGGAATAAAATAAATGTCGGGGATTTGGTGATAAAAATCCAGCGCCGGGGAAATGATTACCGGATTGAGACTGATATCCAATCCCACGGGATTGCCAATGCGATTTCCGGTTATTCAGGGCAAACCGTGACTGAGGCCATGGTTTCGGACGGAAAAATTATTCCACTCGCCTTCCGAAGTGATTTTGAAACCCGCCATAAACCGCGCCATATCGAAATAAAATATGCGCCCGACGGCAAAATAATATCCGAAATTAATAATCCCCCGGAAAACCGCGATAAGCGCCCGGAAGTGGAGAAAAAACTAAAAGATGGGTCTTATGATCCGCTTTCAGCGGCGCTATTGGTGCGGGAGAAATTAAGAGTGCTGCGCGAATCCGGGCAGTTGGATAAAGGGAAAACCCATTTCACCATTCCATTATATGATGGCAGAAGAAGATCCAACCTCGAATTCATCGTTTATGGCCGGGAAAAGCAGAAAATCGGCGGCAATGAAATAGCGGTCATCCATATCGGTTTCACCAACCAGCCGGTGGCCGGATACACCCAAAACGAAATCCGCGCCCTGCCAACACATAATCCAATTATAAACGCCTATATAGAAGACAATGATCTACTACTGCCGGTAAAAGGCGACGGCGAAACCCGCATCGGGTTTGCCTATGGCGATATGGCGGAAGAATGCAAGAGTTTCGCGGGGTGCGGGATAAAATAATTACCACCTTGGTTCCAGTTAAAAATTATTCCGCTACCGGGCTTGCCTCTGTATTTACGGGAGAATTTGGTGTTTCTCCTTGAGGAATCACCACCTCCGGCTTAATATTCTTATCCTCCGCCTGCGGCACGGTTTTCTTTTCTTCGAATATATCGAACAGGCCGCGCAGGAAGCCGGGAGCTAGCAGCGTTAGCGGGTTTACGCTGACATTGGGGTTTTTGTAATCTCCCGAAACTTCATAATTGGCGGCGAGAATTCCTTTGCCTTCGCCGCCAATCAGCGCATCGCCGATGAGCGGCACATTTCCGAGCAGGGAATTTAAGGTATAAGACGGAACGATACTGCCTTTAATACTGATATCGGATTTTTTCAAATCGATGAATCCATCCGCCGTAAGCCCCAGCGCCGAGCCGTAAGTTTTACCGCCATCGATTTTCAGCACATCATTATCCTTGGTGAAATTGACGCTTAGTTTTTTAAATGAAATTCCCTCGCCGTTCAAAAGATCAAGAATACCGGTGAAAGATGCGAGGCTGACGATTTTCGCCAGCACCGGCGCCTTGGTGACCGAATAATTAATCATCAGCAGATTCCCTTCATTTATGGAATTATTCTTATCGTGTTTTATCTCGGAATTGATATCGAGTTTACCGCCGACGATATTGGGCGATATGCCGAGGCCCTTTATCAACGACCCGGCATCATCGGCATGCACGGCCATTCTATAGCTTTCCCCCGTCTCCTTCAGCTCATATAAAAATTCCCCGTTTCCCGCCTGTTTCCCGGCGAACCGGCCAGTAGTGCAATAATCCGGCAGGCAGGAAAGATTCCCTTGAAGATTATTAATTTCTTCCGCATCCTTCATAACGGCTTTTTCCACATTCACCGAAATATCATAAGGCCGCTCGCTTTTTTTGGCATCCGCCTTATCGCGATCATCGATGAGCGCCGCCACATCCAGCGTTTTCCCAGTAATATCAACCTGCTGTTTCTCCCCCTGCACGCGATATTTCACATCCAAATTATTTTTTCCGAATGCCAGATTTTTTATATCCGCGGCCACCAGTTTATAATTCTCGGCAAATGTTATATTTCCCTCGCCGCGCAAATCTCCGGTTAAGGAAAAATTGCCGTGGGATTCTTTTTTATCGCCATCCAATACAAAAACCAGATTAAGCGGCATGCCCTTTTCTTTTTCGTAACCATATTCTGGAAGTGATATGGCATTATCCTTCAAATCGGCTTTCACATCGATATGCTGCGCGGTTTCCCAGGCGACATTCACGCCAAGCGGCACCTCACCCTCCAGAAACTCCAAATCATTGCCAATGAAGCGGGAAATTTCCGCCTTGGGAAATTGGCCGACCACTTCAATAGTATTTTCCGTTTTATCACCATTATATTTTTCCGAATATTTCGCGGTAGCTTGCACGCCGTTTAGCCGCGCATCTCCCGCCGCCTTTAATTCCTCGCTCGAATAATCGACGGCAAAATTTCCTTCCGTTAAATTAACGCCCTCATATATCGCCGGAATTGTTAAGCCTTCGGTTTTCGCATGCGCCGTGACTTTTATATCCTTCACCAGAAGGTCATTCAGCAATGGAAAATCCAATGTAAATTTGGTGGCAGCAGTGCCCCCGGTAATTTTCAAAACCCGATCTTTTTTCTGCCCGCTTTCGGCCTGGAGAGCGATGAATTCATTAAAATCCTCGGCCTTTCCCGCCGCTTCGCCTTCTATATGAATCGGTGAGGCATCGGCTGATAAATCCGATATTAACGCCGAAGAATTTTTTATTTCCGAATCGCGGAATTTTCCGCTCCGCGCTTCTATATTTAAAGTATTGCCGCCGAATTTTAATGTGCCCGCTACTTCCGTTAAATGGCTGAGTTTCGGGTTATAATTTACCTCGATACCCTCAACTTCTATTTCCGCCTTTAAATCCTCCTCCGGCAGGGCTTTCGGAATCAAATCTCCCGGTTTGATATCGACATAGGCATAGCCTTTCACCGCCCTGCCGACCGAAAGGCTATCGCGCACCCAGGCTTTCGCATTAGCGGAATTTTCATCTTCCGGCCATAATTCCAATAATGTCGGGATATCGATATTTTCCATATCCACCCTCCCCTTTATCGCCGCTTTTTCCATATTGGGATAATTTATAAGGAAATCCCCGGCGGTGATTTTCGCATCATCCCCGGCACGCAGGTAAAAATTACTGACGGCGATTTCCGAGAAATCATTGGTTGCTTTGAAGCGTAAATGTAATTCACTAACGGGAATGGAAGTGGGAAATAACTTTTCATAACTTATTTGCCCACCTTCGCCGGAATTTATACTGATTTCCGCTGATTCGACAGCGAGGTTTTCATTAAAAATTAATGAAAAACCTCCATCAAGGACAAGATTGATTCCGGATAAACCATATCTATCCGGGAAAACATTATCAAGATTGGCAATATTGACGCCCTTGAATTCCCCCGCCAGGCTTATCTGGTTATTGTTGATGAACCGGGTAACGGCAGCAATGTTAAAAGCCTCCTGCTGCTCGGTTATTCTGCCTTGAATGCGGAAATCCAGCTCGATATTCTCCCCATGCCGCAGAAATCCGATATTGGAATTATCGATATTGAGCAGCATTTTTTGCGAATCACCATCCATGACGCGCGCGGAAATTATGGTTATTTTTTTTATCGGCAACCCTTCATAACCCCCGGCTATGAGCCTTTCCTTAAACCCTTCCAATAATTTCCCCAAGGCTAAATTATCTTTGCTGTCCTTTTCCATATCTTCGGTAAAACCGCCAACGGACAAGGTAATTAAAGGATTTTGCACCGTTATATGGCTGAATCTCAAATGTCCTCTAATAGCCATCAATGGGTCAATTCCGATGCGCATTTCGGGAACGGCCATTTCTATTTTCCTGGCGGATTCATTGATTTTTACATTGGACACGGTAAGAGTAAGCGGAGTCCTAAACCCCGACCATTTTACAACGCTGCTTTCTATAGTCACCTTCAGGTTGCTATCCAGCTCCTGAAAATTTCTCTCAATGTAATATGATACAACCGGCAGGCTGCGCGGGCTGGAAGTGAGCCACCACAGCAAACCCGCCATCCCAACTAACAGCAGGGCCAACAGCAAAAGCAGAAATCGCAGCGTTATTTTAAGTTTTTTATTCATGAAGAAAATTATTAATTAGTCCTAGTCTTTTTATGATAGAAAGCAATTATTGAAAATGAAACCTTAAAAATCCCCTAGTGTCCGGCTATTTACAAAATTACCAAACTTTCCCCGGTGCCGCCGAGCCGAAAACCGCCGAAGCTAAAATAGCGCAGTGGTTAGAATATGTGGCGCGTAAAACCCCGGACCTGGAGGGTTTTGCAAAGAGCCTGGCGGATTCCGAAGCTGGCCGGAAATTGCTGTATGCGGTGTTCGGCAACAGCCCTTACCTGACGCAGCTATTCATAAAAAACACGCGTCTAATCCAATCCCTACTTGAAAAAGGCTTCGATGAAACATTCGCGGAATTCCTCGCCGAAGTGAACCATCCACGCATATTTCTGCATATCGAGGAAATAATGGCCTATTTGCGCCAGGCGAAAAATGAATGTTCGCTGATGGTGGCGCTTGCTGATATTACCGAAAATTGGAGCCTGGAGCAAATCACCTCCGCACTTAGCAGTTTCGCTGAAATTACCATTAATAAAACCGTTGATTTCCTGCTGGCGCGTGCGGCTGGGTTTGGCGAAATTGAGGTACAGGATATCGAAATTCCAGGCAGAAATTCCGGGCTGATAATTCTCGCTATGGGGAAACTTGGCGGGCGGGAGCTGAATTATTCCAGCGATGTCGATTTGATAATATTTTTTGATAGCGAAAAAGTGAAATATCTGGGCGCGCATAATATCCAGCATTTTTTCACTAGGTTAGCCCAGGATTTAACGCGGATAATGCAGGATAGAACCGAGGCCGGTTATGTCTTCCGCATCGATTTGCGCCTGCGCCCGGACCCGGCTTCCACGCCGCCCGCCATGTCGGTGCGCGCGGCGGAAATATATTATGAAAGCGTAGGCCAGAATTGGGAGCGCGCGGCGATGATAAAAGCGCGCGCCATCGCGGGTGATATTCAGGCGGGAGAAAAATTCCTGCAATATTTACGCCCCTATGTCTGGCGTAAAAACCTGGATTTCGCGGCGATTGAGGATATTCAATCCATCAAGCGGCAGATCGATAATAAACATAAGCGAGTGGAAGAAAACCTGCTCGGCTATAATATAAAACTCGGCCATGGCGGTATTCGTGAAATCGAATTTTTCATCCAGACCCAGCAATTAATCTGGGGCGGGCGCGAGATGGATTTAAGGATAAGAGCCACCTGCGAAGCGCTGGAGGCTTTCGCGAAAATTAAAAAAATCGATGAAAAAACCTGCAAGGATTTGATTTCGGCCTATAGATTTTATCGCAAAATCGAGCACCGTTTGCAAATGGTCAACGATAATCAAACCCATTCCCTCCCGGCGGATCAAGAGGATTTCGATAAATTCGCGATCTTCATGGGCTATGAAAACCCTGAAGATTTCGAGAAGGAACTTTTTGCCACCTTAAACAAAGTGCAGCAATATTATGCGAAACTTTATGCGAAATCTCCCTCACTGGCGAGCAGTGACGAGGAAGCTTCCGGCAGCCTGGTTTTCACCGGCACCGAGCATGACCCAGAAACGTTGGAAACCATATCCGGCCTGGGATTTAAAGACCCGGTAATCGTTTCCGAAACCATCCGCGGCTGGCATCATGGGCGGCGCAAAGTCACCAGCAGCAAAAAAGCGCGCGAGCTTTTAACCGAGTTGGTCCCGGCGATTCTCGGCGCCCTATCTAAAACGATAAACCCGGATAGCGCTTTCGCAAAATTCGATGAATTCCTCTCCCGCCTGCCTGATGGCGTGCAGATTTTCGCACTGTTTTATTCTAACCCGGAACTCCTGGAATTAATCGCCGAAATCATGGGCCGTTATCCGTATTTGGCGGAGAAACTCAGCCGCAAACCGGCATTGCTTGATTATGTATTGTCGCCGGAATTCTATCTAGATATGCCAGATAAAGAGCAGTTGAAAGCTAAGCTGGTTGAAAATCTTCACCATGCGCGCGATTACCAGGATGTGCTCGATATCACCCGCCGCTGGACGCAAGACCGGCAATTCCGCCTCGGCGTGCAGCTCCTGAAAAACCAAATCACCCCCGAGCAGGCCGGTCTGCATCTCTCGAACATCGCCGATACCGTGCTTTCCGTGCTGCTAAAACATACCAGGAAAGATTTCGCCGAGAAACATGGCAAAATCCCGGAAAGCCAATTCGCCATCGTCGCCATGGGCAAGCTCGGCGGCGCGGAACTCACTTTCGGCTCCGATCTCGATTTGGTATTTATTTACCACGCAAAAAATGATGATGCGGTTTCGAGCGGCCCCTCGCCATTATCCGTCAGCGAATATTTTTTGCGCCTCAGCCGCCGGTTCATAGCGGCGATAACCGCGCTGACGCCGGAAGGGAAATTATATGAAATCGATGTGCGCCTCCGCCCATCCGGCCAGGACGGCCCTGTCGCTTCCAGCATAAAGGCTTTCGAGATTTATTATGACGAATCGGCCTGGATATGGGAATATATGGCGCTCACCCGAGCGCGCGTGATCTCCGGCTCCGGCCAATTACAGAAAAAAATCCGGCGGGTAATTTTAGGCGTGCTTCGCAAGCCGCGCGATGCTTCCGAACTGGCAAAAGAAATAGATGAAATGCGCGAAAAAATCGAAAAGCAGCATGGCACCGATAACCCTTTCGATGTTAAATATGTGCGCGGCGGGTTAATCGATGTCGAATTCCTAATTCAATATCTCGAACTCTGCCACTCAGGGCAATATCCGGAATTGATTCAAGGTAATCTCCACCTGGCCATCGAAAAAATCGGGGAATATGGATTGCTTCCGGCCGATGATGTGGCCGCGTTAAAAAATGCTGCGGAAATTCTGCTGAACACTCAATGCATCCTCCGCCTCATCGGCAGCGAAATACCAGCTGAAGAGACGATGACTCCGGCGATGAAAAAAGTGCTCTCCACTTCATTAATTCCTGGCGCTGAAAAAGAACCGGCGGGCGATGAAATTAAATTCGAGAATTTCAAAAAAATGCTTGTTGAAACACAAAAAAACGTGCAGGGTATTTACCGGAAAGTCATTAGTAAAAAATATAGCGGCTCGGTTTGAATTCTAGTAATGGTGTCATTCTCGGGCTCGACCCGAGAATCCATCTGGAATAATTTTGCGATGGACCCTCGGGTCAAGCCCGAGGGTGACACCGTCTCAAACCGGGTTACTAATCATAGGAGCATTTTATGAGCGATACAGCCACAAATTCCCGCATTTCTCTTAAAGTAGGCGATTACGCGCCGGATTTCACCGCGCGCATCGATGGCGGTGGCACTTTTTCGCTTTCCGAATATCGCGGCAAGAAAAATATCGTGCTCTATTTTTACCCGAAGGACGACACGCCGGGCTGCACCATCGAAGCAAAAGATTTCAGCGAAGCCCTGCCGAAATTCAAAGAGATCGATACTCTAGTCGTTGGAGTCTCCAAGGATGATATTTCCGCCCATGAGAAATTCAAGGAAAAACACTGCCTCACTATTCCCCTCGCCTATGACGAAACCGGCACCATCTGCGAAGCTTACGACTGCTGGGTGGAAAAAAACATGTACGGCAAAAAATACATGGGCATCCAGCGCGCAACCTTCCTAATCAACAAAAAAGGCGTCATCCGCAAAATCTGGCTAGTAAACAAAGTCCCTGGCCATGCGGCGGAAGTGCTGGAAGAGGCTGAGAATTTGGGGTAGTAGAGGAGACTATAGAGTCGGAGAACCAATTTAGAATCTCGGCTACTGTTAGGAAGATCAAGCATGGGACATTTTGCAGACCGGGTGCTGGGTAAAAATGTAATAATGGCAAAGGATACACCCGGCTTCATCGGTAACCGCATAACCATTTTCTGGATGCTCGTCGCCATGTGAGAGGCCAAACGCGAAGGCATCTCAATCGAAATGGCGAACACCGTCATCAACGGCGCGTTCGGCTTTCCGAAAACCGGCATGTTCGCACTGGCTGATTTGATCGGGTTAAAAATCATTCCTGATATCGCAAAATCCATGTGTGAATTTCTGCCTGAGGGCGCGAAGCGTTCATGGAACTGGTGCAGACGAAGGAAGCGCTGGAAAAAATCAGAAAGGTGGTGAAGAAATAATTTTTTTGCCTCGAACATCAGATGAAACAATGGTGGATAATCTATTACTACAATGTTAACGGCTATTGCCGTTTTTTCCTATATTAGGAGAATTTGGCATTTCACTTCTTAACATTTCTATAATCCATCCCTGATACCAGGTTGCGATAGCCAGTGTCATTTCCACGATTGATCTATGGGCGGTGATTTCTTCATTTACAATTTTCTCCGGGGAAAGTTTTTCATTGGTGGCAAGGCGGAGCCCGGCGCCAAACGCGGCCATGCCGGCAACCGAAAGTGAATCATGGTGGCCGATTGTGACATTATATAACCATTGCCAGATATTTTTATTTTCTTTCATCTGGAATTCGAGCGCATCGGCTCCTATGGGCTGGCTGTGCCATGGGGTTAAGCCGAAGGGCCAAAGGGAGATTACGGTGTGGGGATATGCGCGTATATCGGTAATATGCGGCCATAATGCTTGGACTTCCTCAAGCGGCGTAGTGGAAATGCCGGCTTTATTTTTCACTTCCGCCAGTTCGTCCCCTACTTTTTTCAGCATCAAAGCCGGGCAAAACGGTTCGATAAGCATAAGTGAAGCATCAAAACCAAGATGACGGGCATAAGCAAGGGCCCATACCGAACCCTGCGCTCCCAAAGAAATCCCCGAAATACGCAAGGTGGAATCAGGACTGATATTTTTTAGCATTTCATCGAATGCCGGTCGCAATATCTTGAGGTTTGTTTGCCGGTTTATCGTATCTCCGAGAACCGCGTCGGCAACCGCCCGGTTATCGGTATAAGAAGTCCGGCTTCCGGGGAAAATAGCATATATATTGGATGTATCTATTTCACGGAAGGCGAGAAACTTGGCGCCGTTTTCATGTTCCGCCAATCTTGTGGAATGATTATAGAGCATATCCATCATGCGGAAGGTTCTTTTCGCACCGCTGGGACAATTTATGGTAATGGTGAAGGCTTTTTCCGGGTCATCTATCCTGCTTTCTGGAATTATCCTCCCGTGAGGGGGTTTGTCATACGTAAAACCGGCCTGATGGCGGGGAATACCGTCTGGTTCGACCTCATCGCATAGCCGCTGATTAAAGCCGTTGAGCAAATTCTTCGCCTCGCGCAAGAAAATAATATCCGTGCAATGACGGAGAAGGCATCTTACGAACGCTTCATCCCGAATATCTATATATTTATCCAGCACTATCATTTTAGAATTACCGATCATTTTTGGGATAAATATTATAGAAATTATTTATTTCCTGATTATTACTTATCCTTTCCCAAAAACAACATTTGCAGAGCCGGAACAACCACCAGCAACATAATCGGGCCAATCAGCATACCGCCTACTACCACCGTGGCGAGCGGACGCTGGACTTGACTGCCTATTCCGGTTGAGATAGCAGCGGGTAAGAGGCCGATGCAGGCGGAGAGGGCTGTCATCAGCATCGGGCGCATGCGTTGTTCGGCGGCGTGCAGCATGGCGTTAAGAGGTTTCATGCCGCCCGCCCTGGTTTGGTTATAATAGGTTATTATCAAAATGCCGTTCATGATTGATACGCCAAACAGCGAAACGAATCCGATTGCCGCCGAAACGCTGAAATCAAGGCCGGAAATGCACAGTGCGATAATTCCTCCGCCGATGGCGAAGGGAATTCCGGCTAGCACCAATAAGCTATCCTTTAAGCTATTGAACAAGCCGTATAACAGTACCAGGATTAATAACAGGCTTAGCGGAACCATGATTTCCAGGCGCTTCTTGGCTTGCTCCAGCTCTTCGAATTCTCCCGCCCATTCGATACGGTAACCGTGCGGCAGTTGAATATTTTTCGCGATACGCGCCTCGGCTTCATTGACCGTGCTGCCTAAATCCCTGCCGCGCACGCTGAATTTTATCGGGATGAAGCGCTGATTGTGGTCATGGAAAATATATGAAGCGCCGGTATCGAGGCTTATGGTGGCGAGTTCATTTAAGGGAATATATGCATTGGTGCCGCTGCTGGTTTGATAGCCGACTTTGATATTGCGCACCGCATCGATGCTGCCGCGATATTCCGGGGCGGCGCGCACTACCAGGTCGAATTGGCGGTCGCCTTCGAATACTTCAGTTGCCACCGTGCCGCCGAGGGCTGCCTGGATTACCGTATTCAAATCGCCGGAATTCAGGCCATATCTGGCGGCCTTGGCGCGATCAATGGTAATATTGAGGTTCGGTTGCCCAAGTACGCGGAAAATTCCAAGGTCGGTGGTGCCTTTTATCTGTTCCATTTCATGCAGGACTTTAGCGGCGATATTTTCCAGCACGCTTAAATCCGGCCCGATAATCTTAATGGAATTAGCACCCTTGATGCCGGACAGGCCTTCCTCGATATTATCCTGAATATATTGCGAGAAATTAAAATCGATGCCGACGAATTCCTTGGCAAACTCTTCTTGCAATTCCGCAATCAGTTTTTCTTTTGTCATTCCATGCGGCCATTCATCGAATGGTTTTAGGGGGACGAAAAATTCGGCATTGAAGAAGCCGGAGGCATCGCTGCCGTCATCGGGCCTGCCATGCTGCGACACCACGGTTACGACTTCCGGATGTTTGGCAAGAATCTCGCGCATCCGGTTCACCAGCGGCATTCCGGCTTCGAGCGATATTGTCGGCGGCATCGAGGCGCGTATCCAGAGATTGCCTTCCTCCAATGCCGGCAGAAATTCAGTGCCAAGGAATGGGATAAGCATGCCGCAAATTACCAGAAATCCTAATCCTATCGCCGCGATTTTCCTGCGGTTTTTGAGGGCCCAGCGCAGAACCGGCGTATATCCCTTGCGAATCCAGCGCACGACAATCGTCTCGGTTTCCTTTACATGCTCGGGGAGCAGCAATGACGCTAAAACCGGCGTGATGGTGAAAGTTGCAATCAATGCACCGGCCAGGGCATAACCATAGGTTCTAGCCATGGGTGAGAAAATCTGGCCTTCGACACCCTGCATGGTAAATAGCGGCACAAACGCCGCAACCGTAATCAGAGTCGAGAAAATTATCGCCTTATCCACTTGCAGGGCGCTAATGAAGATAAGCCGCAGCCGATCCGTCCATACGGGGTTGTGTTTGCCATCTTCCGGATGTGTCGGGTCTTCCCCCCATTCTCCGTGAGAGAGGGCATCCAAGCGCTGGGAGCGAACTTCGTCTTTTGCCTCGAATTTGCGGAATATATTTTCAACCAATATCACCGCCGAATCGACGATGATGCCGAAATCCACCGCGCCGACCGATAATAAATTGGCATCCTCGCCGCGCATGACCATTATGATGATGCTGAAAAAGAGGGCGAAGGGAATATTTACGCCGACGATAACGGCGCTGCGCAAATCACCGAGGAAAATCCATTGGATCAGAAATACCAGCAGGCAGCCGAATATGAGATTATGTAATACGGTGTGAGTGGTGACGCTAACCAGGCCGGTGCGGTCATAGAACGGAACCACTTTAACTCCCGGCGGCAGGCTGCCGTCGCTGTTGATTTTTTCGATTTCCGCCTTGATATGGGGCACCACATCATTGGTATGCATCGTCCGGTTCATCACCACGATGGCGGCGACCACGTCATCTTCATTGTCGCGCCCGGCTTTACCGAGGCGCGGCCGATTACTGATATAAACCTTGGCCACATCCTTCACCAATACCGGCACGCCGTTAACCTGTGTCAAAACGATATTCTCGATATCGTTCACCTTCCAGCCTTGCGTTAAATCGTTAGTGCCGCCGGTATCGATTAAACCGACGCCGCGGATATTCACCGATTGCTGGCCGATATTAATCGTGCGTCCGCCGACATTGGTGTTAGCGTTGCCGATGGCGGCAAGCAATTGCGGTATGGTGACATTATAAGCATCGAGTTTTTTAAGATCGGCCTCCACCTCATATTCCTTAGTGGTGCCGCCCCAACTATTGACTTGAACAACGCCGGGCACCGTTAAGAGCCGCCGCGTTAAAATCCAATCCTGCACCGAACGCAGGTTGGTAATCCCAAAATGCGGCGGCCCGACTACCTGGTAACGATAAACCTCACCGACCAGGCTTGAGCCTTGAATCTGCGGCTGGACATTATTCGGCAGCGAGACATTCTGTTGCAGGTTGATCGCCGCCTGGTTATAGGCGGTGTAATAATCGACGCCATATTTGAAGGTGACGCGGACGAAGGACAGGCCATAAAACGAAGTAGAGCGGATGTTATCGACGCCGGGAGTGGTGGCGAGTCCGATTTCCATCGGTGTCGTATAATAACGTTCCATCTCCTCAGCGGATAATCCACCCGCCTGAGCGGTGATTTCCAGAATCACCGGCGCCGGATTTGGATAAGCCTCGATATTGAGTTTCGAGAAAGC
>Ga0206957_1169_pt1 | contig 12322 bp, 13 predicted proteins | sample Alteio_BWOrgHeat_32_FD_152975 | JGI IMG/M metagenome (GOLD analysis project Ga0206957, IMG submission 152975) | Enriched cells from forest soil in Barre Woods Harvard Forest LTER site, Petersham, Massachusetts, United States -... | ecosystem: Environmental > Terrestrial > Soil > Temperate forest >...
TTTATCGTGTTGTTATACTAGCTATTTTACTATACTTGCATGGGTGTATTTATTTTATATGGCACAATAAAAGATATCGTCTTTAGTTTCCATTAGACTTTCATGTGTGTAACTTATAACATTTAAAATCGAAGCTCTTTATCTTTTCAAATTTACTCCCGCATTACTTCGTTTTTGTTTCGTTCTACCAATTATTTATAACTTAACTAGATGTTAGACAACTCTTACTTTCGTCACCTTACTTCTATTGATCATGAGGATGAAGTGTTTCATTTCTTTCAACCTATTGGAGATCCAGCAATGCTAAGAGCTGAAGATGGAACTCTCATTGCATCGGTTCATGTACGATATCAAGATTCAAATTCAACTGATATATCCTCAATATCCTCAACGACAACATTTAAACGTGGAGAACATGACTTACAAACTCTTCTTACACATGCGAATCAGCCCATTTCGTTTCATTTAACTAATTTGGTGAACAGCAAAGGGTATATCAACGTAAACTTAATGCCAAGTCAAGTACTTGCTAGCCAGGTACACGAAAATGACCCAGGAGGCTACAATCAATGGAATGAAATAAGTAGATTTCGTACAGCTGGTATTCTTGGAAATCAACTTGCAAATAATGATCAATTTGTATTACACGATGTATTAACAAGTACGCAGTCTTTAATCACTGTTCAAGACGATGAGAAATCTGGACAGACGCAAGCCAAAGGCTTTGCAGCTTGGATCGCGGTCCATGGACAATCTGGATATCCTGAATTAGAAGCCTTGTTTTCACAGAAATTAGAGTGGGTAACAAGTTGTCAAGTGCCTTGGTTTTATATTCGTACATTAAAAACTGCTTCTTCTCCCATTTCAAGATCAAGTTCCTCTAGCTCTATCTCTTCTCCTCTTCATCATATCGGTTCAAACGGATATCATTTGGATGGATATCATTCTGAAGAGGGGTGTTCTGAAGACTTCTTTCCGGACGATATGTGGGAGAAACAGAAAGAGGTGGTACAAAAACCACCAAGATGTTTTGTGGGAGAATGCAGTGCTCCCGCTTCAGTCGATTCTTCCGTTGTATGCAAACCAATGCCTGTAGAAGATTTAATTCAGCGTTCAACTATTACCTCGCTTGGACGAGGTCGACGAATGAACATATCCACGAGTGATACAGGTGCCACATATCGTTTCGATCTAAGTGCTCCTATATGTCGTCTTGGCCTGTCCGTTCAACCGTTATTACAATTTAATGCTAATAGATATAAACAGGTAGATATGGACGATGCATTACTAGACGCATTGCGTACAACGTTTATGGATGCAATTCAACAAACTACACAAGGTAAATTTAAAGCATTTTTAGAACAGTCTCTCTCGTTTGAAATGAACAAACAGCCCGTATGCTATGTATGTACAGAAGAAGAACCTAAACCCGATGTTGTATTGTTTCCCTGTGGACATTTATGTCTTCATTCTACTTATCCTTGTAATCAAGTGTTTGATAGATGTGGACTTTGTCGAACAACGATTTCTGCCAAACTTGTCGTAAAAGAATTGAACGTGATATAGTATTATCTTGAGTCGTTTGAAACGCAATCTATAATATGTACCTAATAATAAAGTATGTGCTAATAACTTTATTTAGGTTTATTTTAGTATTTAATTAAAACTCAGTCTGGTAAACAATCGACGCACTTTGTGCACATACCATATTCCTTACTCCAATAAACGTATTTCTCGCAATTAGGACACGGAGGATTACAGTGTGCACACACAAGTCTAGTCCATGGAAAAGAATGTATTTTCATAGGGGTTAACGTAACTACACGACTAATCGTAGGGCACGTACAATCTTTATAATTTTTCATCAGTTGATATCCGTTGATTTGACACCACGTGATTACTTGTTTTTCAGTGAGCGATATGATAGGTTCTGGAATGCGTGTAGCCACATGAACATGAGCACTCACAGACATTGATATTCAGATTTAAGAACGGTAAAACATACAACCAAATGATGAATCAATAATGAATCAATAACGAATCACACAAACAGATATACATACTCGCTCACCATATATATAGATATATAGGAAGTGTGAGATTTTTTTCGCCATTCATTGCTTTAGACAAAAGAGACGAGTAACAAGTGCCTGAAGAATATCATTGGCGTACAGTGATAGTAGGATACACTAAATACATGTAATAAAAAAACCAAAGAATGGATCTTTGTATTGAAGTGCTAGACGATATATTTAAAGAATTATCTCTTCTTGAAGGAACGGAAGAAGGAAATATGAATATAAAAATACTTCAAAGTGACGTCAAGGAAGCACAAGAGTTGCTAAATGAAATGAAAATCAACATTATCACGATCTGTAATAAAACAGAGAAAGAAGAATATTTGAAGAAAATGAAACAATATCAACTTGAAATTGAAAAGTACAGGAAACACTTATTGACGGAGAATGGAAAAATATGTTCGTCCTCCACATGCTCAATTACTCAACATAAAGAAGAAGTTTCTTTGGATATACTTCGCAAGGCTCAATCTGAGTTGACAAAGACGGAAGCGATAGGAGTAGAGATATTGAAAAATTTACAAGGGCAAACCGATGTGATGAAGCATACACAAAAGAACTTGGAAGAAATAAATGGACAATTAAATTTTGTGAGTAAAACGCTATACAAATTAGGTAAATGGTGGAGATCTTAAGAGACCTTCATCGTGAACCATTCCCATCTATATCTTTTCATACCCAATACTTTGAATCTTTGAACAGCGACTGGTACAAACTAAAGTTTATAATACATATACATTTACTATGACTTGAAGAGAATGGATGAAATGATTATCATACAAAATAACAAAAAACATTAAGAAAAAAATAACTCAATTTACGTTAAACAAAATGATGAGTTTATTCCACTTGTTTGTTTCAATGATATATGTATTTATGTATTTCTATTAATATAAATAAATAACGAATAAGTTTATTACTAACTACCAATCAATAGAACAACTCAAAAGACGTGGATGAACTAACTGATATTTTCTATATAATTCATGTAATTGAATAGAAAGCCATTCATTGTTCATGATAATGCCTTTATACTTTACATGTTGAAGCTGAGTAGAAGGCATTGATTTAAAAAACATATGATTGGCTGCTTCTTGTTGAAATGTATCATATTGTGTCAAATCTGGTTCACAACTATCTTGAGGAGATTGAGGGAGAGGTCCACGCCATCTCCATGGTTTTGTATCGGATGGGATTTGGGCATAGAGAGCATGTTCAACACTATGTTCAATAGACGCCATAAACACGAGCGTCGAGACGAGTTGCAAGGCTAATGTAGGTGTTAATGTCCTTGTCTTGTAAGGATATAAATGCTTGGATCCAAAATGTTTACGTAATGATTTCCACCACTGTTGCATTCCCGGATCCAGCGAAAGACCAGTTTTCTGTCCTTCTTTAGATTCAATTTCGGTCATTGCACGAGAAACCCATGCTTCGATGATGCCCTGTGCTTCATTCATCATACGTCCATACGTAGTAGATGTATCAAACGTGCGTTGTACATTCATCACGGCTTCTTTGTGTGCTGGCTGTAAATGAAAACTGTGAGTGGTCTTCATAGAAATATCAAACGGACTGAAGATCGAGACATGATCTAATAAAATGGAGTATTGGTCATCCAACACTTTGGCGGTAATGGCATCGGTATATTTTGAATGAGGATCTAACAATCGTCTCATTGGATGTTCAGAATCAGGAATGGCCTGACGAAGTAAATAAAACGTCGATGCAACAAGGACGTGAGTGACGGGATGGGTATGTAACACCATTTGATGATTTAAATTGTGCATCAACATCAGTTTTGCAGTCGACCAACATGGATCTTGGGGTGTGACACGAACTTGACGAATGATTAATTGATCTTCCTTTTGAGTTTTTTCAGAATACAAAATGATCATGTTTTGAAACATGGTGTTACTTCCCTGACCTGTGCAAATCACAGTCGTTCCAAAACATTTCATATCCGGGGTCAACGTTTGCATCAATTGATAAGGGGCTAAGTGCAACGTCCAAGCATTTGTTTTCCCTATAGGGACTTTGAAATTACTCATAGAAGTTGTATCGATCCATGTAGCAAGTTCTTGGTCGGTTGGACTTATTGCGGAGAGACTGTGATTCGGAGACATAGAGACTGCACATACATCAGTGAATCCAAATAAAATCGATTTAATACTCGCCCATGTAGAATCGACAGCACGTCCGCGATCAAACGCTTTCATTTCCTCAGGACTTACTTCAATAATAGGTTCTTCTTTATCCCCATACACTTGAATCCATCCTTCTCCTTTCTCTTGTCCTTCTTTCACTTTTTTCACTTGAGTCGAATTCAAAGACTCACTTGGAAGTCCAGTCTTCTTTTCTATCTGTTCATTTGCATGGGACCTAAATTGAGAGACGAGAGAATTTAAATAATCCATACTGTTTCTTTTTTTTTCATTGGCTCAATCTCCGCTTCATCTATTTCTATGTATATTCGGTAAAGACTAGTACTGCTCACTTCATATAAATAAAAGTATCCCATGCATTGACTATTTTAAATTTGACATATTCATTGAATTATTTTTCACCTTTCATAAATAGTTAATAGATATATTGGACTGAATTGTATATTGTAAACTTCCTGCGCCCCTTTGTCGAAGCAAGGTGTGCTCCAGTATATTTCATATTGTTTTAGAGAAGCACGAGTATCAGTACTAATTTTACAATTGCAATTAACAGAAACATTATAACGGCGTGAATGTATAAAATACTCTATAACAAAACGGTAATAGAAAGGCAATTTTTACTTACATTTGTTATAAGTTCTTGCATTGTATACAGTATAGTTGACTCTGTTTCTGAATTTCTCACATGAGATTGACTAAGTCTTCAACTTCGGATAGTCCGATTGGAGTGGGGTCGCACGTTAAATTTTTCACATGAGCTCTCATGATTGATTCAATTGTATCCGTCCAATACCATTTTCCCCTTCGGCCGCGCCTGTAAATTTTAGAACCCTGAGTTCTATCACATTGACAAGAAATTAATTTTAGTAGGCTTGGTCGATTTTCGTTTGTTTCCAATGGTGCTGTGCTGCCCCAGCTTTTAAGAAAAGACTTTAACGTGGTAATGGGATGCTTACAATCCAGACAAAATAATTCCATGGTAGTTTTGTGGATGCTCATTCACTTTAAAATTGGAGAAATTTTATGCAAGTGTTTACTTCTCTTTTCTTTTCCACTGTATCAAGATCCTATCGAAATGACGCGATGGCGCAGTAGATTCACCTGATAACTAAATAACAAAATCGGCAAATGATAACTAAATCTAGATTAACATAATCTATGTGGTATCTAACATAGTTAATTATTTTTATACAAGTACGAGAAGAAATAAAGATCCAATCGCACATTAATATCTCCCCTTGTAAAACTAAAAATACAATGAGGTTTTTCTTATTGGAAAGTATGTCAATCACATTCTGCCACGTTAGTGTAATATCATAATGACATGTCAGCAATGTCTATTAATGACCGACCATGCTGATGTGGCACAACAGAAATAGATAGAGATCACATAGAAGAATTTACTTTTAGATTTACTTTGTTTACTTATTATTCATTATTCATATATTAATTATTATTTATTTATCATACACTTTACAATATTTCTCGACCCCTCTACAATATTAAAATTATATCAATCGACATTCTAATGATCGCTTTATCCGCGAAATATTAAAATTCGTATACTTACGAATACGAATACAAACCTACGAATACGAATACAAACCTACGAATACGAATACAAACTTACGAATGGATTATACTTAATTACTATTAATTACGTCTATATTATATATTGTTGTGGATACGTAGTTTATAGATTTACAAATAGATTTGTTATTCGTTTCTTATTTTGTTATATTTTGCTTTATCATTATTCAAATATATTTGTTGATCCACTCCCATGCAATGCAAAGCCACTCTGGCGAAGGCCCTGCGTCAAATGTAGCTGCGCCAAAGATATCCCCCTTTGATGAAATTGATCCCGATGCTATCTTTGCGCTTGTCGATGCCAAAGTGGGCCTCAACTCGCTCGAGGTAGACACAGAAGACCCTGTATCCCCTAAATCATCCGATGTTATGATTCATTCCGGTTCCAATTCAAGTAGTTCTGTTGACGGTAAACAATCTTGTTTAGAACAAGATTCCAAAAATATTTCAAATCCCGATTCTGCTACGTCTGTTATATTTTCCACTGAAGTCGCCCAGGATATTGCCAAACTAGATGAAACATGTAATACTCACATTCTTGCAATCCTGCTTTAAATCCGTCTTCGTCCTGAGGCATACGTTCATCATGAATCCGCTCTCAAAAACTTAAAAGACCCATTCAATGCTTACTTCCTTATTGCGTTCGAAAGGAGTCTCACAAGAGGTCTGCGAATACTCTGTGGAGACTTAATCAATTTTAACAAATCTGACAAACTGGGGGCGATCTGTGAGTTTTTGAGTCGTGTATTACCACCCCCTTGGAATTTGTTGTCGGAAATTGCAAGCGCATTGAAGAAACACAAAGATGCCAACATTGCTGAAACTCTTTCATCAAAATTGGGTGATCTGGGTATCAATTCTTTAGACTCTGCCAGTGAGTTTTCTGCTGTAATTGCAAACAGTCTTCTTCCTCTAATGAAGACTCGCCTTTCTCTTTTAAACGGTTCCACCAAGTTATATTTATCCACCTGTAATATCCTATTCATAATAAAAATGTTCCAAGCAAGAGTATGGTTTCCTACATATATCAAGCTCTGTTTTTTATACTAGAAAATTATGTTGGACGATATTTTATGCTTTTACTTCTGTAACTTTTTGAAATATGGTAACTAAATTTGGCTGTTGGTGATATGTTTCAGGTTGTTTAGTAGTATCACTAATAATATATCGATTAAAAAAGGTAATTGGTAGCACTGTATTAGTCGAATGTGGATTTTCTTCCCAGATCGTGCCCTCATAATACATTCCATACCAACCTCGTCGTGGATCTTCCACGTATGATAAAGGAACCCCGTTTTCCAATTCTGACCCAAAAGGTTTATTTTCAATAATAGGTCTTTGTACAGTTCTTCCCTGTCGTCTCAGTATTAAAAGACCCACTCCTATTAAGGTTAATACTAACCCCAGAATAAAAAAGGCAGTTTGAGATGGTGAGAAATCAGAAAATTCACCAAAATAACAGGCCCCACCCATGGCCGATGTTGATATCCAGAGACATTGAAAAACTGGAACACAAAAGATAATTTCAAAATTCTGAAAAGCAATGCTGATAAAATATTGTTGGATAATAATACAACTAAACATACAGATTAAATAGAGTGGCGAATAAAAATTCAATAAACCATCGCTTCCATTGTCTTCAATACTCGTTGCAAATAGTTGTGCGATCACTTTACCCAAGAGCACAGATTGCGCTCCAATGATTCCAGATAGTGCACATACCGCTAATGGATGTTAAAACCCAGGGTATTGTTTATCCAATTCGGAAAGAAAATCCATCTGTTGTTTCATGGTTTCATCATCTCGAATCATTTTAGCTGTTTTCCATGTCTTTTCCGCTTTTATGATATTCTTTAGAATTGGATTGAGCTTGTTATGTATGTACGTAAATATAAGAGTTAGTAATAATATGCATATAAAATAGATGATGAAAGGTGTTCCAATAAAATAAGACAAACTTTGATTCACATTTAATGTTCTGTTGGAATGATCGCCATATACCACAGAAACAACAGAACCTATTACAATCATAAAACAGCTAGCAATGTCATATGAATGTATTTGTTCTTGATTAAGGAAACGAGCAAATATAACATTACTTACTAAAGTAATAGCACCTATAGGTGCTATAATAGATTGAGCAGCAAGAGAAAATGCAGAAAAATCACATACAGACCCTAGTATTATTAATAAAAGACCTGACAGAAAATATGGTTGCCTAAGTGTCGCTCGTTGTTTAGTTTGTGGAAGAATATCGTTTCTGCGAAAGGAAAGTCGCTGTAAATTTTGTCCAAAGTTTGATCCTATGGAACCAACTAGTGCTAACCCTACACCTATAATCCATGTTGGAATCATTCAGGTGATATATTGGATTATTAATATAAAGACAAAGTCTCGTAACGCAGGATATAATTATAAAGTAGTCCGGTAAAAATCGATGAGTATGAAATATTGCATGGGTAGTAAATTTATATACAACAAGTTAGGCCTATCCAAAAATGTGAATTGAATACGTTGCATGACCTAGTTCTTATGCTATGTTATTGACTCTAAGTTGTTAAGTATTTTTCGCTTCTCTGTCAAATGTTCAATTTATTAAATCAAACATATATGAACAAATAAACAGATGTGGATTAAATGAAATATTCAACAATTGTTGTATCTCAATAAAAAAGAAAAAAAATATATCATGTCGAATAATTCAGCAGAAGAGGAGACATTGCCAGTATCTATACCCGTCTTGCGTAGGCAGAATGCGTACGAATCAACTTGTACAATAAATGAAGATATAATAGATAATTTACACAATTCTAACGAGCTGAATGTCATAGGCAGAATAGACGATATAGAAATAGGTGATGTAGATGGTATAGATGATTATCAATTTAATCCAAACTGGTTTGGATGGATCTACGTTCTTTTTCTGAGTGACTATTGAAATAGATAAAAAGGTAAAAAGGTAAGAAAGTATATCGGATTATATTTTGTTAAGTTAATCATTTAGTCATTTAGTCATGTCTTTGAATCCTAGACAAATTTCACTTTACTTGTTCATTGTATTTCAATGGGTTGTTTTTGTAATAGGTGTATTGGGTCCATTTGTGTCGAATCCTTGTCTGTTTTTCATTGCCATTATGTCCTATATAGGATGGATCATTTATCCTAAAGAAATTATTGAATATCATGAGTGGTTAGAAGCTGACTGTGTTCAATCCCGATTTTCTATTTTTCGTTTTGTTGATCGTGTTTCTTTATCCTCGGTTCAATATTTAGGTATGTTGGGTATTATGGTTATGTATAGACGATTGTTTATTGCTAATGCACTTTACCTACATCAGATTGATGGAGGATAAGAATCAATTTAATCTTACAGAAACTATCTTATCATTTCCATATATACAGTTGTATGTCTATGATTTAACATCCTTTATGTATTATATAAAAAAAAAACAGAAATAAAGAAAATAAAGATATATCAAGAAACATGGTAATCATATTCAAGATACAAAAAGAGTAAAACAACCCAACAAATATTTCAATGAGTGAATCAACCACAGCAAAGGTCTCATCATCCTTTATGTCTACTCTTTCTGTTCTTTCCACTCCTATCTTTGCTCACCCCAAAACAACCGCTTGCTTGTTAGCTTTTTCTCTTGTTGGTGCGTATGGTCATTATTATAAAAAACGAGAGTGGTGTCCCTTTATCCAATGGAAAGAGTGGTATCAAAATAAAACAAAGTAAATAAGAAACCTTTAATTAAAACTCGGTTTATAGTTAAATATGAATCTTGACACTTAGTCTTTTATAAACAAATGTATACTATATTAATATCTTTTATCCATCTTCAGAACTGCTTTCGTCAGACGTATCTTCTTCTTCGAGTACGAGATGGGGTACAACATCGTCAGAATTACATAGTTGAATTGTAAAAGTAGCCGAATCAACTTCAAACGCGACTCGTAAAGCTTTGCCACTGCGTAGCACCCTCTTTGTTTGGAATTGTATTTCTTCTAAAACTGTTTTCACATCAAAAAATAAAGACCTTGCTAATACCAAATCAAATGTAGATGTAATTTTCTTTTGTTGAGTGAGCAAGGGTTCTAAATCCTCTAAATCTTCCGCGACTTTTGAGTTCATGCGAGATACAAAATGAATAATTTTGGTATGCGAAACAAGAGAATCATTGTGACATGTGTCTTCATGATATTTTTCACGCCCATCACATCCTCCGCAATTAGATTTAGTATCTACCTGAGAATATTTCATTTCAACACGATAAAATTTGTCCGATTGAGCCGCTTTGTATATTTCTTGTACACATTCAATTGTGCTCTTAAATTCTTCATTCGACAATTTATCTTTGACATCGTCAATCATATTAGATAAATTTCCAATTGCTTCATTCAAATAATTAGCTTGACATGGAACAGATGGAATGGATTGAACAGGTAAAAAAGGTGGAATATGCGTAATGGATGGAATAAGTGAATTCACAGCTTGTGTGGTTAAACTATTTGATTCCAGTATTGGCATTGTTAAAGGTCGAGTGGTGGTTGAAGAAGGCAAAGAAGAGGATGAATGTAAGGTGGACATGTATGAAAGAATACAAGATAAACAGCTAATAAAATAGATTTTAGATATTAAAATTTTAAGAATTAACAATAGAACAGAACATATTTTATTCTTTTATTATTTCCTAACATGCACACCGCACGTTAATTCAACACGTTTTGCAAATTGTACACCCTTTAGTTTTTATATCTATAAAAAGGTTCCCATGCAAATATAATATCTAAATCATATCTTTATTTAATTTACAACCAAAAAACATAAAACATAAAACATAAAACATAAAACATGAAATTTGATCAATTTTCATTCTGTTTGTTTTTCTTGGGACCTTTAAATACATTCCTTATAGTATTCATTTTTCATATACAATATTTTCTTTTCTCCTCCTTTCTAAAATATGACAACTTTTTATAAGCGTGGACGTAACGAAATTACAGTAGATAAGAATTCTTATGAGGATCCTCATGAGGCTACTCTTTGTTCAAGAGATTCTTCTTCTCATAAACGCCAAGTCACGTTTAATACGAGATATTATTCCGCTTGGGTTCTAGTATGTCATTTTGTATCCATGTCAGACTTATTTAGACTTGGCCGGTGCTGTAAAGATCTCTATGATGTGTTTAAAGATCCGAATTCGTGGATAGAGACTACAGTTGATATTACTGAATTACTGTTGCTCAATCCTTGGCCTTGGAAATCTCTTGTGCAACAAGTCACTACCCGTATTCCCGGGTGTATCTCATTAATATTAGGCTATTCAATGGGTATGAAAGAGGATGTTGTTAAACCGCACGCAATGGATGCGTACTTGGATGCGTACTCTACTGCCTGGACGAATTTATCAAGACCTCGTAATATGATTAAGTCTCTTACTGTAAATACACTCCTTTTATCTGGATCTATTTGGTTAGATTTACCTCTTTCGTTCCCCCATCTGACGTACTTAAATTGCACCGTGAATCCAACAACCCTCATGTCATTGTCGATTGTATTACCTAACCTCAAATTTTTAACAGCTCTTCATGTGGCATGTTTCGATCAACATCGTCTTATCAAGTCTTCTCTCTTCACAAGTCTTTCGTTTTGTCCTTCTGTTCAAGAACTTCATTTAACTAACTATCACTTATCTGTCTTAGAATTTAAGCAATGTCGACCTTTGCTTATTTCCAAACTGTCCCTCTCTGGATATAACTTGAATCTTACACAACCCATTCTTTCGTGTCTGTGCCTTGTGTGTCCGAAAGTCAAACATTTAGAATTCGATCAAATTGATAAGGAACATGAAAAGTGGTATGAAGTGTGGAATAGTGATATTTCACTCCAGTCCAAATATCAAGTCCAAACCTGGATCTCAAATTTGGAAACACTTAGTATAGAGAATTTTTACAGATCCACAAGTCAACCGTTAGACTGGATTCCTCCATGTACTACCTTCAATCATTTAACTAAGTTGAAATTTCATATGGAATTTATACCATCTTCAATTATAAATTGGGATTCGTTGTCTATTCACTTGAAAGAAATGAAATGTTTGCATACATTAGAGATTACTATAATAAAGCTATGTCAGTGCCCACCTCGTTCATTCTTTCAAAATCTTCTCCTGCTTCCTTCATTGACGAACCTGAAGCTGAGAACATCAGGTTCCTATGAAACTTTAGTCGATTGTCTATCAAAGCTCGTGTTTAAGGTGACTCACTTGGAACTCAACGTTGATTATCCTATAGAATCCATGTTGATGATGGCTCCTCTGCTTCTAACCTTTTTAAGAAGCTTTCCTGAGTTGAAGACTTTAAATCTTGAGACACCAAATTCAGTGCGAGATGAAGTGTCCATATATGAATTAGATCAACTCGATGAAGTCGTCCATCTTTTAAAGCCAATGTCTGATTTAACATTAATTACTCTCAATCTCA
>Ga0206957_1170_pt1 | contig 12302 bp, 7 predicted proteins | sample Alteio_BWOrgHeat_32_FD_152975 | JGI IMG/M metagenome (GOLD analysis project Ga0206957, IMG submission 152975) | Enriched cells from forest soil in Barre Woods Harvard Forest LTER site, Petersham, Massachusetts, United States -... | ecosystem: Environmental > Terrestrial > Soil > Temperate forest > O...
GTAAACATTACAACCGACAACAACTTCACTGAATTTGCCTTTGTAAATTTTTTGAAAGACGAGGATTTTGTAAACCGGTATACTAAATTCAGCAGGAGACCTGATATAGAGGAAAAAAACGATGTAAAAAAGCAGCAGTCCGGCAAAGCGGAAAATAAAAAAGAAGAACCGTTAAACATCGAACGCATTGTTTTTCTTGATCCTTATTACACTAAAGTATGGGATAAGGCGAGGGAAAAAGAAATCGATTACTTTGCTTCCGAAGATATGGGAAAAGTTTTTTTATCGATTCAGAAAAAATGTGCTGATCTTTTGAAAATCACATATGAAACAATTGACACAAGGGAACTTTCATCAATGGATATTGACAAATTCAACAACAACTCCATATTGAAAGATTGGCTTGGCGAACGATTCAGGCATGGCGACAATAATGACGTTATTGTTTCCTGTAATGAAGACATAAAAAAAATAAGAGAACAGCTTGGCTGTAAATACCTGGGCTGGTTTGGTAATTACAATTTAAGTGCAGGAGCCAACAAAAACACTTTTTTCTTTTTCCTGTTCAATCTTGAAACCGGCCAAATAGTGAAACATGATGTAGAATTTACCCATTCGAGAGATTATGAAAATCTTCTTACTTCACTTGTGTATGCATCACTTAAAGAAATCTGTAAAAACACCCCATAAAAACATACTTATGAAATACACGCTCTCTTTAATCATTTCAGCAGTTACTCTTTGCGGCTTTTCCCAGGTTCCTGGCTATTTAGGCAAGCGCGCATCAGTATATTATGATGTTTATTTTTCTCCGACTTTTGTTGGCCCAACGGCAAGCTCTGCTCCGTCAACGGGTAATGGTTCATTGGCCTATTCACCCGGAATGAATGCGGCCCATTGTCTGAATGTTGAATATGCAACCGGAAAGAAAACCAGTTTGTGTATATCCGGACAATACATGAAAACGGGAGTTGCCTATCATTCGGGAAGTTACTATGCCAATGAAGCAACGTACACCGGAGATCTGACCAAGCCTGCGCAATTAAGCTCTTTTAATTTAGGACTTGGCTTCAAATTTTACGCCAAAGGTTTTATTGCCCCCTTAGGCAGGTATCAAAAATTGGAATTTCTATTGCTGTTTTCTACTGTTAATTATGACAATACACATTTCCAGCAGCCCGACCAGCAGGTGTACAATCAATATTATGGTTATTCCACTACTATAAAAGGCGGCCCTGTTTCACTTGGGCCCGGCACGTATTCTTATACTAATTTCGTCCTTGCTTATACATTGGGCAGGGAAGTTATTGTCGGAGACCGCATAATTATAGATTATGGGTTCCGGCTTGCAGTGGCTCCTTTTGCAGTTGTTACAACCGATCCCACTTCCAGCGGCCCATCCAATAACTCTATTGAAAACATCTATAATTATGATTCGGGATGGCGTCTGTTCAGAGAACAATTGCTGAACCTGCATCTCGGCCTTGGGTTTTTACCGTTTTAAATCTGGTCTGTTATTTAATTGTTTAAAAAAACAACTGTTGCCTGTTTTTTGCGACAAAAACGTCATCCAATCAACAAATAATGTCAACCAATAAATGAAAGCTGTCATTTGCTAAATCAAATGCGGCTTAACGACAATAATCATACTTCTACATTTAACTTCTATACACTTGTCGAATTAGAATTAGTGTCTATATTTGCCGCACAACAAAACCACAAACAAAACAAGACTATGAAACCAATTCAGAAATTTTTAATTGTATTGCTATGCGGACTATTATCCAGCGTCACTTTCGCTCAGGTCACTGTTAAACAAGGACCAGGATTAGATAACGACAGGGATAATACAATGAACAGAATGCTTAATGGCGATGATAATAGTTTTTATTGCTATCGCGTTCGAAGCAAAGGCAGAGGAACTTCTTTTTATGTTGAAAAATATGACAACAAAACACTGAAACCTCTTTTTTCAAAGGAAATCAACGACGAGAATGAAGATGACTACAAGTTTGAAGATGTTCGTTACGCGGCAGGAAATGTTTATGTTTTTAGAAGAAAATACGATAAAGAAGGCGACAAGATGACGCTGTACTATCAAAGCATTTCTTCATCCGGTGTTGTTTCAAAAAAGCAACAGGAAATAGTTATGGTTAACTCTGATCACTATGAGTTTGTTGATTTTGATGTATATTCTAATCCAAGCAATACTAAATTTCTAATCAAAGCCTGTCACAAAGCAAACAAGGAAGATGATTATAAAACTGACTTCATTCTTTTGGATGCAAACGGAATGAAAACCATCTGGACTAAAACAGTAAACCAACAGATTTCGAACAAAAGCAATAATCTCGGAGCATCAATTGCCGGTTTATTTGGTGTAAACGTAAAAACTCGGGAAATGGGACTTTTAGGTATGTTCCTGGATGATAAAGATAATGTGTTCTATTGCTATACTGTACCCGACGAGAAAAAAGATAAAAAGAGTAAACGTACAATTCACCTGATGCTTAGCTTCATTAACGCAAGCGAAAAAGCACCGAAAGATCTGGAATTACAATTTGACGACAGCTACCAGCTTGGCGATATTGAGTTTTCTAAATCAAAAGAAAATGAAATTGTTGTAGGTGGATTTTTGAAAGATGTAATTGAACGTCGCGGAGCTGATCTTGTTAAGGTTGGTATTTTTAGTTTTACAATTGATCAGTCGTCCGCATCCGTAACAGCTCATACGGTAAAACTTTTTGATGATAAAATGCTTACAGCGCTTGAGTCTAATCCTAAACGCTCAAAATACTTCAACTATAAAATGGATTATATCATGCCTATTGGTGATGCCGTATATTATATAGGCGAGCAATACAACCTGACTATGGTAACTCAAAGTTCAGGATACGGAAGCAGTTCAACTCATTATGACTATGAGTATATGGATGTCATAATCGGAAAATTAAATTCGAAGGGTGAATTTGAATGGGTAAAAAACGTACCGCTTCGTAACGCGGTTACACTTGGCTACCGTCACGTATTCAAACAATACATTGCAGCTGCTACGGATAAAAACATCTACATTATGTGCGATGATCATCCTAAAAACATGGAGCGTTATGCAAAAGCTGATTACGAACCAAGAGATCTGAAAACAGTTTCAGGTATTCACGGATCCAGTTTTGTATACAATGCAGTATCTGTATCAGACGGAAGCATAAAACGCGGAGAAATTTTCAAAAATGAAACATACTGTTTTGCTCCGATCCAGGAAAGAAATATTCAATTTGTTCCTCCTGCATCTTGTGAAATTTTCACCAAAGGAAAAAACAACGAACTTTATATTTATACGGAAGACAGGGGCAGAGATCGCTTTGCTACATTGAAATTACAGTAGTATAATTTACTTATAAAATATATCCCCTTAGGCAGCTTTACTGTTTAAGGGGATATGTTCTTATTTGAACTTTGCATGCGACAACTTACCATCAAAAAAATCCAATTAACACTAGCCGCTTTTCTATGTATTTGGGTTACATCCTTTTCACAATATACAGCGGCTGATTATACTCCACTTAAATCAAGCGGACTGATACCCGATCTGTTTTTACAGTCTGCCAAAACTATGTCGGAAGACGAAATTCGTTTATTACAAAGCGCAAAAACTGCCGGTCAAATAGCGGAAGACAAGAAAGTCAAAGAAGACAAGTCAAATTTTATTAAAGAAAGTAACTATTATCTCAGAAGAACCCTTTTAAGCGGGAATGTACTGATCAATGACCCACTCGGTATCTATGTAAATAAAGTTGCCGACAATCTGCTAAAAAATAATCCTGAATTGCGTGCCAGCCTCCATATTTTTGTTATCAAATCAACAGAGGTAAATGCACATGCATACGACAAAGGAGTGATCCTTGTTAATGTGGGTTTGCTGGCACAACTTGAAAATGAAGCCCAATTAGCTTATATCCTTTCGCACGAAATTGCTCACGTAATAAAAAAGCATTCAGTAAGTCTATATGTCGAGCGTGCAAAATTTGAACGCACAAAAAACGACAATGATACTTATGATTCAAGAATAGAAGCCAGGTTTACGTTTTCAAAAGAAAATGAATCTGAAGCCGATATGGTAGGTCTCAATTTATTAAAAGCAACCGGTTATAGTATAAAAGCGGTAGATGGGGCTTTTGACGTGTTGCAGTATTCCTATTTACCCTTTGAATTGGTTGATTTTAAAAAATCATTTTTTGAAGATGAATACCTCACTCTTCCTGACACATTTTTCCTAAAAAAAACAGCTGACATAAAATCAAATGACAATTATGACGATAGTAAAAGCACCCACCCGAATATCCGAAAAAGACGATCGGCTATTGCACCCGAATTAAACGTAAATGACGAAGCTGATCGCAAACACTATATTGTTTCCGAAGAAGAATTCAAAAACGTAAGAGAGACGGCACGTTTCGAACTCTGTAGGTTATATTTACTTGAGCGCAGTTATGTAAGTGCAATTTATGCATCTTACATCCTACTCAACAGCTACCCCGACAATTTTTATCTCAAGAAAACTATTGCAAAGGCTCTTTATAATCTTATTATTTATAAATCACCTATACAACGCTATAAAGACCAGATTACACTTCCAGCTTACCGTGATTATAGTGTAAGAGACTACAAGAAAATTGAAGGACCTTCACAAGGGTTGTTTTATACATTGGGGAGCTTAAATACAAAAGAGCTTAATACCATTGCACTTTGGTATACTTACAAACTTCATAAAGCATATCCTGCTGATCTGATATTAAACAATCTGACAGATAGCTTATTTTCAGAAATGATATACGTAAACGAATTATATCTCAATGACTTTTCGAAATTATCAAAAGCTGAATTAAAAGCACTGGATACTATAAAAGTTGCCGATTCAGACCCCGACAGCAAATATTCCACTATTAAAAGTCAACGGATAAAATCAGATATTGCTTCAGACAAATCATTTATATTATATGCTTTTGCAGGTTTATTAAAAGACGATGAGTTTACGGAACGTTATCTGAAAATAGCACATGGTTTAAATAAAAAAAGAGAGCCGAAGCCATTGAGCGTTGCAGAACAAAAAGTAGCAGACAAAGAAGCCCGACTTGCACTTGACAGACCCAGAAATGCTTTTCTCGGAATTGACAAAGTCATTTTACCGGATCCATTTTACAAGAAATCGTATTTAGACGGGAAAAATGATAATATTGATTATTACGAAACGGAAGACAATAAAAACAGAATGATTGATATTCAAAAAAAGTGTCTGGACAAGTTACAAATGAACTATCATGCATTCAGCTCGGTGACATTGCAAGCAAACGACATTGAAAAATACAACACATACTCTGTTTTAAACGAATGGATGAATGAGCGCTTTAAACACGGAAGCAATAATGATGCTGTTGTTACTGTAACCGACGATGTTAAAAAAGTGATAGATCAGCTTGGTTGTAAATATATTGTGTGGAATGGCATTTATAATATCAAAGGGGCAAGATACAGAAACAGCTATTATTTTGCTTTGCTAAATCTTGAGAACGGAACGGTCTTAAAGTACGACACTGATTTTGCAAAAGGAAATGATTATACAGATGTAGTTAACGAATTAGTATACGATTCTTTTTTTCATGTAAACAAAACTAAAAAACAAAAGTAAACCTCTTGAAATGTAAATTATCCATATTTATTTTATTGCTATTTAGCGTTTCATTTGCTCAGGTGCCCGGTTACCTGGGCAAGAAATTTATCATAAGCACAGGCAACAGTTTTTCGCCTTCACTTATTGATCCTGCCAGCAGCAAGACGTTCAATGGTGCTGGTTTTTTTGGAATTCCGTCATTAAATTCGACATATATATTTACAATAGATTATGCGATATCACGAAAATTTAACTTATGTCTTTCTGTTAATTATCTGAAAACAGGGGTTGAATATGAAGGTGTGTATGGCAATGTTTTAGGAAGTGCGCTTTACACGGGAAGCCTCTCAACTCCAATACAACTCACCTCGTATGGAGCATCCATTGCTTTTAAAGTTTTCTCCCGGGGATTTGTTGCTCCTGTCGGACGCTATAAAAAATTCGATTGTGGCATATCTTTCGCCAGTGGAAAATACAACAATTCCATGTTTATATCAAGTGACGATGGAACGCCTGTAGGAGGCGGATCGGGTGACTATAAAGCAGTTGGTGTTACATTTGGACTTACAGTAGGAAGGCAACGGATCTTTTTTGACAAGCTCACAGTTGATTACGGCCTGCGATTTGCTTTAACTGGATTTATCTCAAAAGATCAAACAGATAGTGATGCAACTACAATAGATTACCCTTCTATGATTCACGACGCGATTGCTACAGATTGTAACACACGACTGCTGCATCATGAGCTGGTTAATTTTGTTATTAATATTGGCTTTATTCCCTTTTAAATTATTGGGTATGATTCGGAGTACACTTCAAAAGATACTTTTTTACTTAATCCTATTCATTCTCATCGCTGCAAGCGCTTCGGCACAATATAGCAGTGATTATGTTCCGCTCAACTCCTCTGCCCCATTACCTGATGATTTTTTAAAACCGGTAAAGCAATCCATTGAAGATGAAATAAAAAAGCTATCTCCTCACGATAAAGAATTTGAAGAGAAAAAACAATTTGCGGCCAGCAGCAATTATGCCATTAATTACTGGCTTTTAAGCGGAACTGTTCTTGTTAATGACCCTATAGAAAAATACATAAACAAGGTAGCTGACAATCTTTTAAAAAGCGATCCTTCTTTACGTAATAGCTTGCATATATATGTTAACAAATCAACTACAGTCGATACACACACGTTTGATGAAGGATACATATTTATCAATATGGGGCTCATTGCCCAATTGGAAAATGAAGCTCAACTCGCTTATATTCTGGCGCGCGAAATAGCGCATATAAAAAAGAAGCATGCTTATACTGAATTCATCAACGTAGACAAAACTGAAAAAGGGTATATCTTTAATGATGAGGAATATGAATATCTAAATCTTGCAAAGAATCGCTTTACGACTGAAAGTGAAACTGAAGCAGACCTGAATGGATTAAACCTGATCAAATCAAGCGAGTACAGTGTTAAGGCTGCAAATGGTGTGTTTGATGTTTTTCAATATGCCTACCTTCCTTTTGAATTGACCGATTTCAAGAAATCTTTTTTTGAAGACGCAAATTTTATTCTGCCTGACACTTTTATTTTGAAAAAAACGAATATCATAAAAGAAATAGATGAGAATACTGATGCCAGATGCATACATCCCAATATCCATAACAGAAGGCAAACGATTTATCCTGATTTAAAAGCAGAAGATGAATCATCACGGAAAAAATTTATTTTGCCTGTTGAAGATTTTAAAAGTTGCAGAGAAATAGCACGTTTTGAACTATGCAGATTATACTTACAGGAATTAGACTATGTTAATGCAATTTATGCGGCGTATGTTTTACTCCAAAAATATCCCGACAACATTTATCTAAAAAAAACAGTAATAAAAGCATTGTATAACATCACTATTTACAAATCCGGCAAAACCCGCAATGAAAGTTCTACTCTTCATAAAACGGAAGCCGCTTACTATAACTTACCTGATAAATACAGCGTTCCTACTTACAAATATATCCAGGGTCCATCACAGCGACTTTATTATTTACTCGACCATTTGAGCGCAGATGAATTAAACACAATGGCTGTATCGTACACATATAAGGCAGCAAAAGCAGTTCCGGAAGATTATGAACTAAAAGCTATAACCGACAGCCTGCTGTCCGAATTGGCTAATGTAAACCACCTTTTCATCAATACATTTTCCCGTATGTCCAAGGCACAATTAAAATCAACTGATTCACTTAACGCAAATAAAAATAGCTCTTCAGAAGAAGGCAAATATTCCAAAATAAAACAGCAACAGGAAAAAATGGAATTAAACACACAAAGTAATTTTATCAAGTATGCTTTTGTAGACTTTTTAAAAGACGAGGGATTTGTCAATCATTATGAGCGTTTAACCCGAAAACCAACCAAGCCAGAATCATTTGAGCAGAAAAAATCCCGACTAGCCAAAGAACATTATTTTAATGCAGAGAAAATATTAATACTTGATCCTTATTATGTTAAAGTAACATTGGGATCAGATGGCAAGGAAATTGATTTTAATTATTCTGAACAGACACAAACTACTTTTTTGCTTAATGAAAAAAAATGCGCCGAGCAATTAAAAATAAACCATGTGGATATAGACAGCAAACAATTTAACGCAACTGATATCGATAAATACAATACCTATTGCATATTAAAAAACTGGGTGGCCGAACGTATAAAACACGGTGAAAACAATGACGTGTTAATTGCTAATTCTGAAGATGTTAAAAAAACAGCAGAACGTACAGGATGTGAATACATGGCCTGGTCAGGGATTTATAATTTCAAAACAGTTGGCTGGCGAAATACTTATTTCTTCAGCTTATTTAATTTAAAAACAGGAGAAATTCTGAAACACGATGTCCTGGATAGCAAAACAAGCGACTATGGTTCCATGACGACCATATTTACCTACAATTCATTCAAGTATATCGGGAAAGCAAATCCGTATTAAGACGTTATCGTATTTTTTGTTTTATAACGTAATACTAGTATTTGTTATAAAACGTCCGTTATATTTTTTAGAAATAATCTTTGCAATATCCCTTCCCGTTTTAACCGCAATAGGCAAACCGCCTCCAGGCTGATTCCAGTGACTTGAAAAATAAAAATTATTTAAGCCTGGCAATGTAAAGCCAACCGGAGTTGTGGCCAATAAATTATTTCCTGGTAACCAGCCTTGCGTACTGCCCTTCCAATTATTGGTATATCTTAAAACTGTTGCTGGCGTAGCCACGTCAACCATCTCTACATTATTTTTAATTACGCCGCCAAAACGATCATCAAGCAGAGTAAGGATTTTATCCGCAAAATCACTTTTGATCTGTCTGTATTTTACGCGTTCATTTTTTCGCAAATCAATCCAGAAATCCCCGTTTTTTGTATAAAAGCTCACAACAACCACTGATTTCCCTTTGGGAGCCATAGTTGGATCATAGTTATATATATGCGCCTCTATGCGGTCGTAAACAGTTCCATCAGGTAAGGTCAATTCCTGTTCCAAAGGAAATCTCGAAAAATGAGTATGCCCGCTCAGATCATAATTCACACCAAACGCAAGCTGAATAATAGAGTAAAACACTTCCAGTTTTTTCAGGTTCTTTAGCTCAATTATTTTATCGTTTACAAATTTCCCATCCAATGCATCAAACAATGTAAAATGCCAGTCTGCTGCCGATAATGTAATATCCGAATAATGCGTAACGTTATTTCTTACCAGCAATCCTTTTGCAACACCATCTTCAACAATAATTTTTTTGACCGGAGTTTTATAATGAATCTTTCCGCCCAGTGCGAGATAACTTTCTTCCAGTTTTTCCGAAAACTTAAGAGAGCCGCCAACCGGATAACCTGCACTCTTGGCATCAAACACAGAATGGGGCATTGTAAATATGAGCAGCTTTACCTCATAGTGATCGAACAACGACATAAAACTCTCCTTCAGAAAAGGATTTTTAAGTTTCGCTGCAAATGAAAAATTAGTTTCATTTTTTATCTTCAGGAACCAGTATAGAAATTTCAGATAACGGCTCATCTTAATTCCACGGATCATGGATTGAAAAAACGGAAGATCATCCAGTACCGGCGGCAGGTCAAACTGCTGCATAATCCGCATGGGTTTAATAAATGACCTGATCAGTTTTTCATCTTCAGGAGCTATGTCAATCATATATGCCTGCAGCCTGTTGAGATCAGTATACCAATGGAATACTTTATTTCCATATTTGTCGCAGGTATTTCTCACACCTACATCAATACGTATTTCGTGATTTACAAATTGAATTTTTTTCAGGTCCAGGATCTCCGACCACATTTTATGGAAGGAACTGCCTTTGCCGGAACCAAGAATCCAATGTGCGCAGCCATCAATAGTGAAGTCGCCTTTTTTCCAGCTGGTACATAAGCCACCGGGGATAGAATGCTTTTCAAAAATTTCGGTCTGGAAGCCATTCATCTGCAGGTAACAGCCCGCAGACAAACCGGAAATACCGGCACCAATTATATTGACTTTCAAACGAAAAGTATTTATATTTTATTATTTCCCTATTTTTTCAATTCTTATAACTTCAGCAAGCGAGTGTAACACACGGTCATGCTTTTTAACGAACGGGTTATCGAGATCCCAAACATAACCGGCTAATACGGAACAAATTTGCTTTTTCATTTCCGGATTAATTTTTTCTGCAAAAAATATTTCATGAAGTGTTCCGTCATACCAGGTTGACACATAAGAACGGAACGTGTTAATTCCCTGCATCATGTAGTCCGTGTATTCCGTCTGCCAATCTACCTTTTCATTTCTTAAAAATTTACCAACCAGTTTCGCGGCCTTATGTCCCGATTCCATTGCGAAAGTCACACCCGAAGAAAAAACAGGATCAAGGAACTCAGTAGCATTGCCACATAAAACAAATCCTTCTCCAAATAATTGTTTGGTAGAAATTGCATATCCTTCAATAGAACGTGCTGGTAATACCATTTCTGAATCACGGAAACGTTCGCGTGTATTATCGTCTGTCGCAATAATGGCTTTCATCCGTTCAACAGGATCTTCCGGAAAATCTTTAAAGAAGCCGGGATCTGCAACAAAACCAACCGAGGTAATCCCGTTTGCAAATGGAATGATCCAGATCCATGTCCGTTGCTGGTGGACAACAACAGTAATGCGGTTACCATCTGTTCCCGCAGGACGATTTGGATCTTTAAAATGGGTGAAATGTGTTTTACGGGGATCGAAATTTGAAGGCTTATCCAAACCAAACATACGTGGAATAACGCGACCATAGCCACTTGCATCAACTATAAAACGGGCTTCAATCTTCTTTTCCTTTCCGTCTTTATCAATTACGGTTGTTACAGAATCAGTGCCATTGAATTTTATATCCGTAACTCCTGTTTGTTGCTCTACAGTTACTCCCATGGAAGCGACTGTTTCTGCAAGGATGTTATCGAATTTAGCGCGTTGTACCTGCCAGGTCCAGCTCCAGCCCTTGCTGAACTGATCAGAAAAATTAAAATCACAGATTTCATTTCCACGAACGAACTTCGCTCCAAACTTTTCCTGGAATCCTCCCTTTTTCACGGCTTCGAGTAAACCTGCTTCCTCCAGGTGATCCATCACACGCGGTAATAAACTTTCTCCGATAACAAAACGTGGAAATTTTTCCTTTTCAACAATCTTCACTTTAAATCCCTGCTTATTCAGTATTGAAGCAGCTATAGTACCGGCTGGTCCCGCACCAATAACCAATACATCGGTTTTTTCAGTAGTCATCTGATCTTTGTTTAATTTTTCAAAGTACGTAAAAATAGGTGTTTGTTTGATATGATGAAATGTTATTTGTCATGTTATTAATCAAAGAAAACAGCCCGGCTCAATTGAACCAGGCTGCATTTAAAAACAGATAACAGATTTAATTTCCGTATTCCGAAATAAATTTGATACGCATAAGCTGCATTTCTTCTTCGGAGTATTCTCCTTCTCCAAGTTCATCAAGAGCCTCTTCTATTGAATCTGATTCAGCCTCTTTGAAATACTCAATGATATCGGACTGACGATCATCATCCATTTGCTCATTGATATAATAACTTATATTAAGCTTGGTTCCCGATGCGACAATAGTATACATCTCATCCAGCAATTGCGGCATTTTAAGGCCTTTTGATTTAGCAATATCTTCAAGCGGTAATTTGCGATCGACTCCTTGTATAATTGAGACCTTGATTCCCGATTTATTCACCACGGATTTAACGATCATATCCTGTGACCGTTCAATTTCATTTTCGTCAACATACTTTTTAATCAGCTCAACAAAAGGCTTTCCAAACTTCTGGGCTTTACCAGCACCAACACCTGAAATATGCCCCAACTCTTCTATTGTAATCGGATACTGAATGGACATTTCTTCCAATGAAACTTCAGAAAAAATAACATATGGAGGTAAATTTTTTTGTCTGGCGGTTTGTTTTACAAGGTCTTTAAGCATTGAGAAAAGTATCTCATCAGCACCTACACCGGCTTTCTGTGTGCCAGGAGCATAGTCTTCATCACTGGAATCTTCATTATCATAATCATGATCGCGAGTGATCATGAGTGAATACGGTTTTGT
>Ga0206957_1171_pt1 | contig 12301 bp, 12 predicted proteins | sample Alteio_BWOrgHeat_32_FD_152975 | JGI IMG/M metagenome (GOLD analysis project Ga0206957, IMG submission 152975) | Enriched cells from forest soil in Barre Woods Harvard Forest LTER site, Petersham, Massachusetts, United States -... | ecosystem: Environmental > Terrestrial > Soil > Temperate forest >...
AGATGCTGGCAATTGCCCTAAAAACCCGGCCCGATTATGCCTGCATCGTGCCGGAAAAGCGCAGTGAAATCACCACCGAAGGCGGCATCGATGTGGTGAAAAATAAAAAACACCTGGCGAAATTCGTGAATGAATTACAGGCGAAAAATATTAAGGTCTCGCTATTCATCGACCCGGAAGAAGCGCAAGCGAAAGCTTCGGAGGAAAGTGGTGCAACCATAGTTGAACTGCACACGGGAAGCTATTGCAATGCGGGGGGAACGGCGCAAAAAAAAGAGCTGGAAAGAATAAAAAAAGCCGCGGAAATCTGTGCCGAGCTCGATATCGAATGCCATGCCGGGCATGGGCTTACCTTTGAGAATGTAGGTCTTATCGCCGCTATTCCCAATATCGTGGAACTAAATATCGGGCATTTCCTGATTGGTGAGGCGATATTCATCGGGCTAAAGGAAAGCATAAGGCAGATGCGGGCGCGGATTGATGAGGCGCGGGAAATATGATTTCCGGCATCGGCATCGATATCGTCGATATCCGGCGCATTGACAAACTCCTGAAAAAAAATGGCGAGAGATTTTTGCATAAAATCTTTACGGCGGAAGAAATTGAAATTTCCAAAAACTATCGGGGGAAAAAATACGCCGCCTATTTCGCCAAAAGATTCGCGGCGAAGGAAGCTGTGGCCAAGGCCCTCAGCAGCGGATTCGGCAAAAACCTGGAATGGCGGGAGATTAATATCGGCAAAGAAAAATCCGGCCGGCCGGTAATTATGTTAAAAGGCAAAGCCCGGAAACTTGCAGGGGAAAACACCTCTTTGCATCTCTCCATCTCCGATGAATACCCGTTTGCAGTGGCGATGGTGGCTATGGAGGGCGGAGATTAGAGGTTGGAAAATAGAAATAATGAATCGGCGCAAAGCGCCTCGATATTTCCAATTTCTAATCTCCACCCTCCAATCTCCACCCTACCTCACCTTCCTATCCCCACTCACCAGCGGCCCAAGCGGCTGCCCGCCTAATATATGCACATGAAAATGCGGAACTGTTTGTGAGGCGTCCTTGCCGTGGTTGGTGATTATGCGGTAGCCGGATTTGGCAAGGCCCATATCGGCGGCGATTTTGCCAGTGGTTTTGAAAAACGCGGCGATGGTTTTGTCATCGGCTTTTTCCAGGAAATCGGCCAGCGAAATATATTTATCTTTCGGCACCACCAGCACATGCTTCGGCGCGGCGGGCGAGATATCCTGAAACGCCAGCACCGCCGCATCCTCATAAACCTTGGTCGCCGGGATTTCGCCGCGGATTACTTTGGCGAAAACGTTATTTTCATCGTACATAAATAAACAGTTGCGAGTTGTCAGTTGCGGGTTGCGAGTATTAATATATGCTCGCAACTCACAACTCGCAACCCGCAACTATTAAATTATGTCATTCAAGATTAAATCAGCGCTAATTTCCGTCTCCGATAAAACCGGGCTCGATAAACTGGCTTTATATTTGCAGAAATCCGGGGTGAAAATTATTTCCACCGGGGGGACGGCGAAATATTTGCGGGATTTGAAAATCGCGGTTACCGATGTTTCGGATTATACCGGGTTTCCGGAGATAATGGACGGCAGAGTGAAAACGCTGCATCCGAAAATTCATGGCGGGCTTTTGGGGCTCCGCGATGATAAAAAACACCTGGCACAGGCCGCGGCTCAAGGGATTGAAGGCATCGACATGGTGGTGGTGAATCTCTATCCCTTCGCCGAGACGGTGAAAAAAGGCGCGTCGCCGGAAGAATGCATCGAGAATATCGATATTGGCGGCCCGTCGATGATTCGCTCCGCCGCCAAAAATCATAAATTCGTAGCGGTGGTGACTGATACGGCGGATTACGAAACGGTAATCGCGGAAATGGAAGCGGAAAAAGGCCGTGTAACCGAGGCTCTGGCACGAAAACTCGCAGCGAAAGCATTCGCCTTAACCGCGGCTTATGATAGCGCAATCAGCACCTGGTTTTCGCGCGATAAGGGAGAAGATTTTCCGGCAATCGTAAATTTCGTAGCCACGCGTGCGGAAATTTTGCGCTATGGTGAAAACCCGCATCAGAAAGCGGCATTATATCGCAGCGGCGGCCGCGGAATTGCTTCGGCCAACCAAATTCAAGGCAAGGAACTCAGCTATAATAATATCTGCGATGCCGATGCCGCGCTGGAATTAGTGGCGGAATTCAAAGAACCGACGGCAGTAATTGTAAAACATGCCAATCCTTGCGGCGTCGCCTCCGCCGCCAGCTTGGCTGAAGCGTATGAGAAGGCGGAAAGCGCCGATCCGGTTAGCGCTTATGGCTCAATCATCGCCCTCAATAAAGAAATCGATGCCGCCACCGCGGAAAAAATGTCGCATATATTCGTCGAGGTAATCATCGGACCGGCAATCAGCGAGGAGGCAAAAGCGATATTGGCGCGCAAGAAAAATTTGCGACTGCTTATAACCGGCGAGCTGCCCACCGCAACGCGCAAAGAAATGCAGATAAAAAATATCTCCGGTGGATTTCTATTGCAAGAGCGCGATGCGGAAAATGTGAAGGAGAGAGAACTGAAGATAGTCACCGACCGGGTGCCGACGAAAGCCGAAATGAAGGATATGATGTTTGCTTTCGCCATTTCCAAACATGTGAAATCCAACGCCATTGTCCTTGCCAAAAATATGATGACAGTCGGCATCGGCGCCGGGCAGATGAGCCGTGTCGATTCCGTGCGCATCGCCTCCTGGAAAGGCACCGATAAGGAGGGCAATAATAAAGCCCTCGGCGCCGTAATGGCCTCCGACGCCTTCCTGCCTTTCGCCGATGGATTAATATTAGCCGCCGAAGCGGGCGTAAAAGCCGTAATCCAACCCGGCGGCTCCATCCGCGACGAAGAAGTAATCAAAGCCGCCAATGAGCGGGAAATCGCGATGGTGTTTACCGGGAGAAGGCATTTCCGGCATTAGATTTTTGTTAATCGCCAACTTTCAGGGCGGCTAATATTGCCCAAGAAACTTAAGCAAAATAAAACTCGGGCTTTAAGCCGCTTTCTTCCCCAGCAACTCCACCATCGTCTGGCCGAGTGCCGCCGGGGAATCGGAGACGCGGATTCCGGCGGATTTCATGGCTTCCATCTTGGTACCCGCATCGCCCTTGCCGCCGGAAACTATCGCCCCGGCATGGCCCATGCGGCGTCCCGGAGGCGCGGTGCGCCCCGCGATGAACCCGACAACCGGCTTTTTGATTTTCGATTTTTTGAGGAATTCCGCCGCTTCTTCTTCCGCGCTGCCGCCGATTTCGCCGATCATGATGATGGATTCGGTGTTGTCATCGGCGAGGAACAATTCCAGGCAATCGATGAAGTTGGTGCCGTTCACCGGGTCACCGCCGATGCCGATGCAGGTCGATTGCCCAAGCCCCGCCGCCGTAGTTTGCGCCACCGCTTCGTAGGTGAGCGTCCCTGAGCGCGAAACAATTCCAACTGAACCCTTTTTATGAATATGCCCCGGCATGATGCCGATTTTGCACTCGCCGGGAGTGATGACGCCCGGGCAATTCGGGCCCACCAGCCGGGTTTTGGAACCAATCAGCGTACGCTTCACCTTCACCATATCCAAAACCGGAATGCCCTCGGTGATACAAACCACCAGCTCAATCTCGGCATCGATAGCCTCTAGTATCGCATCGGCGGCAAACGGAGGCGGAACATAAATCACGCTGGCATTGCAGCCGGATTTTGCTTTCGCCTCGGCAACGGTATCGAACACCGGCAAATCCAGATGTTTCGTCCCGCCTTTTCCCGGAGTTACCCCACCAACCATTTTGGTGCCATAAGCTATGGCTTGTTCGGAATGGTAAGTTCCTTCGCGCCCGGTGAAGCCTTGGCAGATGAGTTTGGTGTTTTTATTTACTAATACTGACATGTTTACCTCGAATTGGAGATTAGAGTTGGAGAGATGGGGAGATGGAGAAAAAAGTTCATTTTATTGACCCTCTCAATTTTATCAGCATTGCCAATATTGCATCATATTCATAAAACCACGAATTCATAGTTTCCTTTTGTATATAGCCGAGATCATGGCAATAACAAACCCATGTTTGCATTTCGCCAGCCGAACCTACTGCAGAAGAAATATATCTCCTGAATTCCGGTTTGGAATAGCTTTGTTTTACATAGCCTTCGGCAAGATTGGCGCAAATGGATTTGCTGGCTCTTCTTATTTGGTCAGCAAGAGCATATTGTTCGGTTTTTGGAAATTGCAAGCTTGCGTTATGAATTTTGAGCGACAAAGAATAAGCACGCTGATAAACATTTAACTCCATCACCGATTTGGTAAAATTTTTTATTTCAACTACTCTACCTTTCTCCATCTCTCCCACTCCCCATCTCTAATCTCTTCACTTCCCTGAATTGATTCTTTTATCATTATAAGCTTTCAACTGCGCATCTATCAGCTTCGGATCGCATTTCTTATCCGCAAAATCCGCCCGCATATCTTTTAGTTTCGCTTGCCATGTTTGAACCAAGGCCGGATTAACGGTGCTGTTTTTCACCCTATCGTCGAGGCTGACGATTTTCTTGGCGAGCTCTTTGCACTCGTTGGCGTTAGCCGAAACAACAAAAAACATAAAAAAAGAAAATATTATTATCTTTCTAATCATTCTCCATCTCACCAACTCTCCTTCTCTAATCTCCTGTTTCAAGCCACCTTCTTCCTTATAGTCCCCACTACCTTCTCCGCCGCATCCGCCAAGTTATCCGCCGATAAAATCGGGAGCCCGGAATTCTTGAGTATCTCCTTGCCTTCCTTCACATTCGTCCCTTCCAGCCGCACCACCAGGGGCACTGCCAAATGCACCTCCTTCGCCGCCGCAATCACGCCTTCCGCGATGATATCGCAGCGCATGATGCCGCCGAAAATGTTTACCAATATCGCCTTCACATTGGGGTCGGAGAGGATGATTTTGAACGCTTCGGTTACCTTTTCCTTCTTCGCGCCGCCGCCGACATCGAGGAAATTTGCCGGTTCGGAGCCGTATAGTTTGATGATATCCATCGTCGCCATTGCCAGGCCGGCGCCGTTCACCATGCAGCCGATTTCGCCGTCCATTTTCACATAGGAAAGCCCGAACCTTGAGGCTTTGACTTCCAGCGGGTCTTCCTCGTCCTCGTCACGCATTTCCATGATTTCCGGATGGCGGTAAAGCGCGTTATCGTCGAAATTGAATTTGGCGTCGAGCGCGATTAAATCGCCCTGTTTGGTTTCGGCCAGCGGGTTGATTTCCACTTGGCTCGCATCGGTGGCGATGAAACATTCATAAAGGGAGCTTACGAATTTGCCGAATTTCTTGGCGAGCTCACCCTCGAACCCCAAAACTTTCGCCAGTTTCCGCGCATGGAAAGGCTGAATCCCCGCCACCGGGTCAATAGCGACGCTCACGATTTTCTCCGGGTGTTTCGCCGCCACTTCCTCAATTTCCATGCCGCCTTCTTTACTGGCGACGAAATTAACCCGGGAATTGGCCCTATCCACCACCATGCTAAGGTAATATTCCTTGGCGATATCCGAGCCCGCCTCGATGTAAACGCGCTTCACCACTTTGCCTTCCGGGCCGGTTTGGTGGGTGACCAATGTTTTCCCTAGCAGCTCGCGGGTTTTTTCTTTGACATCGGCGAGAGTTTTTACCACTTTCACACCACCCGCCTTGCCGCGGCCCCCGGCATGGATTTGCGCCTTCACCACCCATACCGGGCCACCCATGCTTTGCGCCACGCGCTCCGCCTCAGTAGGGTCAAACGCCACCCCGCCATCCGGCACCGGGACATTATATTTCTTAAGGATGATTTTCGCCTGATATTCGTGGATATTCATAATTATTTCCGGGGCAAGAGTGATTCAATATACCGATTTATATCAGCTTTATTTGAGGCGGCAAGAAATTATGTTTGCCGTTAATGGTTTGTTAACTTTTTATGGGTATGATGTGGTTTGGTTGATTAGTTATAAGTTGAAATTCCAGGAGAAAAAATGCCCTTAAGACCCGAAGAAATAGCTTTTTTAACCAGTCAGGACCCAGATATAGATACAACTCGCCGGGTTCATGCCGATTGGCTGGAGGAGCGTGGTGCTACAGCTAAAGCCGAATATATACGGCTTCAGGCAGATCTCGCAGCTACTGACAGAGATGACTCGAGAAGGGGAGGCTGGAGAAGAAGAGAGAGGAAATTGCTTGAATATCCGGAGGTACAAAATTATCTGCAAGAAATACCAGATTTCTGGAGAAAGTTTATATATAAGGAGTTGCTTGTAAATTCTATCTCGGCACCGGGCCTGCAAATGAATGGTGATTTGCCTCAGGGCATAACCATGCCAATTACGGATTTTCTCCGGTTGGAGCAACAATTGCTGGAAAAAATTCCTGCAAGTTTGACCCGGCTCCGGCTTACCGGCCCCATAACGGATGATCATTTTACTCAACTCAGCCGTCCTGAGGCCCCTCCTATTTTGGCGCGTTTTAGAGATTTGAGCTTAAATTGGGCTGTGGACGCATGGGTAGCAGCAGAAAATCTGGCGAATTTCCTAACGAATTGTAAAAATCTGTGTAATATTGAGCGATTGAGCTTAAGGAATAACCCTCTGGATGAGGAGGATGACGATGGCCTAGGTATAGTATTACAAGCTCTCTCCCAAACGGATAAACGTCCACGATTGCAAAGCTTGAATCTATCAGGGTGTAATATTGCTCGTTATCATCTTGGGATGCTTCTTAATTCCAAAACACATCTTAACCTGCAAAGCCTCATTATTAGAAATAACTTCCTGGGAGATAGTGAAATTATATTAATTTCCGAAGCTGAAAAATCCACAAGCCTCAGGCGGCTGGATTTATCGCATAATTATATAGATTATGAGGGATCCCTAGCTCTTGCCCACTCTCCGCATCTTACAAAACTCCGTATATTGGATCTCGAAAATAATAATATCGGGCGAAGAGCGGCGAAAGTACTTTTAGATTCAACTGTGCTTTCCCAGGCAAGGATAATTCTGACTGACAATGCAAATCTATTGCCGGAAATAGATAATTCGGCAGCAGCTAGGGCGGTGCGAAAAAGGCTAAACGACGAATATGTGAGAATGCCGAACCAGCGCGCCAAGTGATAAATTTTTGGAAAACCGGCAAACTCTAATCACTCATCAAAAACAACATCGGCCTATTCCCTGCCGGTTTATCCTGCCAATAGCGCACCAGGATTTCATATACCAGCAACCCGGTTTCGCCGATGCCGGAGAAGAAGAACCGCAAGGACTGATTCATTAAATTGCGGCGGGTGAGGCCGAGGAACACGGCGCGCGGCTGCAATTTCGTCGCTAAATAGGCGACGGTATTGGCAACGACATTGGCCTGGAATATCTCGATTAAATAATGGCCGCTTTTCTTACGCACCTTCACTTTCAACTCTTCCAGGAAATCGCTGCGATTATCGAGGAGATTGGTTTTGAGGAAAGCCACCGGCCCTTCGACATTATAAAATTTTTCGATGGCCGCGGCTTTCGCGATGATTTTTCCTGCGGCGAAATTGCTGACGGGCACCAGGTTCACCGCCTGTTTCTGCATCTCATTCCATAACATTTCCGATTCCCCGTCCATGAATCCGCAGCCGCCAACCCGAAGCTCGGTAGCGCGGCGATAGCGGCTGAGTATGCTGACCAAAATCAGCAAAATAATGAAGATTGCGGCGATGATTATGCCGTCCGGCCTCTCGCCGATATTAACCGTTAAAGTATAGCCAAAAACTATCACCGCCAGCGAATAGAAAACGGAAAGGCCAAATTTTCCAAGCGTTTTCCCAGCCTTAAATTCCTGCCATAATACCAGCGCGGCGGCGATGGTGGCGGAGAGAATCAGCGCCAGCACGCCGGTGGCATAAGCCCCGGCCTGTTTATCGACATTGGCTTTGAAAACAAATGTCACCGCCAGGTTTATTATCAGCAATACCAGGATAAGCGGCCGCGAATGTTGCGTCCATTCCGGCGCCATGCCGAACCTCGGCAGGTAACGCGGAATGAGATTCAATAGCCCGGCCATCGCTGACGCCCCGGCGAACCATAATATGGCGATGGTGGATATATCATATACCGAGCCGAAAATATTGCCGAGCAATTGATGCGCGAGATACGCCATCGCCCGCCCACTGGCGATGCCGCCCTCGCGGTAATCGGCTTCCGGGATGAGCAGCGTGGTGACAAAATTGGAGCCGAGCAGCAGGAAGCTCATGATTAGCGCCGCCGTAACCAGCAATTTCCTGGTATTGCGGATGCGGCCTTCGGGAATTGCGGCGGTTTTTTTATCACCGCAGCTAATTAGCGGCATCACCGAAACGCCGGTCTCGAATCCGCTGAGGCCCAGGGCCAGGCCGGGAAATATCAGGATTGACGAAGTGATTATATGGCCGACGCTGCTATGGGCGAATAATGCCGCGCGCCAGTTTGCCAGCATTTCCGGGTGATGCATTATGTGAATTAGCGCTTTTATAACCACGGCGATATTCAAAGCCAGGTAAGGAACGGCCACCAGCGCCGCCAATATTATCGCCTCGCTGAAACCGTTGATGAACACCACGGCGAGGAGAATGAGCAGGAAAATGGTAATCCGCATATGCGCATGCCCAAGGAACGGATGCAGATAAGGATTCTCGGTGGCGTGGCGGGCGGCATCGGCAGCGCTTAAGGTCATGGTGATGACGAAATCGGTGCCGGCGAACCCAAGCAGAATCAGCACGAATAATTTCCCCCACCAGCCTGATAGAAGATTTTCCAGCATGGCAATAGAGCCGAGCCCCGCAAATGAGCGGCGGCTGACTTCGAAATATACCGGCACGCAGCAAAATAAAGTCACCAGCACCAGAATTCCGGTGGCGACCGGCGCCAGGATTCCCGCCGCCAGCAGTGCAATCCCCGCCTGATAAGCCACCGAAGAAAAATAATCCACCCCCGTCAGCCACATCACCAGATACCACGGGCTTTTTTTATTGCTGCCCAAGCGAGCAGGGGATTTCAGGAACCAGTTTTCGAGTTTTTTTGTATAGCGCATGGGTTGTGTTTAACATTTTTGTAGGGATTGGGATACTTTTTCTAATCTCCACTTGACGCAACAAGCTATAAAAAGCGTACGTACGCTTTTTATAGGGGGATATAAGCCTATAGCATAAAACATTACGTACTTTTTATGATAGCAACCCAACTTCGACTGTCGTCCAAAAAGCGTACGTACGCTTTTTGTTACGGGCTTATCCTTGAGAAGATGCAGCAAGGCAAAATACCGAAACTTAAGCAGCCATGGAGAATAGGTAACAACAGGCTCTTTAGTTCTATTGTTTATCATTTCTATTCGGGTTGCCACCAGAAGAAACGTACGTACGCTTTTTTGTTGCAGGCCGGTTAGGTATTAGGTGACAAGGTAAAATCCCGGCACTAAATAGCTCTGGATATGGTAATTACTCCATTGACACCCGCGCATTTTTCCCCGAAACTCTTCCCCATGCAACTCAAGCATCATTTAATGGCGATATTCGTGGCGATGATTTGGGGGTTGGATTTTGTCGCGGCCAAGGCGGCTTTGCAGCATTTTCCGCTGTTTTTCTTTCTCTTCCTCCGGTTCAGCCTGGCATTCCTGCTGATGTTTCCCTTCCATCACCGGCTGCCTATACCCTTAAAAAAACTGGCTCCCATCGCTTTCACCCTGGCTTTCATGCATATGGGGATGATTTACCTGGCGATTTATATGGGCCTCAATGCCTCCATCGCCGTGCTGGCGACGCAATTGCGCGTGCCGTTTGCGCTGCTGCTGGCGGTAATCGTGCTTGGGGAAACCATTAAATGGCGCAGTATCACCGGCATTTTCGTTTCGGTGCTGGGGGCGCTATTTCTGGCCGGCGCGCCGAATGTGCTTTCGCATTGGTGGGCGTTTTTGGTGGCGATGGGTGGCGCGCTCGGCTGGGCGATATATAATACCCAGATGAAAAAAATCGGCGAGATTTCTTATTTCGCCCTGATAGCCTGGATTTCCCTGTTATCGGCCCCGCTGATGCTGCTAATATCGCTCTCCCTGGAAACCGGGCAGCTCGAAAAATTACAAACTGTAACCTGGCCAGCCGCCGTTTCGCTGGTTTATGTGGTGGCGTTTTCCACCATCCTCAGCCACAGCCTGTGGTATAAACTGCTCTCGCAATTCCCGGTAAACCATGTGGTGCCTTATACATTGCTGGTCCCCCTATTCGGCGCCAGCGCCGCTGCGATTGTCTTCAATGAACCAATGTCCTGGCCGACCATAATCGGCGGCATGATGACACTGGTTGGTGTCGGGATAGTAGTGTGGCGCAGGCCCGGAGTGCTGGGGAGACGGCAGGATAGTTAGTATATGGATGGGTGCCACCCGGACCTTTAGGGGTGTAATTGTTCCAGTCCCCCTACGCTCCTGAAGAAGGAGCTTCCACCTACGCCGGATTTAAATGGTGCCGCTTGTCGGAATCGAACTGACGACCTACCGCTTACAAGGCGGTTGCTCTACCTCTGAGCTAAAGCGGCTTTAAAGCTTAAAGCGCAGAATATAATTATAAAATTCCCCACGGCAAGGCAATTGATGGGGGGCAATTGATGGGGGGGTAAATTATCTCCGGGCATTTTTAAGCAAAATTCAAAGCGTCGGAAGCGTAGCATTTTGCCAGATGGTATTAAATTGTTTTCGGTAACTTTCGGCGATGGCCTTATTTTCTATCAATACGATTCTTGGTTTCGGCTCTGCTATGAAGATGGCATATTTATCGCCATAGACGAAATATGGCACTTGGGTAAAAAGACCCTCAGGCACCCACCGATAATGCGATATCGGCTCAACGAAATAAGTATCTCCTTCCATCGTCAGGAGTCTGCTGGTAATGCCATGCTTATGAAACTTCTCTAGCACTTCTCTGAACCGTTCTTTTCCTGCCACAAAATCGAAGGTTCGCTCATCCACTCCGCTAATTAAACGCTCTCCGCCATGTTTCAGAGTGGTAAGCTGATCATTCCATAACCGGAATATCGCGTCATTACCCTCAAAAACCAATACTTGCAGGGTTTGCCCCTTAAGCCTGATGCCTGGCCCCTCGATGAATTCCACCCCGGCTTCTTCCAGAGCTCTGGTTATTGCATTCATGGTTTCAAATCTTGGCGTTACCGTTCCCCTTTCTATGTTCGCAATCGCCGGTTTAGATAGGCCGGAGGCCTTTGCTAATTCTTCCTGATTCCAATTCAAAAGCGCCCGGGCAGCCTTTATTTGTTCAAGTGTAACCATAAAATTATCCTTAAAAATCAAAGCTGAGATACACTATATTAAAATTATATTAAGATATATAATTAATATTGACAATACCCTCTACTAATAATATACTTATCTATATAAATAATATATTTATATCAACAAATCGGAGGAGGTCAAGATGTTAAACATGAATGAAGATACGGTAACTTTAGAGAAAAAAGACCATGTAAAGACGCAAATAGAAGGTTTCCGCCAGAGGATTAGCAAAAGCCGAGAGAAAATGGCCAATAGATTCTTCGAGATGAGAGCCTGCGAGCCGGAATGATTATGGAAGGTTATGTTGGGGAAATATATAATATTTGCAGCCTTGGCTTTTATAGTGTTTATTATGGCATTCTTTAGTGCAATTTTAATGCTTGTTTTGTAAATGGCGGAGATACCCTGGATTACTGAACTGGAAAAAATCAAGGGTATAAAACGGGCGGACGAGGCCGTTTTCCGCACTTTGGACAGGGTTCTATTTCATGACCGTAATAAAACCCTCGTCAGCCAGGGAAATACTCCCGGATATTACGCATTTACCGGAAGAAATGGCGGTTGGGTATATGAAAGCCAGGAACATAATTCAATATGTTTTATCTGCCTTCACCCTAATGCGAAAGGCGATGCGTTGATTTTTCCGGCAATTTATTTGCGGCCGGAAGGTGAAGACGGTTTACCGCAAATACATGCCAATTCCGATCGGTTAATTACCGAATTAATAAGACAATTGCCAAAACCCGCAGGTAATATCGAACTGGCGCGCGTACCGGTTGCGGAGCAGGATATGTATGCGGAGATTCTTCAAGAATATGTTCCGCAAAGTATAAATGAGGAAAGACTCGGATGGGGTGAAAGGATAAGGACGGTTAAAACCGGGGAAGTGGCCCGGGTTCGGCATAATCTTCTGCTGGAACACGGGAAATTACCGGAACCGTCGGAAGAAGGCCCT
>Ga0206957_1172_pt1 | contig 12182 bp, 5 predicted proteins | sample Alteio_BWOrgHeat_32_FD_152975 | JGI IMG/M metagenome (GOLD analysis project Ga0206957, IMG submission 152975) | Enriched cells from forest soil in Barre Woods Harvard Forest LTER site, Petersham, Massachusetts, United States -... | ecosystem: Environmental > Terrestrial > Soil > Temperate forest > O...
CTGTGATCTTGCTGAAGTTCTTGGAATGGCTATTGGATTACAATTACTATTTCACCTGCCACTTTTGATTGGTGTTTGTATTTCGGTGCTTGATACGTTTCTACTTTTATTTCTGATCAACTTCGGAATCCGGAAAATTGAAGCGTTCATCCTTAGCTTAATTGCAATTATCGGACTCTCACTTTTTGCCGAATTATTTTTTTCTGCTCCCGACATCACCGGAGTTGTCAAAGGACTTATTCCATACCTTCCAAACTCAAATGCCTTATATGTTGCAATTGCAATAATTGGTGCGACTGTAATGCCTCACAACCTTTATTTACACTCATCGCTTGTACAAACACGGAAGTTTGCAAAGAATAATGATTCCATCCGCCAGGCTATACGGTACAATAATATTGATTCTGCCATAGCCCTGAACCTGGCACTTTTTGTAAATGCGGCAATACTCATTCTTGCAGCATCTACTTTCTTTAAAAATGGAATGCTCGGAATTTCAGATATAAGGGATGCGGATCGTTTGCTTGCTCCATTACTTGGTACCAAATGGGCTCCAATTTTATTTGCCATTGCACTAATTGCAGCCGGGCAAAGTTCAACTATTACCGGAACGCTTGCCGGACAAATTATTATGGAGGGTTATTTAAGCCTGCGCCTGCAACCCTGGATCAGAAGGCTGATTACGCGTCTTGCAGCAATCATTCCTGCATTTATTGTTATCTATGTATTTGGTGAAGAAGAAAGTGGAAAACTACTCGTATTAAGTCAGGTTATACTTAGCATGCAATTAGGCTTTGCAATTATTCCGTTGATTCATTTTGTGAGTGATAAAAATAAAATGGGTGCATTTGCAATTAACCGGATTACAAAAGCCGCTTCCTGGTTGTGTGTAGTAATTATAGTTGTACTTAACATTAAATTAGTTATCGATTCTATTTCGGAATGGATAAAAACATCCACTCATCCAGACCTTATAGGGTTGATAACCATACCGCTTTGTCTTTTTTTATTATTTCTCTTATTTTATATTCTGCTCAAGCCATTCATTACATCCATTCGATTTTCATCCTACCGACCTCACTATACATCTGCACCATTAAAACTTGAACCAGGCAAAATATTTAAACAAATAGCAATAACCGTAGATTTTTCGGATATGGATTCAAAAACCATCAGCTATGCGCTTCAGCAAGGCGGTAAAGATGCGAGTTATGTACTTATCCATATTGTTGAGACGCCCGGAGCTATTGTCCATGGCAATGAAACAAGTGATTATGAAACACTGAGTGATAAAAAAACGCTGGATGAATATGCAAACCAATTGCGGAAAGACAATTTTAACGCAGAGATTAAATTAGGATATGGGAACCCAAAGAAAAGTATTCCCGAAATTGTTAATAAGAGCGAAGCTGATCTGCTTGTGATGGGTGCGCACGGACATAAAGCGTTTAAGGATATTCTATTCGGCACGACAGTAGAATCCGTTCGACATGGAATAAAAATTCCATTGCTTGTTGTGAGAAACTAGTTAGCAGGTTCTTCCTGCTTTTTATTCTTCTTTACACGGGATAAATAACGACGGTACAACTCACCTATCGTGTTAAACTCTTCCCTATAAAAAACGCCAAGACCTTGTGTATACGGGGAAGTAAGTGTAGTGATCGCATTATCATTTGTTCGGTTAAAGGCTTTCACCCTTATTTTTCCATCATCAGTCAATTTGTATTCAAGGTTAAAGTCGCCAACAAGCGTATTTGTATTTTGTACAACACTCGAAGAAACGCCCACGTTACCATCCACTTCCAGCCGGTTATTAAATAATTGCGTTGACAGCGCAACCTGTAACTCTTCATTGCTCACTTTGTCACCAGACCGGTACTTGACACCCAGGTCAAAATCTTTACTGATTTTTGATAACATATTACTGAGCTGATTGGAAAGCAATTCACTTGATGCAACTTTACCTGCATTTGAAGCGTCTGTTGTACCTCCGGCCAATGACTGAGGAGTAACGAAACCGCCTAATACCATAAGTGAAAACACCTGGCGATTGATTTCGAGGTCGCTGTTCACCATTGTTCTGACATCCCGGCGTGTTCCTTCGTTTACTGAAGGAAGATCAATATCAAAAGTAAAGTCGGGCGACATGAGTTTGTTTCTCAGTAAAAGTTTGCAATCAACCGGATAGCGATGTTTATAAATACCTGTAGAGTCACCGGGAAATAAAGGGCTTAACGCAGTTCTGAGCTTATAGACTGCATTTAAATTAATATCAGCATCATAAGGGTCTCCACTCCATTTAATTGTTCCTCCCTGTTCAATATCAAAACGTTTATTAATAACATTCTGAAGTGTGAATAAATAATCCCCATTTTCAATTGTATAATTTCCATACATATTGAATTTACCGAGACTATTTATATCCATCTTTATTGAACCATTTCCCCTGGTTTTGATCACGTCGCCAACTTTCTGATCAAATATCATCTGAACTTCGGCATCAGGAGTTACATCCAGATCGAAATCAAGTTGCAGCCCACTCAGATCGACTTTATATTTATTTTTTCTGACCACTGTGGAATCGTGGTTTACAAACGTTATAAAATCGCTTGATGCTACTTCAGATGGTCCGGAAAGAGGTATAAATATTTTAGTTATACCACTTTTCTTTGCAATATTAACCTTGTCTGTTTTAATATCTGCACTTATGAGAATTTCCTTCGACAAAAAACCAAATATATTAATGTACTTACCCGACACATAAGCCTGACCATAATACAGGTTATTGCTTCCTTCAAACGTATTGAGCACCATGAATTTTCTGGGAACAATATCTATATCAAACTGAAAGTTTTTAAAATTATCGTGATAAACCCTACCTCTCACAACTGCTGTTCCTGAACCAATTTTTTTATCCTTTTCAGACAATGTATTATTCTTTTTATTTTGTTCGTAGATCTGGTCATACACAATCATATCCTCGACTGAAAATGAATTCGGCTCAACAATAATATCATGCTTGCAACTATAACTTGTACCCAGGTAATCAATTGTTATTTTTCTCGCATCAACTGTCAATTTGCCTCTCAATTCAGGTTTGCTGATTATTCCGGTTGCGGTAATATTTCCGGAAAACTCACCTACGAAATCTTTGCAATAATCTTTTATATAAGGTCTGAATAAATCCAGGCTGAGTTGGGACAAAGTCATGTTTATATTAATACTATCATTTCGTTTCGGATAGTAAAAACCGGAGAAAACAATATTTGGAATAAGTTCCTTGTTAAATAACCCATTCAAAGACAAGGCTTCCTTTTCACTATTCCAGACAGTTTTAACGTATCCATTTCCAATTATCTCATCATTAAATTTCAAATCAGTAAAATTGGTATTACTAATAATCATCGGTGTTGAATATAATCCGGCCAGAATGGTTTTGCCGTTAATAATACCTTTCAGCTTAACACCTGAAGAAATAAACAAACGATTTAAATCTGCAAGATTAAATTGAGAAAAGTCAACAACCATACTATCGCCCGGATGAATAGAGGAGTTTCCACTTAAACTAATCACTTGGTTGTTGTGAGAAAAAACCATGTTATGTACATAAAAACAGGATGAATCAATTGTACATTGATTCAATGCGTTGATATTCCAGACAGAATCAGCAATAACAACCTCGGATGGCATAAAGCCAAATTTAAAATCAGGAGCGGAACCAAATACAATTTTTGTTTTAATATCTGCTTTATAGATTGGAGTTGATTTGTTATCCCACGTTATAGTTAACAACGAAGAATCGTTCTGCGTTGAAGAAGCCACTTCAAAATTCTTCAGCATTACACTATCCGTAACCCCTACAAGGTCACTGTTCATTTTCAGCGTAAGTTTTTTATTCTCCAATACGGCATTAAATTTCGCATTTACAATCTTTTTTCCGTAAACACTAAACTGAGGAGAGTTTACTTCAACATTCATTTTTTGACTTGCTGAATTAAAAGATCCTTTAACCGAAGTTCCATTTGCAATTTCATAAGCAGGTAAGAATAAACGTGTAAAATCCGACGTTTTTTTAAACGTAGCATTTACTTCAAATTGCTGTTCCTGTGGTGACTTAATAATATGCGAAGACATATACGCCGGCATTACTCCGTTCAGTAAATTTTCCAATGATTCCGGCAATTCGTGGATCATATATTTCCCGGCTATTTCACAGTCAATAAAATCAGATGATATTTTCAATTGCTTATTTTTTTTGTCGTCCACAGCAGAAATATTCAGGCAACCGAAATTATACCTGGCTGTATCCACATTCACTTTCGTATTGCATATGTCCACAAGCCCGGTTAGGTTATCAATTGAATTTCCTCTCATTTTAAAACTCAGTTGAGATGACAAGGAGATAGCTTTACCATTCTTTACCAGATGAAGCGCTGTTAGATTGGCGCGATCAATAGTAGCATCAAAATTCAGTAAGGGAAGCTTTTGGCTTAAATCAATATTGCCTTTAAAATCGAGTTTGAGATTTTCTTCATTAACAGTCAGCAAACCATCAAATATTTTCTTTGTCAGTCTTGCCTGAACTTTTGCATCTTTATAACTGTACCCCATGGCATCAAAACGCAAAATCGTACCATCTAATTTTGCATCCAGCTTATCACTTTCTACTCCGCTTCCATCAATATCTGCATCAAGTGCAACAATTCCGATCTGCTTCACCATCATTAATTTTCCAAGATTAAAACCAGTCGATTTAATTTTTCCATTATAATACAATCTTTTCTGATCCATGTTTTCCTTCATTGCAAGGTCGGTTGAGACACTACCGAGTGCAGAACTAAATTGGCCGTATGCGACAAAATCATTTAAAAATCCTGTGAATTTTCCTTTGAACGAAATGAAACCTAAAGAGGAAATATTAGCAGGCAACTGCAATTTATTTCCATCTGAGAAAGGATACAATGGGAATTTATCCAAATCTGACTTAGTTGTAGTGAGTTCCTTTACATTCAGATTCATTACAAAATTATCTACATCTGGCAGGCCGGTGAGATCCATATTTCCTTCAAAATAAGTGGAACTTGCCCAATGAATTTTCATGTTCTTGGTTTTCAGATTATCAACTGTTCCATTTACATCACCCGAAAACAAAACGGTCTCTTTCACACCCTTAAGAGCCGGCGCAAAATAAGCTACATCATTTATATCTACGCGAGCATTATTCATATGAGAAATCATTTTTACTTTATGATTGTAATCCAGAAAGTCGCTATACTGCTTGTACTTCATTTTATAATCACCGGTAATATGTGTGCTTTCTGTTTCAATATCCAGTTTACTGGCACTAATCAACACAGACGAAAGACTGATATCCGCAGTCATCTTCTTCAGAAAAAAACCACACTTTTCATGAGCACTCAGATTTTCTATTCCAAAATACAAAGTGTCTTTCTGGAAATGAATATTCTTTAATTCACCATTTACTTTTTTACATAAAAGATCGAAATAATTCATGCCATTTGTTTTATCTGTATCATTTTCATCTTTATAAACAAATGTGACATTATTCAGCAAAACATTTTGGCATTTTAGAGTCCACATGGATGTGTCCGATTTTGCCGTGTCGGCTGAAAACAAATTCACCAGAAACTGATAGTTAAAATTCTGCTCACTTTTATACTTAACCAATTTTGCCACGGGATTAACCAACTCCAACTCAGAAACATCCAGTAAATGTTTTTTAAAACTGAGCTTTGTTATATCCATCTTCAGCTCATTAAAAAAAAGCAATGTATCCTGGTGTTGGTCCTGGATATAAACATCACGCAATACCAGTTTTTTAAAAAATTCAACATCAACTTCTCCTACAGTAACTTTTGTATGAAGCTTAGATGAATAATAGGCTGCTAACTCTTGTGTAAGTGAAGTTTGAACAGCTTCAGAACGAAGCAATATAACACAACCCGTTAATAACAACGTGAGTGTTAGTAAAGTAAACAACACTATTTTAAACAGTTTTTTGATAACTTTATGATTGTATTGACAAATTTAATCAAACAAGGCTTTTAAACCTTGTTTAAATGAACAAAAAGCTTGCCGGATATATCAGATAAAATAACGATTCTAGGTATTGAATCTTCCTGTGATGACACTGCCGCCGCTGTAATTCAAAACGGTAAATTACTTTCCAATATTGTAGCTGGTCAAAATATACATATGCAATATGGAGGAGTTGTTCCTGAACTTGCTTCACGGGCGCATCAGCAGAACATCATACCCGTTATTGATTCCGCTATTAAGAAGGCAAACGTAAACATAAATGAATTAGATGCTGTAGCATTCACCCGTGGTCCCGGACTTATCGGCTCCCTGCTTGTCGGAACTTCATTTGCCAAAGGATTTTCACTTGCACTGAACATTCCACTTATTGAAGTGAATCATATGCAGGGGCATGTACTGGCTCATTTTATTCACGACAACTCAAACTCTCCACAACCTTCGTTTCCATTTTTATGTCTCACGGTTTCGGGTGGCCATACTCAAATTGTTCTGGTAAAAGATCATTTGCAAATGGAAATTATTGGCGAAACCATTGATGATGCCGCAGGAGAAGCATTTGACAAAGCCGCTAAAATCATTGGACTTCCGTATCCGGGCGGACCACTCATTGATAAGCTGGCAAAAGAAGGAAATCCGGATGCAATTAAATTTCCTCATCCGCAGATACCAGGATTAAATTTCAGTTTCAGCGGTGTTAAAACTTCTTTCTTGTATTACGTAAATGACCGGATCAAACAGGATGCTCATTTCATTGAAAAACATAAAACCGATCTTTGTGCTTCTATACAAAAAACAATTATTGACATATTAATCCATAAACTCAAACTTGCTTCAGATCAAACAGGAATAAACCAAATAGCACTTGCAGGTGGAGTCTCTGCTAATAGCGGCTTACGGACCGCTCTTCAAGATACAGCCGTCTCCGAAAATTGGTCTGTTTACATTCCAAAATTTGAATATTGTACAGATAATGCAGCGATGATTGGAATTACAGGCTATTACAAATTTTTAAAAAAAGAATTCAGCAAACAGAATATAACAGCGACTGCAAGATATGCTATATAAGAAATGAAGGCACTGTTAAAAATAAAAATGCTTTTTATGTTTGTTTGCATTGCAGGTTTGAATCTGTATTCAGATACAATAGACTTTGTTCCCAAGGATAGTGTACTCGAAGAAAACGCTCACAAAATTCAACCCCGTCAAACGGTAATAAAAGGAAATCCACTTGCCATCTTATGGGGTCCTGTTATGTATACAGCGGAATACAGAATGATGGAAGAAATAGCAGTGGGCTTCCATGAATCCTATCAGTTTGGAGTATCATTTTTAGGAGAAAGTCCTGTACTGGGATTAGTCGCTCTGCAAACCCCTCCAACGCAACAAAAATTGAATTTTTCTGTTTATGGTTACAGGGTGCAGGGGGCTTATAAATATTACTACATGAAACGACATAATGCACCATGCGGCCTGTATGTCGGGCCGCTTATTTCATACGCTACTGCTACAGTTAAAGAATCCAGCACTGGTTTAAACATGAAAGAAACAAATTTCAATTTAAATCTGATTAGCGGTTGGCAAGTGGTTGCAAAAAAGGGCCTGGCTTTTGATGTTTGTATTGGATTTGGATACAGAAATGAATATGCCCGTAACTACAGTCCTCCTAATACGTACGATCCGGCTGATTTTGTACTAAGACCTAGTCACTTTAATATTTTACTATCTGTAAATATTGGATTTGGTTTTTAAGTTTATTGAATAATAATTTTCTTTCTTTCAACAGATTTTACTCCCTGAGTTTCAACTTCAATAAAATAAACACCTTTACTGATTTGAGAAACATCAATCACAGACTTACTTTCAGTTACTGTTTTGGTCAGCACGCAAGTCCCCAAAACAGTATAAAAACTTAACAGACTATTTCCTGACAGGATATTGTGAAAATCAAGCGTTAAAAATCCTGATGATGGATTCGGATAAATCGTAAATAAATTTTCAGCAGACGGATTTTTAATTCCAGTTGTAACTGGCTTAAGTTTAACATCCAGTGTTATGACTTTTCCTGATTGTAATGAAACGGAATTTATAATTTTTGTAATGTAACCAGCCTTTGATAGCTGCACTGAATAAGTACCTGTATCAACAAGGCCTACAGCATAAGTACCATCCAGTTTGGTGCTGTCAGAAACAGATGTTGTCTGAATTTGAATACCCGCAGTATTTATTGGCAAACCTGTTACAGAATCCGTTACAATGCCTTCTAAATAAGCTGCCCTTTTATAATCGGGAGTCAACACATACAAACCTCCTCCGAATATATTCGTCACCAGTATATTTCCGGAAGGAAGAAAAGGATAGGCTCCCCAGGCTCCGCCATAACCACCACCGGATTCAGCCACGTCGGTATCGTAATTTCCAACCTGCACCAGGTTTCCAGGCCGATGGCCATCGAATATCACAACTCCATCTTTGTAATAAGAACAAACAACCCAATCATTTTTAACATGACAATTATGGATAATTGATTGGGATCCCGGATTAGACTGGATCTGATCCAACTCTGAGATGTTAAAAGGATCTGTTACATCATATGAAGTGAGAAAAGAATTATCGACTTCGTCTGTCGTAAAAAGCGTTTTACTATCGTCCGATAACCATGTATTGTGTGTAACTGAACCCGGGGTTATTTGCGGTGTACCAATTACAGTTGGGTTAGCTTTGTCTGAAACATCCATGACTGAAAAATGTCCGGCATAAATATTTGCTGCATAAAGTATATTGTTTCTCACATAACCATCGTGAATATACTCTCCACTGAACAATCCTTCTATTACCGGATTCCAGGGATCAGCCAGGTTGCAAATCAGCGCTCCAACGTAAGTTCCGCCGTACAAGTAAGCGTAGCCATTATCAATATGAAGCGTATGAGCTTTCTTTAAAGTATCTCCATTGTAAAGTGGTTGCCAATATTTACTTTGAAAATTATTTGCAGGTAACTTACTCAGGTCGATGATTTGCAAACCACTTCCCCCTTCCGATACAACATACGCGTACTTTCCAAAAGTCTCAACCTCTTTCCATAAACTATTGGGACCTGGTACTTGCCCAACTTCGAACGGTGCATCCGGATTTGTTACATTAACAATTGACAAACCCAATGATGCTCCGACAAGTGCATATTCATTTCCAAGGCTATCAACATAACCCCACACGTTTGCGCATGTTTGCCCAGGGTAATCAAGGTTGGAACGATATGTAATATTTTTTTGCGCGGAACTATTATTCCAAAAATTTAACACTAAAAAAAATAGTACAAAACATCGGATGATCTTCATTTTCATTCTTTTACGGTTTATTCAATATAAGAAAAAACAAGGTATAAAACAACAAAGCCCCGATTATCGGGGCTTTGCGCACTATCAGAATATCAGTAACTAAATATCCATTGACGTCTGACTGGGTTTACCACCCTTCTTTTTTTTATCTTCAGAAGGAAGTTTTGGCAATACACCCGGTTTTTCTTTACGGATTGCAGCAACAGGAGAATCTTCTGCATCTTCAAATTCCTCTGCATTCTCAACTGGTTTTTCTTTTGGTATCAGCAAGTTTGCTTCTTTGATCTTGTTATCGGTAAGCTTATTTCCTTTGGCTTTCATGCCTTTCACTTCGATCAACTCAACAAGGTTTATTTTTTTCGCTTTCAGCTCTTTCTTAGAGAAAACAAGCTCTACAACCGGATTTGGTTGAGTGGTTGCAAGCTCAAGGAATGAACCTTCCGATTCACTGATAAATAAAACTTTTTTATCCGTTGGTTCAATTTCAAAACGTTTTACATAATACGTTTTATCTTTTCCGTCGAAATAAATTGCAGATACGGGTAAGCTTGGATAGAATTTCTCGATAAGAATAATATCCTCATCAAAATGCGTCACTAAATCATACGAATATAATTTGTAATGACCACTTTGTGTAATGGCAAGTATTTTATCATCACCGGAAAATTCACCGAGGTATGTTCCATATTCATCTTTATTCAAACGATGTACCGAATCATCAAACCATATTTTTTCTGTCCTCAATACACCAGCTCCCTTAGTGATCAATACAATTTTTTTAACGTGATACTTCGTAACCACATTACCCATAGTGCCACGTGCTTTAATCGCCAGATCCGCGAAATTCACATCGAACTCCAGTTTTCTTAATCCAGGCAATGGTTTTAAATGAACACGTACAATTTCTGATTCGCCGTTTGGATTTGCAGTGAAGTACAATACTTCTGATTCAGCAGTTCCTTTGGTCAGATCATATTCTTTATCACGGGTAACACCAGTTACAGGAAAACGTTTCATCATTGAAGCGCCTTTTTTACCATCACGGTAAATCATATTGTATGTAGTATGTTCGTCATTTTTCCTGAACACATTTACATAAATAATATCTTTCCCTATAAAAGCTTTATCCGCAACCTTTACCACTTTCATCTTCCCGTCCCGGGTAAACGCAATAATATCATCAATATCAGAGCAATCGCAAACGAATTCATCCTTCTTTAAACCAAGACCAATAAATCCTTCCTCCCTGTTCACATATAATTTTTGATTTGCAACAACGACTTGTCTCACTTCAATATTTTCAAATGAACGGATTTCTGTTTTACGTTCACGGCCTTTTCCATATTTCGTTTTGAGGTTTTTGAAATAGTCAATTGCAAATTCAGTCAGATTAGCAAGATAGTGCTTAGTCTGCTCCATCTTTGATTCCAGGTCCTTGATCTGATCATCTGCTTTTATGCTATCAAAGCGTGTAATACGGATCATTGGAATTTTTGTCAAACGATCCAGATCCTCGTCATGAATCTCACGTACCAGCTTCCGTTTATGTGGCTTGAAGCGTTCGTACAGGTATTCAAATAAGCTTTCTTTATTATTATGCTTTTTGAAATCAATGTACATTTCTTCTTTAATGAAGATTTTTTCAAGTGAAGCAAAATGCCATTGTTCTTTTAATTCCGACAATTCGATTTCAAGCTCTTTCTTCAATAAACCAAGTGTCTGATGAGTTGAGATTTTAAGCATCTCATTCACACCAACAAAACGTGGACGATCATGTTCAATAATACATGCATTCGGAGAAATCGAAACTTCACAATCTGTAAATGCATAAAGCGCATCAATAGTCATGTCCGGGGACACATCAGGTGCCAGATGAATCTGGACTTCTACATTTTCAGAAGTATTATCCTCCACTTTTTTAATCTTGATCTTTCCTTTGTCGTTTGCCGCAAGGATAGAGTCAATTAATGATACAGTTGTCGTTCCAAATGGAATTTCAGTAATCACCAACGTTTTTTTACTGAGTTGTGAAATTTTTGCACGCACACGAACCCGTCCTCCGCGTAAACCATCATTGTAGTTCGAAAAATCCGCGGAACCACCTGTCATAAAATCAGGATAAACATCCGGTTTGCGTCCTTTCAACACCTGGATAGACGCATCAATCAGCTCATTGAAATTATGCGGCAGTATTTTGCAGGCCAGACCAACGGCAATCCCTTCTACACCCTGGGCAAGCAGCAATGGGAACTTAATCGGAAGTGTTTCCGGCTCTTTGTTACGGCCATCATAACTTGCCAACCATACGGTCGTCTTTGGATTGAAAGCAACTTCCAATGCAAACTTCGACAAACGTGCTTCGATGTAACGTGGTGCAGCTGCAAAATCACCTGTCAGAACGTTACCCCAGTTTCCTTGTGTGTCGATCAACAAATCCTTCTGACCAAGTTGCACCATGGCATCCCCAATTGAAGCATCTCCGTGCGGGTGATACTGCATGGTATGTCCGATGACATTCGCCACTTTATTGTAACGCCCATCTTCTTTTTCCCACATGGAATGCATGATGCGACGCTGAACAGGTTTTAAACCATCTTCAATAGCAGGTACCGCACGTTCCAGGATAACATAAGAAGCATAATCAAGGAACCAGTCCTTGTACATTCCTGAAACCTGGATTATATTACGATCATTATTTTCACCACCGTTGTCAGCACCATTATCTGCTGAATTTTCAGAATCGTTATTTTTTTTACTGTCTTCCATAATTTATTTATTCTGTTTCAT
>Ga0206957_1123_pt2 | contig 12054 bp, 14 predicted proteins | sample Alteio_BWOrgHeat_32_FD_152975 | JGI IMG/M metagenome (GOLD analysis project Ga0206957, IMG submission 152975) | Enriched cells from forest soil in Barre Woods Harvard Forest LTER site, Petersham, Massachusetts, United States -... | ecosystem: Environmental > Terrestrial > Soil > Temperate forest >...
GAAAATACCCATTAGATACCCACAAAACCACTTGCCTTCCAACGTGCTTTGTGGTTTTCCATGTCCTCCTGATACAATCCTGCGAGACGCGAAGCGGCTGCGCAGGATTCATTTTTACACTTTACATGATCCTGTGCAGCGCCTTGGCGCTCACAGGATTTAAACATAGGGAACCATATGCAAGTTTCGGAACTGGAATCTACAGGATTAAAGAAGACGTTTAAAGTCACCGTCGAAGCGGATCAAATAAATGCACAGATGGATGCGGAGCTTAAGCTCGCCGGCGAACGCGTCAAAATTCCGGGGTTCCGTCCGGGATTCATCCCGATGAAAGTTCTGCAGCAGCGTTATGGCAAGAGCATCCAGCCGGACGTGCTTAAAGCCATCATCAACCAGACCAGCGGTGAAATCATCGCGCAGAAGAACCTCAAGCCGGCGATGACGCCGCAGATTAATATAGAAGATTATAAGGAAGGCCAAGCGCTGGTGTTCACCATGTCGCTCGAGTCTTTCCCCGAGATACCGGAAATTTCGTTCGACGGAATCACGTTGGAGCGCAAAACGTTTGATATCGAGGAAAAAGAAATCAACGAAACGATAGAGCGCATCGCCGGTCGCAACCCGAAATTCACCCCGCTTGAAGAAGGCAGCAAAGCTAAATTAGGAAATGTCGTTAGTATTGATTTCAAGGGTATGATCGACGGCATCGCCTTTGATGGTGGATCGGCAAAAGATTTTATGCTGGAGTTGGGAAGCAACCAGTTCATTGGAAATTTTGAAGAACAATTAGTTGGCCTGAAAAAAGGTGACGACAAAATTGTAAACGTCACCTTCCCAAAGGATTATCAGGCCGAGAACTTGGCAGGTAAGGATGCGTCATTTGCCGTCAAGGTAAAAGAGATTTACCGCAAGGAAACGGCGGAGGCTGACGACGAATTTGCCAAAAAATTGGGCTTTGCCGATCTGCGCGCTTTCCGCGAAGGCATCCGCAATCAGCTCATAAAAGAATATGAGCAGGTCGTGCGTAATCATCTCAAAAGACAACTCTTTGACGCGTTGGAAAACAAGGTCGAATTCGAATTGCCGCAATGTATGCTCGACCTCGAATTTACCAGCATCTGGGAACGCCTGAAAGAGGCGAAAGCCCGCGGCGAAGATATGATGGATGGCAAAGACGAAGCGGAACTGGAGAAGGAATACCGGGAAATTGCCGCACGCCGCGTGAAGCTCGGCTTAATGTTGGCCAGCATCGGCAGCCACCAGAAACTCCAGATCACCCGCGAAGAACTCGGCCGCGCTGTCATGCAGCAGGCGAATCAATATCCGGGACAGGAAAAACAGATCATGGAATTCTATCGTAGCCATCCGGAACGTCTCGATGATATGCGCGGGCCGATATTGGAAGAGAAGGCGGTGGACTTCATTCTCAGCAAAGTCACATTCAATGATCGCAAGGTATCGGTCGACGAGCTGGTGAAAGAAAGTGAAGAAGACGGCGAAATCAGAAAAAAAGCCAAATCCGCTAAATCAAAAACGGCTAAGGCTGAAGACGCCCCCAAAAAATCCGCTGCCAAAAAGAAGAAATAAGCGCCAGAATAATAACCCCTTTCCTTTTTCAGGAGTGGTGCGCTATTTTTACTAACACATTATTAACCTTTGGCCGCTACACAGGTACTGGTAGACGAATAATTTACACCTATATGATAAGGTAGAACTATGGCAAAAGACGCTCTCGAAGTTTACAATAACATGCTGGTGCCGATCGTGGTCGAACAGACCAGCCGCGGCGAACGCAGCTACGATATTTATTCGCGACTCCTCAAGGAGCGCATCATTTTCATAGTGGGCGGCATTGATGACAATGTGTCATCTGTGGTGTGCGCGCAGTTGCTCTTCCTGGAATCGGAAAATCCCGATAAAGAGATTTTCATGTACATCAATTCGCCGGGTGGCGTCGTTACTTCGGGTCTCTCGATTTACGACACGATGCAATATATACGTCCGAAGGTGTCAACGCTGTGTTTCGGTCAAGCGGCCTCGATGGGCTCTCTGTTGCTCGCGGCGGGTGCAGCGGGAAGTCGTTTTGCGTTACCCAATGCCCGCATCATGATTCACCAGCCGTCGGGTGGTTTCTCCGGGCAGGCGACTGATATCGAAATTCATGCTAAGGAAATTCTGAGCCTGAAAGCGCGACTGAACCAGATCTACGTCAAACATACCGGTCAGAAAATTTCTCATATCGAGAAAAATATGGAACGCGATAATTTCCTCAGTGCCGAAATGGCTAAAGAATTCGGCATCGTCGACCAGATTATTGAGAAGCGTAGCGCTGAAGACGCCGCAGCGATGAAGAAGAAAGACTAGATTTAGGTTCCTCGCTATGCGGGGATGAAAAGGAGAATATGGTAACCAAAGCAGGAAGCGGTAAAGAATCATCAAAGAACACGCGTTATTGCAGCTTCTGCGGCAAGAGCGAGCACGAGGTGCGCAAGCTGATTGCGGGTCCAACCGTATTCATCTGCGACGAATGCGTTGTGCTGTGCATGGACATCATCCGCGCTGCCGACAAAGGCGTGCTGGCCAAGGAAGGTGACGACATCGCCAAACCGGCCGATATCCGCAAGGTTCTGGATGATTACGTTATCGGCCAGGAACAGGCGAAGAAAATTCTCTCCGTTGCCGTGCACAACCATTATAAACGTATTTCGCTGATCGAAAAGAATTCCGATGTCGAGTTGGCGAAATCCAACATTCTGCTCATTGGCCCCACCGGGTCGGGTAAAACGCTGCTGGCGCAAACGCTGGCGCGCATCCTCGACGTGCCGTTTACCATGGCCGATGCAACGACGTTGACCGAAGCCGGTTACGTCGGTGAAGACGTAGAAAATATCATCCTGCGCTTGCTGCAGGCCGCCGATTACAATGTCGAGCGGGCGCAGCGCGGCATCGTCTACATCGACGAAGTCGATAAAATTTCGCGCAAATCCGATAACCCGTCCATTACGCGCGACGTATCGAGCGAGGGCGTACAACAGGCATTGCTCAAAATCATGGAAGGCACGGTTGCCAGCGTTCCGCCCCAGGGCGGCCGCAAACATCCGCAGCAGGAATTCTTGCAGGTCGACACCGCCAACATCCTCTTTATTTGCGGCGGTGCCTTCTCCGGCCTCGAAAAAATCATCGCTACGCGTGGACGCGGCACGGCTATCGGCTTCGCTGCCGACGTGCGCAGCAAGGAAAATCAACGTGTCGGCGAAACGCTGGCACAGGTTGAACCGGAAGATCTGCTCAAATTTGGTCTTATCCCCGAATTCGTAGGCCGTCTGCCGGTATTAGCGACGCTGACCGACCTCGACGAACCGGCGCTCATCTCGATCCTGACCGAACCGAAGAATGCGTTGGTCAAGCAATACGGAAAACTATTTGAAATGGAAGGCGTGCGCCTGCGTTTCTCCGATGACGCTTTGAAAGCTATCTCCAAAAAAGCAATCAAGCGTAAAACCGGAGCGCGCGGACTCCGCGCAATCTTAGAAGGTATTCTGCTCGATCTCATGTATGAACTACCAAGCATGGTGAATGTCGAAGAAGTCATCATCAACGCCGATGTCGTCGATAATGGCGCGCCGCCGGTCATCGTTCATGCTGAACAGAAACGCGAAAGCAAGAAACCGCACTAAGCTGAAACGCTTTAAATTCTGCGCTTTTCCAAGGGCATCACGCTCGCTCTTAACGCTAAAGATAAGGCGCGGCGCGCCCTTCCAAGACATTTTTTTCAGAAAAAATTACGATTTGTTGTTTACAAGTCTTTTTTTCCGTGCTTGATTCCAAGGTGTCGCTCGTGACTAAGGCCTCACACATGAGGGTTTCAGCCACTTGCGTGAGTCTTATTTTTCAATCAACGCAACAAAGGGAGTTAGACAATGAACAAGAACGAACTGATTGCCGAAGTGGCAGACAAGACCGATCTCACCAAAGCTAAGGCTGCGGAAACGATCGACGCTTTCATTTCCGTTATCTCCAAGTCGCTGTCTAAGGGCGAAGAAATCCGCCTCGTCGGCTTCGGTACCTTCACCGTCGTACACCGCAAGGCGACCGAAGGCCGTAACCCGCGCACTGGCGCCGTTATCAAGATCGCCGCTTCCAATAAAGCGAAGTTCAAGGCCGGCAAGGCCCTGACCGAAGTGGTCAACAAGAACAGCAAGCGTAAAGCTGCTTAATGATTGTCATTCCCGCGTAGGCGGGAATCCATTCGTTAAAAGACGCCCGGAGCAATCCGGGCGTTTTTTTATGCAAAAACGACGGTTGCAAAGGCGATTAAAACCATGTAAAAGGCCTTCTCCGTCGGCAATGACGGGCGATTAGCTCAGCTGGTAGAGCATCTCGTTTACACCGAGAGGGTCGGCGGTTCGAGCCCGTCATCGCCCACCACCCGTTTCGCCCGCGCTTTAGCGCGGTCTTGTGAAACGGAGTGTCCGCCGTAGCTGTCGAGCTTTTAGCGAGGTAGCGAAGGGGGACTGGAAGGTATATACTACATAGACACTCTTTTGCGGGGGTGTAGCTCAGTTGGTTAGAGCGTCGCCCTGTCACGGCGAAGGCCGCGGGTTCGAGTCCCGTCACTCCCGCCACTTACAAAAATGGGGCTTCTTAGCCCTTTTTTTGTAAGTGGAGATAGTTACTCGAACCCGCACGGGTTCGTAAAATTTTCAGGAAGAAAATTTTGACGGCACAACCCCGCACTTGTTGCGGGGGAGCCGCCGCTTGACGGTGCGAAGCCAGTAGGCGAGCATCAATCCCGTCACTCCCGCCACTTCCTCATTTAAAGAAATATTTCACGGGCATATTTCTGCCTTCGTGATGGCCTGCCTTTAGTGATGCTTGCCCATTGCCTTCAATAACTGCAATAACAGATTGATAATATCGAGATAAATTTTAATTGAGATCTGCATAGCATCAGTCCAGTCATCCCATCCGCTCGATTTCGACGCATTTTTCTGAGCAAGCGCGTTAAAATCAAATACGAGATAGATCGTAAAAATAATGACGCCGAAGAAAGACATGACGCGTTGCTTGGCATTGTCCATGCCCCAAATAATGTTTATCACATTACCCAACAACAATAAACAAAGCGCGCCGAAAAGCGGGATTTGAAGAAATCCCAAATTAACATGGGAATATACACCAATGAGTGCCGTGGCAAAAACGATTGTCGCTGTAAGCGCTAACACCCTTCGGCCAAGGCCATGATCAATATTAATAAGGCTATATTCAAGTTCGATACCGGTGGTAATCGACCAGATCGAGAAAAGCGTAAATGATACCGATAAAGGCTGATAAACACCCCATAAAAGCAAGGTCAAAAAGAGAACGAAATTCGATATAAGCAGCCCGCCAATAAAACGCGGCGAAAATAAAACGGCGCAGCCCGGATTACTTACTCTCATACCATGCAGGTTAGATGTGATTTCTACTCCGTCAACCTCATCACCACGGTTAAAAAGACGGAAAACGAAATGGGTCGCCAGCCATGTGATGGCAAGCTGCATGCCCACAATAAAAAAAGTTTTCGCGAAGAGGGTGGGGAAAAGATTATCCATATTGTATTTATCCTTTTGATATTTCCGTAAGCGGATTATATCTTGGGATTATGAACAGATAATTAAAACGAGGGGTGCATCGATTAGGCTCCCTCGATTTTTGCCTTTGATAGCTATAATCCCTAAAAAAGAATAAATGCCATTTAAGTTTTTTTACAAAAATCCCTTTGTATCCACGACATAAACTGATTATAACCTTTGCATGAATCAGCTTCTCGCCTCTTATTTTCCCATCCTTGTTTTCCTCGCCATCGCGGTCGTGCTGGCGGGACTCATGGTGTTCCTGCCGATGGTTATCGCCCGCCAGAAGCCCGACAGCGAAAAAGTTTCGGCTTATGAATGCGGATTCGACGCTTTCGGCGATGCCCGCGGCAAGTTCGACGTACGGTTTTACCTTGTCGCCATTTTATTCATCATTTTCGACCTCGAAGTGGCCTTTTTATTCCCCTGGGCGGTATCGCTTAAAACCATCGGCGCGGCCGGTTTCTGGTCGATGATGGCGTTTCTCGGCGTACTCACCGTCGGCTTTATCTATGAATGGAAAAAAGGAGCGCTGGAATGGGAATAATAACCGCATCGGCTCCCAGCCAGGATGCGCTACTCACCAATATTTTCGAGGAATATGGCGATAAAGGCTTCGTTATCACGCAGATGGATAAGCTCGTCAACTGGGCGCGTACCGGCAGTTTGTGGCCGATGACGTTCGGGCTGGCCTGCTGCGCTGTTGAGATGATGCAGGCTGCCGCCTCGCGTTACGACATGGATCGCTTCGGCCTTGTCTTCCGCCCCAGTCCGCGCCAGTCGGACGTTATGATCGTCGCCGGGACGCTGTGCAACAAAATGGCACCGGCGTTACGCAAGGTGTATGACCAGATGGCTGAACCGCGCTACGTGATTTCGATGGGTAGCTGCGCCAATGGCGGCGGCTATTACCATTATTCCTATTCCGTCGTGCGCGGCTGCGACCGCGTCGTTCCGGTCGATGTCTATGTCCCCGGCTGCCCGCCGACGGCCGAGGCGCTGATGTACGGCGTGCTGCAGCTGCAGAAAAAAATCCACCGGACGGGGACCATCATCAGATGAGTATCGCAGATCAAATTTTGCAGAAATTTGCTGCAACCCAGGAGATTGTACACGACCAACTCATCCTCCATACCGACCGCGCACATCTCATCCCGCTGCTTACCTTCCTGCGCGATGATGAGGGGTGCCAGTTCAAGCAGCTGATCGATATCGCCGGCGTCGATTATCCCGAACAGCCGGAGCGTTTCGAGGTGGTGTATAACCTGCTCAGCCTTACCCATAACCAGCGCATCCGCGTCAAGGTGACGACCGATGACAAAACGCCGGTCCCATCGGCTGTGGAGCTGTTTTCCAGCGCCGGATGGTATGAGCGCGAGGTATGGGATATGTACGGCGTGCTGTTCGACGGCAATCCTGACCTGCGGCGCATCCTCACCGATTACGGCTTCGACGGCCATCCGCAACGCAAGGACTTCCCGCTGACCGGCTATGTCGAAGTGCGTTATGACGAAGAGCAGAAACGCGTCGTGTATGAACCGGTGAAACTCACGCAGGCCTATCGCAGCTTCGATTATTTAAGCCCGTGGGAAGGCCCGAATTACGCGCCATTGCCGGGCGATGAAAAGGTGGCTAAAAATGGTTAGCAAGCGCAGCGAGCTTAGCATTTTTGCCATCCCGGCGAAGGCCGGGACCCATTCGCGAATGGATTCCCGCCTACGCGGGAATGACGATAAAGAGAAGTAGTATGACCAAAAAACCCAAAATCGCATTCACCCTGCGCGATGCCCGGCTTGAGGATTTCGAGGAAATTTACAGCATTTTTTGCCATGTGCTGGAAGAGGGGAAAACCTATTCCTATACGCTGGAAGAAATGACGCCGGAACGTTCGCTGGCTTACTGGATATCCGCTCCGGGCACGCATTGCATCATAGCCGATGTGAAGGGCAAAGTCGCAGGCGTTGCCGCCGTTCGCCCCAACCGCACGGGCAGGGCAGGGCACGTCGCCAATGCATCCTTCATGGTGCATCATGGCTATCGCAAACAGGGCATTGCCAAGGCGCTGGGAAAGAAGGCGCTCAACCTCGCCAAAAAAGAAGGCTACAAGGCGATGCAGTTTAACTTCGTCGTCAGCGCCAATCAGCCGGCGGTGGAACTGTGGATGGATCTGGGCTTCAAGGTCGTCGGCACATTGCCCAAAGGTTTCAAGCACGCCACCAAAGGCAAGGTGGACGTCTACATCATGCACAGGTTCTTATGAGCTTTATCGGACGTTCATGGCGAGGAGAAGAACGGCTCTGGAAGGTATTCTGGCTCTATGGGTTTTTGCTGGGAATATGCATTCAAATTGTTTTTGCTGTTTTATCAATTGCACTCGCTCACGCATCACCTTCATTAGCGGGGTTTGGTTCTATTCCAATAGGGATATTTAGTTTAGTTTATTATATCTGGCTTTATATTTCGATGTGGAGGTGTGCCTTTAACGCCGACTGGACAATCTTCAGTTATATCGTAAGGTTATTTGTTGGTATTGGTGCAGTAGGCATATTCGCTGCCATCATAGTGATTATCGGTCTCATAGTAACCGGCCACAGCCGATATTTTACCTACGCTATAGAATGCAATCAACAGATAGAAGATACCGCTATGGTTTCACTCAAAAATGGAACCAGCTTTGGCAAAGAAGAGCAAAGCGATATGTTTAAAAAATGTATGAATAGCAAGATAGAAAAAGATGAGGCATCTCAATCCGGTATTATTGCGCCCACAAAAGAAAAACCATCGTGGGATGCCTATTATCTCGATGCCTGTAAACAAAATATGACTGATTACGCCAGGAAAAATAACATCGATCCCCAGCAATATATTGATGAGAATCAAGTTTGGTTACAAGACTGCGTGCAGGCGTACAAAAAAGAAAATGCCGCAGGGAGTAAAAAAGCGCCATGACCCAGCCTGCACGCGACATCAAAAACCTTACGCTTAATTTCGGGCCGCAGCATCCGGCGGCGCATGGCGTGTTGCGTCTGGTACTGGAGATGGACGGCGAGGTGGTCGAGCGCGCCGATCCCCATATCGGCCTGCTTCATCGCGGCACCGAAAAGCTGATTGAACATAAAACCTATCTTCAGGCGCTGCCGTATTTCGACCGGCTGGACTATGTCTCGCCGATGAATCAGGAACATTGTTATTCGCTGGCGGTTGAAAAGCTGCTTGGCTGCAAGGTACCGCTGCGCGCGCAATACCTGCGTGTGCTGTTTTCCGAGCTGACGCGCCTGCTCAACCATCACCTCAATATCACAGCGCAGGCACTCGACGTCGGCGCGATGACGCCGCTTTTGTGGTTGTTCGAAGAGCGTGAGAAAATCCTTGAGTTTTATGAGCGGGCATCCGGCGCGCGTTTCCATTCCGCTTATATTCGCCCCGGCGGCGTGCATCAGGATATTCCCATCGGCATGGATGAGGACATTTATAATTTCGCCGAGCGTCACAGGAAATATATCGACGATATGGACAATCTGCTGACGCCTAACCGCATCTTCAAACAGCGGCTGGTCGATATCGGCGTAGTGACGGCTGAGCAGGCCATGGACCGGGGATTTACCGGCCCGATGCTGCGTGGTTCCGGCGTTGCCTGGGATTTGCGCAAGAGCCAGCCGTATGAAGTCTATGATAAGCTCGATTTCGATATCCCCATCGGCAAAAATGGCGATTGCTATGACCGTTACCTGGTGCGCATGGAAGAAATGCGCCAGTCGCTGCGCATCATCAAGCAGTGCATTGAAAAAATGCCAACCGGACCGGTGGTGACGGACGATCCGCGCATTGCTCCGCCCAAGCGCGCCCTTATGAAATCCTCGATGGAAGCACTCATCAATCACTTTAAATTATACAGCGAAGGTTATCATGTGCCAGCCGGGGAAACCTATGCCGCCGTCGAAGCGCCCAAGGGCGAATTCGGCGTTTATCTCGTCTCCGACGGCAGCAATATGCCCTACCGCTGCCGCATCCGCGCCCCAGGTTTTGCGCACCTGCAGGCGCTGGACTTTATGTGCGAGGGGCATATGCTTGCCGACGTCGTAGCGATCATCGCTACGATGGACATTGTATTTGGAGAAATCGACCGATGAAACAGTCATCATTTCTGAAATGCATTTGCGGAGTATTATTGTTGCTGGCAACGGCAATACCGGCAGCTAACGCGCAGCAACCAATGACCGCACAACCGGGGAGACAGCGTCAACCGGCAGCACAAGCGCAGAATTTTCCTAAGCTTCCCCCCTCATTCTCATGCACGGCGGGCATTTTGCCGGGAGTGTGGAAGCTGCTGCATATTTATCAGCTTCCCGTCGGTGAAGAAGAAACGGAGTTTCTGGTCAATCCTGTGCAGTACCTTCTGTTCAACACCAACAACACCTATGGAAAATATAACGCGGGTCGCAATGAGTTAGCGCCCGAAACAACACGCAATGAAATCACCAAGCATGTTACTGGGTTACAGCAATATCTGTTGGATTCATCGGGATTTATCTTTTTTTACCAGGATAAGACACCAATCGACACTCAGGCCTGTTTTATCGTCGCAAGTTCACAAGGCCCATTCGCTCCCGGCCAGATGTTGCTCATGCCGCCGCAGGGACAGATCCAGGGACGGCTGATAAGAGTCTACAGCAGAATCAATGAGCAACCACAGCAGCAACGCAATAACCCCGTGCAGCTGCCCGTCGGACGTCGCTAATCAAAGGAAAAACAATGACAGGAAAACTCTATCAGACTGATCCGGCCGGCCCCAAGAACTTTGTCTTTACGCCTGAGTATTTTGAACAGGCGAAGACCGTTATCGCGCGTTACCCGCAAGGTAATCATTTCAGCGCTGTTATGCCGCTTTTGATGTTAGCGCAAAAACAAAGCGGCGGCTGGCTGCCCAAAAGCGCGATGGATTATGTCGCCGGCATTCTCGGTATGGCACCGGTACGTGTCTGGGAAGTAGCGACGTTTTATAACATGTATAACCTTGAACCGGTGGGGCAGCATGTCGTAAACGTGTGCACGACAACGCCATGCTGGCTGCGCGGTTCGGATGAGGTCGTGAAGGCTTGCGAGAAACATCTTGGTATTGAGTGCGGCGAGACGACGCCGGACGGACAATTTACGCTGCGCGAGGTCGAATGCCTAGGCGCTTGCGTCAACGCGCCGATGGCGCAAATTATCAATGCACAGGGCGAATATTTTTACGAAGACCTGACACCGCAGAACGTGACGCGGATTTTCGATGTACTGACGCATGGCGGCACGCCGAAAGTCGGGCCACAGAGCGGCCGCAAATCAAGTGAACCTGAAGGCATTAAAGTAAAAACATGAACGGTAAACCTTATAAAATATTTCATATTGATGAAGGATTAATGGCGGTGGTTAATCCTATGGGAGGCGAAGCCGTATGCGGTGAAAATGTCACTCATTTTATATTCCGAGTGCCTCTTTCAACCTTTAAAATTATGTTTCCGGATAAGGAGCATTTAATAAAAAGCGGGAAAATATTTGAGCGCGTTATTTCTGATGAAGGTTCGTTTGTATTTATGCCATTAAAAGAGCCTATTCCATTGGATGCTTATATTAAACAAACCCATGAAGTAGTAGGTAGGAGTTCCTTGCATGAAGATTCATTTAGCGCATTCATCCAATCTGATTGTGAAGACCTGATTGCTGAGTTGAGAGAGATGCAAAAAAATACAAAACAGGCTAAATCAGGTCATTTGCCTATAAGCGAGATTAAACCCAATGATGATGAGAAGGGTAGCCATGCTCGCTGACAAAGACCGCATCTTCAAAAATTTATACGGCTTCGAGGATTGGAAGCTCGCCGGAGCGCGCAAGCGCGGCGACTGGGATATGACCAAATCGCTTCTGGCCAAAGGGCAGGACGCCATCATCGAGGAAGTCAAAGCCTCCGGTCTGCGCGGGCGCGGCGGCGCGGGGTTTTCGACCGGAACGAAATGGTCGTTCATGCCCAAAAAATCCGATGGCCGGCCGTCCTATCTCGTCGTCAATGCCGACGAGGGCGAACCTGGCACGTGCAAAGATCGCGACATGCTACGCCATGAGCCGCACAAATTAATCGAAGGCTGCCTCATCGCCTGTTTTGCCATACGTGCCGTCGCAGCGTATATTTACATCCGCGGCGAATTCTGGGACGAAGGCAACCGGCTGGAATACGCCATTCAGGAAGCCTATAACGCCGGCCTCATCGGCAAGAATGCCTGCGGTTCGGGTTTCGATTGCGATATTTTCGTTCATCGCGGCGCCGGAGCCTATATCTGCGGCGAGGAAACCGCGCTCATCGAATCGCTCGAAGGCAAAAAAGGCCAGCCGCGCCTGAAGCCGCCATTCCCGGCCGCTTGCGGCGTCTGGGGTTGTCCGACCACCGTTAACAATGTCGAGT
>Ga0206957_1173_pt1 | contig 12004 bp, 12 predicted proteins | sample Alteio_BWOrgHeat_32_FD_152975 | JGI IMG/M metagenome (GOLD analysis project Ga0206957, IMG submission 152975) | Enriched cells from forest soil in Barre Woods Harvard Forest LTER site, Petersham, Massachusetts, United States -... | ecosystem: Environmental > Terrestrial > Soil > Temperate forest >...
TTTTTAGGATGGGTTGTAATGTCGGCCTTACTCTTCCTGTAACAACAGCAACTATCACAGCTCCTGCAGTAGCTGCAATCATACGGATCAGACTTGCATGAATTGGATTTATATTTTCATTGCCTATAGGTGAATTCAACCCTTTCTGTGACAATACAACTCCGATACCCTGGCAGACGGAAGCCAGAATTGCAAACAGAATTCCTTTACTGTATTGGCCCGGATTCAAATGTGCTGCTTTATGTTTTTCACTTTTACCCAAAGCCAGCCAGATGATCCCTGCTATTGTAATGATCATGCCTGCTATGCCAATAAAGTTAACCCGTTCGTTATTTATAAAGAAGCCAAAAATTAAAGCTGCTGCCGGCGCCAGCGTATTAAATACGCTTGATAAACGGGTTCCGATATGAATAAAAGAGGAAAAGCCAAAGTAATCGCCCAGTGTTAGACCGATAATACCTGAAACTCCAAGCCACAACCAGTGATCAGAAGTGGGCGATGAGTAAAGATTTGAAAAACGGATGTCTGAAAATAAAACTGTTGCAATGCTCAAAAGAATTACGGCAATTGTTAATCGGAATAAATTAAGTGCCGGAACGCCCATTCGTTTGGCGGCTTCCGTAAATGGGAACATGCCTATACTCCAGCTGAGAGCAGTCAATACAGCCATAAGCTCTCCACTGTGAAGCAAATTAGTTGGCATAGGTTCTGTTGCCAAAAATTGTACTTCCCACGCGGATCATATTACTGCCTTCCTCAATGGCTATTTTATAATCGGAACTCATACCCATACTTAAGGTACTTAGTCCGGAGCCTTTAGTATTTAGTTTTTCGAAGAAATTTTTAAGAGAATGAAATTCATTCCGGATTTGCTTTAGATCTTCTGTATTTGTGGCCATTCCCATCAGACCTGTTATGTGGATGTTTTTGAGTTGTTTGAATTCTTCAGAAGCAATAAGTTGTTCAGCTTCAGCGAAACTTAAACCAAACTTAGTTTCTTCGTTGGCGATATAAATCTGAAGCAGGCAATTAATAACTCTGTTGTTCTTTAAAGCTTGTTTATTTATTTCCTGCAGCAATTTTAAGCTATCGACCGAATGTATCAGGCTAACAAAAGGAGCAATGAATTTTACTTTGTTGGTCTGCAAATGCCCGATCAAATGCCATTCAATATCTTTTGGAAGCTCTTCGTATTTTTCAACAAGTTCCTGAACTTTATTTTCTCCAAAAATTTTATGCCCTGCCTCATAAGCTTCCATTATTGCTGAAGCAGGATGAGTTTTAGAAACTGCAACGAGTGTTACATTTTCAGGAAGATCACGTTTTATTTCCAGGAGATTATTTTTAACTGACACGGAATAATTATTTGTTAAACTTGAAACTAGGATTCTAAACTATAGATTACCAATCCACTTCGCATTTTCGGTTCAACCCAGGTTGTTTTAGGTGGCATAATATTATTGGTATCAGCAATAAGTTTCAGCTGTGACATGGCCACAGGATATAATCCGAACGCAACCTTTGCCAGGCCTTGATCCAGTTGATACTTTAACTCTTCCATTCCTTTTATTCCCGGAATAAATCCTATTCGCTTATCTGTTTTCAAATCATGGATTCCAAGAATAGGAGAGAGGATATGTTCTGTAAGTATAGATGCATCAAGGGATCCAACGGGTTCCTTATCATTTACAATTCCTTTTTTGGGCGTCAGCGAATACCATTTATTTTCAAGATACATGCTGAAATTATGTTTCTGCTGTGGTTTGTAAATAGTTTCAGTTTTTTCTTCTATCTCAAATTTTTCGGACAGTTGTTTTAATAACTGTGATGCGGATAGTCCGTTCAGGTCTTTTACAACTCTGTTAAAATCATAAATCCTAAGTTGGGTTTCAGGGAAAAATACGCCCAGGTAAAAATTGTATGCTTCTTTACCTGTATGTGAAGGATTTTTTTCCCTTCTGGATTTTCCCAGCAAAGCTGAAGAAGCAGATCTATGGTGACCATCCGCAATGTAGATTGCAGGAATGTGCCTGAAGCGTTCCTGTATTGATTTTACCACAGCAGGATCATTAAGAATCCATAATTCATGTCTTACCTGGTCAGTAGTTGTAAAATCATACGTTGGCTCTGTTGCAATTTTTTTTGCTGTCAGTTCATCAATAACAACATCATTCGGATAGCTGAATAAAACCGGTTCAGCATTGAAATCGCAAACTTCAAGGTATTCCTTCAGTTTTTGTTCACGATCTGTAAGTGTCTGTTCGTGAATTTTTATCACTCCGTTAAAATAATCGTCAATACTGCTGCACCCGATTATACCGGTATAAACATTTCCTGCCTTTTGTTGCTGATAGATATAATAACAAGGTTGTTCATCCTGCACAAATACTCCGTTTTTTTTAAATTCTTCATATTTGCTTTTTACCTTTTTAAGTCTCTCCAGGCTTCCCGGACGGGTGGGTTTATCGTCGGCAAAATCAGGGTTGATAATGTGTAAAAAAGTGAAAGGGTTTCCCTTTAGTTTATCCGTCAGATCGTTTTTTGTATAACTATCAACCGACCTTGATGCAACCAGGTGTACTTTATCTTTTACCGGACGAAAACCTTTAAAGGGAATAATGTTTGCCATTGTCTAAAAAAAGGAGTTAGAATCCAGGAGACAGAAGTTAGAATAAAATTCCTAGTTCTTTATTCTAACTTCTGTCTTCTAACTTCTACATTCACTATTTTAATTTCGAAATAATTAATTCAGCTAACTCAATGCCAATTCTCTCCTGAGCTTCTTCTGTTGCAGCACCAATATGTGGAGTCAAGGAAATTTTAGGATGAGTTAAAATGGCAGTTGATGGCGTTGGTTCATTTTCAAAAACATCGAGTCCTGCATGGGCAACTTTTCCGGAGTTTAATGCATTAATCAGATCATTTTCATCAATAACTCCGCCTCTTGCAGCGTTTACTATAATTACACCGTCTTTCATCAGCGCAAATTCTTTTGCCGTAATGACTTTACCACCGGGAACGTGCAATGTGATGAGGTCTGCATTCTTTAAAACTTCATCCATTGAGAGGGTTTTAATATTTACATTTATTTTACCCGCACCTTGTATTTCAAGTTCCAATGTTGCTTCTTTAGTGAATGGGTCAGTTCCAATAACTTTCATACCCATTCCCAGTGCAATCTTTGCAACAGCTTGACCTATGCGACCAAAACCGACAATACCCATTGTTTTACCCTTCAATTCAATTCCTTTGGCATATTTTTTCTTCAATGTATCAAACTGGGTTGCGCCATTAAGGGGCATCTGCCGGTTGCTGTCATAAAGAAACCGTACTGCATTAAACAAATGTGCAAATACGAGCTCTGCCACTGAATGTGAAGAAGCAGCCGGTGTATTTACGACCTGCAATCCTTTTCCTCTTGCATAGTCCACGTCAATATTGTCCATACCAACGCCACCCCGGCCGATTAATTTAAGATTCGGACAAGCATCTATAACATCTTTACGGACTTTTGTTGCACTGCGCACCGTCAGGCCTTCATAACCGTTTTTATTTATAGCATTTGCAAGGTCTTCCTGTGCCACTTTTTCAGTTATTACAGTGAAGCCGGCTTTTTCAAGTATACTTTTTCCCTGTGCATCAATTCCATCGTTTGCTAAGATCTTTTTCATGTTCAGATTTTATTAAGTGTTATAAAAAACAAAAACAACTTTTATTGGAGTTCAATAAATAGTTGTTCCTGTTATTGTTTAATAAGATGATTTTTTTAGTCGCGTACAATAAATTCAATTGGTACATTTATCAGTTTGCTGAATTCTTCTCCTGAATCACGCATGTCTTCATCCTGCTCAAAATAATACCAACGGATCAAAACATCGTAACCTTCATTGTAATAATTGTCTAATTGTTTTAAAATATCAAGTAAATGTTTTGCTGAAGTTGAGTTGAAATAATCCAGTGAAAAATCGAAAGTAACTTTATTAGCCTTCCCACTCTGTCCTTTCTGATAAAACAAAACTGATTGATATTGTTCAAGCCATTTAACAATCGGCTCATAAAATTTGCCGGCATTTTCAGGACGGGATTCGCCGGAGATCTCAAACTTATTGTTAACGGGATCCAATACCACTTTTGGTGCGAATTCCGTTTGTTCGATCATTAATGCATCCATACTTAATCTCTTTAAATATTATAAACTACACTGCCGTAGCTGAACTGATTTGTGTTTTTAAAATGTAGAAAGAAATGTTTTCTTCAACAGGAACAAATTTATACTCAAGTTTGTTTCCTGATTTTATTGCCATGTCAATAATACCAAGGCCAGCTCCTCCTTTGACCGATATTTTGCCTTCTGCAAGAATATCCCTGTACACTTTTTTAATACTGTCTTTATCCAGATCATTAACCTGGTCGATCATCTTTTTAAGGTTGTCGATCTGATTATTGTAAATATAATTCCCTGAAACAACAAAGTAATCTTTGTCAGTTTTTCCAAGCAGGAAAAGCGATAAATGAAGTTGTTTTTCTTCTACTTCGGAATGGCGCGTAATATTTTCCAGCGACTCAACAATGATGTTGTAAACCTTCTTTTTAGTAAGTAATTCCTGCTCCTGAAAGGCTATATTATCGTTTTTGACACCTTTTAAAATGGCGTTGATCAACTCAGGCGTTACTTCACCAAGATAGGCAAGTAAAATCTGCTGGTCAGACATCAAGCTATAGGCATGCGCGATAAACTCTGAGTCGTCGTTCATAAAGTCTAAGCGGTATATTGTTTACTTAAAAAACAAATGTAATAGTTTTTTTTCAAAAAATGATATTTTTGCATTTCTAACTGATTAAATCAGAGCAAGTTGTTTTATAATATACTATTTTAATAAGTCAGGCCTTCTTTCCTTCGTCCGTTCTATGGATCTATCATTTCTCCACTTTTCGATTTTTTCGAAATTTCCAGACAATAGAATATCGGGTACCTTATGACCATTATAATCTGCAGGACGGGTATAGACAGGAGGAGCTAATAACCCATCCTGGAAAGAATCGGAAAGGGCAGAGGTTTCATCAGAAAGAACACCAGGAAGCAAACGGATAATTGCATCTGAAACCACTGCTGCTGCAAGTTCCCCGCCTGACAGGACATAGTCGCCGATAGATATTTCTTTGCTAATGTATAAATCGCGGACCCGTTGGTCGACACCCTTATAGTGACCGCATAAAATGATGATATTTTTTAAAGTTGACAGGTGATTGGCGGACTTCTGGTCAAACAGATCCCCGTCGGGTGTCATATAAATAACTTCATCATACTTTCTTTCTGATTTTAGTTTGTCAATGCAATTCGCAATGGGCTCAACCATCATAACCATTCCTGCTCCGCCACCAAATTGATAATCATCAACTGATTTATGTTTGTTGTTTGCGAAATCCCGCAAATTGATAAAATTTACCTCTGCCAGGCCTTTGGAAATAGCCCGTTTTAAAATGGAATGTTCAAAGGGACTGTTAATTAATTCAGGGTGTACGGTGATAATATCGATGCGCATTATGCAAATTTATTCATTCCTTTGCATTCCTGACAAAAGGCTCATTTTATTTTGATTTTAACCCGAAAAGTTTAAATTTGTATAAGACGTAAAAAAGCGATTATTTATGACGGATATCAGAAGCAACTGGACAGTTGATGAAGTGTTGGCGGTATATAATACCCCTTTAGTAGAGTTAATGTTTAATGCGGCGACAATTCACCGTAAATTCAATAATCCGCGTGAAGTTCAGGTAAGTTCACTTGTTTCTATAAAAACAGGAGGTTGCTCCGAGGATTGTTCATATTGTCCACAGGCGGCGAGATACCATACTGATATCGAAGTACACAAGCTTATGACAGTGGACCAGGTAATGGAAGCAGCGCATAAGGCGAAGTCGGGTGGGGCATCACGTTTATGTATGGGTGCGGCATGGCGTGAAGTCCGTGATAACCGTGATTTTGATCGTGTTCTCGATATGGTTAAAGCCGTAAACGGATTGGATATGGAAGTTTGTTGTACGTTGGGAATGCTAACCGAATCGCAGGCTAAAAAGCTCGCAGATGCTGGTTTGTATGCATACAATCATAACCTGGATACATCAGAAGAAAATTATAGCAATATAATATCAACCCGTAATTACGATGACCGTTTAAATACAATAAAAAATGTCCGTAAGGCAGGGGTTACGGTATGTTCAGGTGGAATTATAGGGATGGGTGAATCGGTAGTTGACAGGGTGAAAATGTTGGTTACCTTATCCTCCATGACGCCACAACCAGAGTCTGTTCCGATTAATGCACTTGTCCCTGTGGAAGGAACTCCGCTGGAAAATCAGCCATTGGTTCCAATCTGGGATATGGTGAGAATGATTGCTACCACAAGAGTTGTTATGCCGAAAACAGTGGTGCGTTTATCAGCCGGGCGAACCCAGATGAACGATGAAGGACAGGCACTTTGCTTTATGGCAGGTGCAAATTCAATTTTTGCCGGAGATAAGCTGTTGACCACGGCAAATCCCGACTTTAACTCGGATATGGAATTGTTTAAAACATTAGGATTGCAGCCACGCGAACCATTTCAGGATAAAACACGTACAACAGTTAAACAACCAAATCAGGCCGTATTAGATTGAACTATACCCGGAGACTCATATGTGTATGTATGATTTCGTTCATGGCCTTTTCGGTTAATGCGCAGACAACCGGTTATTATCAAAAACTCGATCGTAAATACAAAAAATACTTTGTTGGAATAGGATATGGTCTGGGCACAGCAAGCTGGTTTTCCAATTTGGGCAGTACGCAACTTTATAATAATAGCGGAGGTGTGATCAGGTCCGGAGACATGCGTTTCAGGGCACAAAACAGCACACGGTTACTCAATATGGAAATCTCTGCTCCGGTTTCCAAAGTACGGATCGGGCTTGGGATCAGTTTTGAAGATTTTTACCTTGATAAATTAACGTTAAGTAGTAATACTCCGGGAGCGGATGGGAAAGAAATTGTATTCGATGATAGCTTCAGGTTTGAAAAGTTTTATGCGCAGATAGAAGCACCTTTTAAGTTTGAAACGGATAAGCCGTATTCATTCGGCTTTAAAGGTAACGTTGGTTATTATGGTTATTCCGGCGGAAGCCATTTTAATTTTTTTGGTGATTCTCAATTGGCAAGAACCTTTTTTGTAAATCTTGGATTAATGGGTGATTATAAACTATTCCCGCACGCCTATTTTTTTATTAATCCTTCGTTTGAGTATAAATATTTCAGAAACTCCCAGACTGAAGCCCCAAGTGAGATCATTCATAATATTATTTCCTTTAGCGCAGTAGCGGGTTTACGTTTTGACGTTTCCAGAGAATAATTACCTTCGTTTTATGTTTGTCAATCAATTTTTTTCCGCCGACCCGGCGCTGAAATTTCGTTTGGAAAAAAGAATTTCAGAAGATAGTTTGCGTTCACTGCGAATTACGAAAAGTGACCAGGTTGATTTTTGTTCAAATGATTATCTTGGTTTTGCTGCCTCAATGGAACTTGCAAGATTAATATCGTCAATGAATGTGCTGAAGAATGGATCGACGGGATCACGTTTACTTGCCGGCAATACTGAACTTGCAGAAGAAACAGAAAAAGTAATTGCAGCCTATCATTGCGCAGAATCAGCCTTGATTTTTAATTCCGGGTATGATGCAAATATGGGTTTGTTTTCGTGTCTCGCGCTCCGTCACGATACAATTCTGTATGATGAGCTTAGTCACGCGTCAATTATCGACGGGATCCGTTTAAGTCATGCAAATTCATTTAAGTTCCGGCACAACGACTTAGTTCATTTGGAAGAGTTGCTTAAAAAAGCTGTAGGAACAATTTACGTATCTGTTGAATCCGTTTATTCGATGAGCGGAGATTCCGCGCCTTTAGAAAAGATTGTAAAACTATGTGAGATTTATAAAGCAAATCTTATAGTAGACGAGGCGCACGCAACCGGAGTGTTTGGTCCAAAGGGAGAAGGGATGATTGTGGAATTAGGATTGGCTAAAAAAGTATTTGCCCGTGTTCATACCTTTGGTAAAGTATTGGGTTGTCACGGTGCTGCAGTTTTGGGAAATAATCTGTTAAGATCTTATCTGATCAATTTTTCGCGTCCGTTTATTTATTCAACGGCATTGCCTCCTCATAGTTTATTGTCTATAAAGGCCGCTTATTCTTTTTTAGAACAGAATAGTTTAACAATGAAAGAATTGCATGCAAGGATTCATTTTTTCAGGGAATCAGTAAGCAAAAATAAAGGTATAAATGTGGTTGAAAGCCGCAGTGCAATTCAGTGTGTTGAAATCGGAGGAAATACGCTGGCCAGGCAGATTGCGGCAGCTATTCAAAATGCAGGGTTTGATGCCAGGGCTATTCTCAGTCCGACAGTTCCACTAGGAAAGGAGTGTATCCGTATTTGTCTGCATTCCTATAATACAAATAAACAGATAGAGGAATTATTGGACACAATTACAAAATCAATTAAAATCATGAATTCAGTAGAGCTACACAGCCGATGAGAAAGATTTTTGTGACGGGGATCGGAACCGATGTTGGTAAAACGTTTGTCAGTGCGGTTTTAACAGAAGCTCTGAAGGCGGATTACTGGAAACCTGTACAATGCGGATTTGAACCGATAACAGATTCTGCGTTGGTGAAAAAATTGCTGAGTAATACAGAATCTAAAATACAACCCGAAACTTATTTGTTGAAAGAGCCTTTGTCACCTCATGCCGCGGCGCAAAGAGAGAATGTTGTAATCGATCTAAAAAAAATAACGTTGCCTGATTCAAAGAATTCTGCGCTTATAATTGAGGGTGCAGGAGGATTAATGGTTCCGCTGAATGATAAAGATCTGATGGTAGACCTGATCACTTATTTTAAAGCAGAGACAATTGTTGTTGCAGATTTTTACCTGGGAAGTATCAATCACACACTTCTTACCTGCAGCGAATTAAAAAACAGGAGCATTCCTGTTACAGGAATTATTTTTAATGGTGATTTTAACCAGGAATCGGCTGACATAATTCTTAAGCAGACGGGTTTAAAAATGCTGGGTGCAATTCCCCGAGAAAAAGAAATTAATGCGCAGGTTGTTTCGAAATATGCTTCACAATTTAAAAACGTGCAAATGGGATTAGTTGAGCGTGATAAAGCAGTAGTCTGGCATCCTTATACAGATGATAAATTATATGGAACACCGGTTCCGGTTGTTTCAGCGCAAGGTGCTTATCTGTTTGCTGAAAATGGGGATAAATATCTTGATGCCGTTTCTTCCTGGTGGACGAATATTCACGGTCATTCTCACCCTCATATTGTTGAGAAAGTAACAGCGCAAATTCAGAAACTTGATCATGTTATTTTTTCCGGATTTACCCATGAACCTGCAATTGTTCTGGCGGAAAAATTACTAAAACGGTTACCTTCCAATCAATCAAAAATATTTTATTCAGATAATGGCTCGACTGCTGTTGAAGTCGCTGTAAAAATGGCTTTACAGTATTGGTATAATAAAGGGGAAATAAAAAATAAAGTTATTGCTTTTAAAAATGGATACCATGGCGATACGTTTGGCGCAATGTCTGTAAGTAGCAGAAGTACATTCACCAAACCATTTGAAAATTTATTGTTTGATGTGATTTTTATTGATCTTCCGGTAAAAGGAAACGAGGAAAAAGTAATAAGTCAGCTGGAATCGCAAATAGAAAATCATAAAACACAAATTTCCTCTTTTATATTCGAACCACTTGTGCAGGGTACTGCGGGGATGCTCATGTATGAGCCTGAAGTTTTATCTCAATTGCTCAGCATTTGTAAAAAAAATAATATTATCACAATTGCAGATGAGGTACTGACTGGATTTGGCAGGACCGGAAAATTTTTTGCAACGGATTATATGGATACAAAACCGGATCTTTTTTGTTTGTCGAAAGGACTTACAGGTGGAACAATGGCGTTTGGGGTTACCTCCTGTACGCAAAATATATATGAAGCTTTTAGCAATGCCAACGCGTTTAAAAAATTTTTTCACGGACATTCATACACTGCCAATCCTATTGCTTGTTCTGCCGCTATAGCAGGTCTGGAATTATTTGAGCAAGGAAATGTATTTAAGGATATTGAACGTATTTCAAAAATGCATGAGCAGTTTGTAAAGAAAATTCGTTCCAGTGTCAAAATAAAGGAAGCAAGGAGCAAGGGTACAATTCTGGCAATTGAACTAACGGTAGCGGGTGGAGCAGACTATTTTAATGACACAAGAGCCAATGCGTATACTTATTTTATGAGTAAAAAAATCCTCATGCGTCCGCTCGGAAATATTATTTATGTAATGCCACCTTATTGCGTTTCCAACGATGATTTAAATTATATTTATAACAGCATTGAATATTTTTTGGGAACTTTATAACCTGTTATGCTATTCAATTCAAGAAAAGACATTGTATTTATAGTCCTTGCAGGTATTTTCATTACCAATGCTATCGTTGCAGAATTGATTGGTTCCAAGCTTATTCAGGTTGGCCCTTTTTTTAATCTGGGTCCTTTCATTATGAGTATAGGTATAATTCCCTGGCCAGTAGTTTTTATTAGTACAGATATCATAAACGAATATTACGGACGTAAAGGAGTTGTAAAATTGTCATTTATTACTGCTGCATTAATTGCGTATGCTTTTGTGATTTTGTTTTTTGCTATGTGGGTGAAAGCTGCGCCAATCAGTGCTTCTGTTACAGATAACCAGTTTAATGCAGTGTTTGGACAAAGCATGTGGATCATTGTTGCGAGTATCATTGCATTTATGACATCTCAGTTTGTGGATGTGTTTTTATTCTGGTTGCTCCGCGACAAAACCGGTGGCAAAATGATGTGGCTGCGCTCAACCGGATCTACGGTTGTTTCTCAATTGATTGATACATTTATTGTGCTTGGCATCGCCTTTTGGCTTCCGGGTAAAATGAGCACATCTGTTTTTCTGAATGCAGCATTAACCAGTTATTCTATTAAGCTTGTTATTGCTGTGGCATTGACTCCTGTAATTTATCTCGTGCATTTTGTTGTAGACAAATACCTGGGTGATGAAGAGTCTCATCACATTGTAAAACAATCGGCTGAAGCTTCACTTCACCATAAAGTGGCAGATTAAATATGAAATTCATCGGAGAACGGATTAGCATTCTTGAGAAAGAAAATGAATTGAGTATCGTTATATTTTCTTACCGGAATAAGTTTAAAAACATCCTGGTTATAGCCTGGGTAATTATATTCAGTATTTGCGGAATACTGGCTGTTTCTGAATTCAGGCATGCTGTTGAGCGCGATAGTAAAATATTCTGGCTGGTTTTTGTGAGTTTCTGGGTGTATTTTGAGCTTGTTGTTTTTAAAGCTGTTTTGTGGAGACTAAGAGGAAAAGAAAAAATTCTTGTAACGACAGATATGGTAAAGATCAAGCGTGACATTAGTGGCTTTGAGCGTTTTAAGGAATACAGTCTTGCACAGACGAGCGAATGGGGGAGAGTTACAACTGATAAAAACAGCCTGGTTTACAGTTATGAAAATGCTTATTGGTTTGTAGGGGCTGAGCGGATCCGTTTTAGTTATTACGGAAGAGAAGTAAGATTTGCTTCGCAGCTAAGCGAAGAAGAAACAAGTGAGTTACTTGGCAAGCTCAGGCAGTATGTAAAGTGAATAAAAGAATTAATTTTAATTCCTGTTAATTATATAAGGCATTATGAATCTATCCGAAAATTTCCAGCAACTGTTTAGCGTAGCTTCTTTAATAAGTATGTTGACGCTTACTGTTTTAGAAATTGTATTAGGGATAGATAATGTGATTTTCGTTTCCATTGTCGCAGGTAAATTACCCAGGCCACAACAGCGTAAAGCAAGAACTACCGGTTTAACGCTCGCTTTGCTTTTTCGGATAGGTTTGCTTTTATGTATTACCTGGATACTTGG
>Ga0206957_1174_pt1 | contig 11909 bp, 12 predicted proteins | sample Alteio_BWOrgHeat_32_FD_152975 | JGI IMG/M metagenome (GOLD analysis project Ga0206957, IMG submission 152975) | Enriched cells from forest soil in Barre Woods Harvard Forest LTER site, Petersham, Massachusetts, United States -... | ecosystem: Environmental > Terrestrial > Soil > Temperate forest >...
CCAGGCCGAATGTTAGGGATCTGAAAGACCCGGAGTATCTGTTGGAAAAAACTAGAGTATTTGCCGGAACAGATTTGAGAAAAATGGAAGATGTCTGGAAGGTAATCCAATCCGATATTTTCAAGGAAACAGCTATAGTCGTTTTGGGACTTAATCGTGGAAAAAATATAAGTCAACAATTTAACCTGGTTATTAATACCTTAACCGTTAAAAACCAAGAAAAGAGTTTTAATGAAATTTCTACTGAAGCCGGGTATGCTTTAAGTGGAAGATCTGTTACGGAATTTATTGAGCGGTTTGCAGGTACGGAGAAAAATCCAAGATTCGCACGCCAGATGTTTATGCAAGCCGATGGAAATTTGGAGCATACTATTGGTAATTTTGCAACAAAGGGCGAGTTTTTTGATTCCAGACGGGATGAATTACGTCAAGCTGCCACGCAAGCATTTCTCGAGCATTTTGGAGTGGTCTATATAGATCTTCAAGGTGCTAACCATCAGCCTGAACCAAAATATAACCATCTGATCCTACAAAATAATGTAGTGGAGCCAAGTGATGAAAAAGACCCACAAAATCCCTCTGGCACACCGCTACTAAATAATTCATCCGCAGCCCCTGACTCTGCCGTTAAATTGCCGGAAGAAAAACTAAAACCATTCACAGTAAAATTAAAAAATGGTCACTTTATTGACCCTTATGGAAGACCAGAAGCAAAAGAGTTTCAAGAGACAATTCAAATGATGTTAGGTGGTGATAGAACTTCTATAGTCATGGACAATAAAAACGGGAGTGATATTGGTTTATTCGCAACAATACATTTTCCATCTATTGAGGTGAAAAATCGCGTTAAGCCACAAATCGAAGCTTATATAAATCGACGCTATAAAATTCCTGATAGGCCGTAAAAGTTTGCGATAGCATCTGAGGTGAACTAGCTGTAAAATCAACTCCCCACCACCCTCTCCGCCACATTCTTCCTTATCAACACCTTCTTCACCTTCCGCTTATCCGCCTCGATAATCTCGAATACCAGCCCGCTTGGGTGTTTTACCACTTCGCCTTTGGCGGGGGGCGGCCGAGGGTGGTGAAAATCATGCCGCCCAGCGTGTCGAAATCCTCTTTTTCCTCGTCGGAGGAAACTTTCAGGCCTAGCTTGGATTCCAGCATACCAATCGGCATCGCGGCGCTCACTTCGAAGGCCAGGCTGCCGACCTGGCTGAAATCATATTCATTTTCCGATTCATCATGCTCATCATTTATTTCGCCGACGATTTTTTCCATCATATCTTCCATGGTCACCAGCCCGCTGACGCCGCCATATTCATCCACCACCAGCGCTATATGTACCTGCGATGCGCGCATCCGCGCCAGGAGATTTATGATATGCATCGAAGGCGGAATGAACAATATCGGGCGCAGGATTTCGCTAAGAAGGAACGTCCGCTCGCCGCCGAGATAGGGGAATAAATCCTTCACATGGATGAAACCCTTGGCATCATCCAGCGTGCGCCGGAAAACCGGATAGCGCGTATGCTGCTTTTCCGCGATAAATTTTCTTAAAACATCGAGGGTAATATTTTCATCCACCGCGTCGATATAAGCGCGCGGCGTCATCACCTGGTCAACGCGCAGGTCAGCGAAGGCCAATACATTAGAGAGCATCTGGCGCTCCTCCGGCGCGATTCTTTCGCCGCCTTCCTCACGCTCCTCAATCAATTCCTCCAGCGATTCCTTTAAGGATTCCGAACGCGGGCGAAGACGGCGGATAAGGTTTTTCAAAGTCCCTTTAAGGCTGGTTTCCTGCGGGATTTCGGTTATTTCTTCCATGGCTTCAAATTATATAAGGATTTTTGATTGAATAGTTTTTGAGCAGCTTTATTTCGAGCGCTTCCATGATTTCCGCCTGCTCCGGCTCCATATGGTCATAGCCCGCCAGGTGCAGCGTGGCGTGGATTACCAAATGCCGTAAATGGTCAGCGAAAGGTTTTTGCCGCTTCCTGGCTTCGCGGCTTATCGTTTCAAAAGCCAGGATAATATCGCCGAGCAATATTTTTTCCTCCGGGTATTTGCGGTAATTTTCCAAAGTCAAATCACTATTAGGAAATGACAACACATTCGTCGGCTTATTCTTGCCCATGAATTGCCGGTTCAACTCTTTAACTTTTTCATCGCCGGAGAGCATTATATTCACTTCTATCGCTTTAAAATGCCCGGGCAGGCCGGTTGCTTTAAGCGCATCTTTGCAGGTTTTAACGCAAATAGCGCGGAGTTTGGGAATTTCTGTGAGGAACCTTTCATCTTCGATTATTACCGCAACCCGGTATAAGCAATCACTACTTTTAATTTTCCCTGGAATTTTCAAGTTTCTCGCCTTTGATGCGCTGCTTTTCCTTTCTATCATGCCGTTCATAAGCCTCGACTATCTTCACCGTCAATTCATGGCGCACTATATCATGGTGGTTGAACCGGATGAATTCGATGCCTTCGACATCCTGCAATTTCTGGATGGCATCACGCAGGCCTGATTTTACGCTGCCCGGTAAATCGGTCTGCGATAAATCGCCGGAAACCGCCATGCGCGAGCCTTCGCCGAGGCGTGTTAAAAACATTTTCATCTGGGTGGTGGTGGCGTTTTGCGCTTCATCCAATATTATGAATGCATGGCTTAAGGTACGCCCGCGCATGAAGGCGAGCGGCGCGATTTCGATTTCGCCATCTTCCAGGCATTTCATCACGCGCTCAGCCGGCATCATATCATAAAGCGCGTCATAAAGCGGGCGGAGATAGGGGTCAACCTTATCCTTCAAATCGCCCGGCAAAAACCCCAGCTTTTCCCCGGCTTCCACCGCCGGACGCGAAAGAATTATCCTATCGACTTTTTTCTCCAGGAACATCGAAACCGCCGCTGCCACCGCCAGATAAGTTTTCCCCGTCCCCGCCGGGGCCGCAGGCGAAAGTCAGCTCGCGCGAAAGCAGCGCCTTGATATATTCCGACTGGTGCGGCGAAAAGGGAAATATATGCTTGCGGTGCGTTTTAATGACGACATCCCCGGCCATTTTTTCCCGCCCGGTTTTCGCCCCCGTCACCATGCGGATAACCGCATCGATTTCCGCCAACCCGATTTCATGTTTTTTCTCAAGCTTGGCATAAACCGCATCCAACACCTGCTTCGCCATGCTGACATCCTGGCCCTCCCCGCTAACCGAAACAGTATTACCGCGCGTGGAAGTGGTAACATGCAATTTTTCTTCGATGCGGACGAGATTCTTATCTTCTTCGCCAAACAGGAGGGGGAGCAGTTTGTTATTGCTGAAAGTTAGCAGGATTTGTTTTTCAGTCTCTTGCACTTATTTTTGGGTCCTCATATAGGGGATTATAATAGGTATTGGAGGGAATCTCAACTATTTCGAATTATTTGCAAATATTAACTTTATGTTAACCTTTTTTGAGTATCTTGTAGGTATAATCGGCTTATAGGAGGCAAAAATGGCGAAGAAAACACATGCTGAACGGCTGGAAGAAAGAAAATCGGTCCCAGCCGGGGCACCCCCCGATATTGACCGTATTCCGGAGCTTGTGGTGGCTTTAAAAAGCCTATCACCAGGAGATGGGTATGCTAAAGTAATGGCGGCATTCGACGTATTGCTTCATGAAGTAAAATCAATTGCAGTAAAAGTATATGAGCCAATCCTGAATAGGGAACTTCTCAGGGAAGTGGCGGAATTGGAAGCCCAAAATGAGCGGGAAGGAAATTTGCGAACATTGAGTCCACGTCAGGAAAAATTAAGTGATGAAGAAAAAACGGATTATCAGGCGTGGTTTGAGTTTAGAACAAAAACGTGCAATTGCATCGTGGATAAACGAAGAATTACACAAGGAAGGATTTGCTATTTGCCATAATGGGAAAGCTTGTCGAGTGTATATCGATGTACATGAAAGATATCTAGAGGTCGGCAGATTTCGTTTTGTTCCTGTTGAAGCCAGTCTGAAGTCAATACGGTCTACACCACGCAATAATATTTCTGAAATACTGCCACTATCCTTGATGGAAGCCCCTCTCAGAAAAGAAGGAGGAACAGTTTGGCGTAAGCGCCTAGACAACCAGCAAAACCAGACGGAAACGGAGGCGGGTAGGTAATTGTCGTATTAATTACTTTTAAGCCAGACTCAACTCGAGTGATGAAGCGTTGTAAAATCTTCCCCTCCCCCCTTGAGGGGGAGGGTCGGGGTGGGGGGTGAGAGACATACTGAGAAGTTTGAGATCACCTCACCAACCCCACCTAGCCCCCCCTCAAGGGGGGAGGGATTTGCTCGGAATGCCGCTCTATACTATCTATCGCTACTTATTTTGTTGCCAATTTAGCGAAAGCCGAAGGAATATTTTTAACTATCTCCCCCGCCAAGCTACTCCCCCTTCCCTCAGTAATAATCACCGGCATCAGCTTCCCCGCATAAGCCTCACCATCCTTAACATGCACTGATTGCATCCACGGGCTGCGGCCCATGATTTGGCCGTGGTATTTGCCTTTGCGGTCGAATAGAACCTCGGTTTCGCGACCGACGAAGGATTCGTTGAATTTGCGTTGCTGGTGGCTGATTAATTCTTGTAATTGCTGTAATCTTTCATCTTTCACGGCTTCAGGCACCTGGGTTTCTTTATCCGCCGCCGGGGTGCCGGGGCGGGGGCTGTATTTGAAGGAATAGGCCTGGGCGTACCCGATTTCCTCCACGAGTCCCATGGTGGCGGCGAAATCTTCATCAGTTTCGCCGGGGAAGCCGACGATAAAATCCGATGAAAAAGCAATGTCTGGCCGCGCACGGCGCAGTTTTTCTATCACTTTGCGGTAATAACCCACGTCATGTTTGCGGTTCATGGCCTTTAATATTGCATCCGAACCCGATTGCACCGGCAGATGCAGAAACGGCATCAGTTTTTCCTCTGCGCCATGCAAGGCAATTAATTCATCGTCCATATCGAGCGGATGCGAGGTGGTGTAGCGAATGCGTTTTAATGCGGGGATTTTCGCCAGGTGGCGGATGAGTTTTGCCAGGTTTATAGTCTCGCCATCCAGGCCTAAACCGTGATAGGCATTGACGTTCTGGCCGAGCAAAGTCAGTTCGATAGCGCCATTCTGCGTGAGTGTTAATGCCTCCCGGTAAATTTCCGGCACATTCCTCGAATATTCCGCACCCCTGGTATAAGGCACGACACAGAATGTGCAGAATTGGTCGCAGCCTTCCTGGATTGAGAGAAACTCCGAAACCCCGCCGCCGCTTGGGGCTGGGAGCAAATCGAATTTGGAAACTTCGGGGAAATCAAGGTCGATGGCGAGGCCGTTTCCTCGCGCGCCATGACTCTCAACTTTTGCCACCAATTCCGGCAGCCGGTGATAGCTTTGCGGCCCGACAACGATATCAACGAACGGCGCTCGGCTAAAAATCTCATGCCCCTCCGCCTGGGCCACGCAGCCCGCCACGGCGATTATCATATCGCCGCCTAACTTCTTCCGCCGCTCCTTCTCCTGGCGAATGCGCCCCAATTCCGAATATATTTTCTCCGACGCCTTCTCCCGAATATGACAAGTATTCAAAACCACCATATCCGAATCAATATAATCCTCCGCCTGGCTAAACCCCAGCGGCGCCAGCACATCCGCCATCCGCCCCGAATCATAAACATTCATCTGGCAGCCATAGGATTTTATGTAGAGTTTTTTCATAATCTTTTAAAAGTTTTTGATGGATGAAATCGCGCGCTTTAAGCTGGGCGAGTGATTGGCGGCGCGGGAAATATTCCAATGTCCCAGGACAAAAAACGAATGAGCGCACCATTATAATTGGGCCCGGTTTTGGCGGTGCTGTTTAGCCGCGGCGGAATATCATCACGTATTGTTCTCTTGCTGGAGCGGCGAGCGGCGTTCATAAGAAATTCTTTCGGCGCTTGTATATTTTCCACATCCTCAGGAATATGATTTACCGGTATAGACAGGAATTCGGCAATACCTCTCCGATCAGCCATCAGCCAGGTTTCCACTTCACGCACCGCCACTCTGAATAATAAATTATTCTCCCTTGGCTCAGGTAGCCAATCTTGGATTAACTGAGAAGCGCATATACCATTATCCAAATCGGTCAGAACCAGAAAAGGCTGCCCGCGGCTGGAACGATTGAAGCCGGAAATTTTTCGCCGGATATATCCGTTTCCCTGCAATCCATGAGTGGCCGCAATCTTAATTTGCGGGTTAATATTATTTAGAATGACGCGCAACGTCGAATCACTCAATACGTCTTCTACTACTAGGCTTAGGCTTTTACACATCAAACGACAATTGTGAAAGTGTGGATGTATTTTTAGGTGAGGTATGAGGCAGAATGGCCTCCGCCGCGGAAAAGCCGTTTTCCAGCATTTCCCTGACACCGGCAATATCAACACCGGCACTTACTTCCGTGCCATCATCTTTTGGGCTGAGAGCAATAACTTCCTCTCCGCCGATTCCCTGATCGGACAACATATCCGGACTATGGGTGCTGATGATAACCTGGCGCTTTTTCGCCAGCCGCGCAATGATGCCGGGCAATTCCCGAATCACCGCCGAATGCAGTGAAAGTTCCGGCTCCTCGAGTAGAAGCAAGGATTGTCCATCGAGTAATGACCAGAATAATCCTATCAAGCGTAACGTCCCGTCAGAGAATTGGTCTTCGCTTTGATGTGCCCCGGTGGGACGCCAATGTTTGTATGTAGCCGTTAAATGAGGTTTTCCCGTGACATCGGGGTCCAGTTTAAGGGAGTGGAATTGAGGCACGGCACATGCTATCGCCGCTTCAATTTTTTTAAGCCGTTTGTTTCGCACACCTTCAGAAGTCTTTGCAATATTATCCAGGAATGTGCGCCCGAAAGGATCGTCGGATTTAGGGGCCGCCGCATATAAAGTATCGCTATATTTTAGTAGTTGCGGCACTAAATGCAGGTACACGGTTTCTTTGAAGGTGTCGGCTATAGGACGAAACTTTTTGTTTGCGCTAATCTGCTCAAGATAAGTTTGCGTTAATCTCTGTGGGTCCTGTTCATCGTCCTTCTCCGGCCTGTCGCATAGGACAACGCCATTTATTGCCGCATATTCCCGTTTAACTAATGTTCCGCGATTACCACGTGGCTCTTGGGTCATTTCCAATATATAAGTGAAAACAGATTCCGGCGAACCATCGGTAAATTCAAATTCCAAGCCTACATGAGAAGGGTCCCGGGCATTTAGGCAGCGAATTTTTTTTAGGCCGCCCCTATCGATAACCGCCTGTTGGAGTCCACCGCCGGGTTTTACAATATCCCGCATAAAACGAAACGTATCAAGAAAATTGGACTTTCCCGAAGCGTTTGCACCCACAACGAACATCCGGTTACCAAGATGCACGTCGGCTTCTCGGAAATTCCGCCAGTTCGTAAGTTTTAGTCGCGATATTTTCATTTGCTTTCTTTATATCACTTAAGCGCCTGATTATCCACCCTCCGCCCCGTCAGCGCCGCCGCGACCGAGCCGGAAATTTTCTCATAGCAATAATCAGCCGCTTCCTTGCGTGATTTGAAATCGGCCGCCGCGACTGATGGGTAGAATTCCACTGCCACGGTGACGCTGTAGAACTTTAATAACTGCCACAGATGCGGCACCAGGCTCATTTCGCCGTACCAGGCGAAATAGGGGCGCTGATGGATGCCGATTGGGATATTGTTCAGCCGGGTATAAACTATCGAAAGCGGCTGGAGGAAAAGCTTTCCCGGGCCGAAATCATATTCCAGCAGGGTAAACATCGAGCTTTTGAATGGCAGCACGCGGTTGCCGTTGCTGGTGGTGCCTTCAGCGAAAAGCACCAGGCCGTCGCCGCGCTTGAAATGGTTTTTTATCGCCTCGATATTTTCGCCGGTTTTGCTCACCTTTCTATCAACAAAAATACAATCGACGAACTTCGCCGACCAGCCGAACACCGGCCATTCATGCACTTCCTGCTTGGCGACGAACGGTTTTTTTATCAAATGCCATAGCACCAGAATATCAAGGTAAGAACTGTGGTTAGAAACGTAAAGCATCGGCATTTCTTTAGCCGGCGCGCCTTTCACCATGATTTTTATATTGATTGTTTTAATCAAAAGCCAGCACATCGCGGCATGGAACCTCAGTTTCAGCGGCGAGCCGAAAGCATGCAGCAGCCCGATAATCGGCAGGAATAAGGCAATTACCGCGATTATCAGAATGGCGCGAATAATGGCGAAGAAATCATTCTGCATCCGGGCATTCTGCATGGGGGCTGTAGCGCTGGGCGTATTTATCGGTGATGAGCTCGGTTTTCAATATTATGCACACATCGGTGGTGTTATAGGCGTAATCCACCACCGCACCATCGCCTATCTGTGCGCCGATTCTAATATATCCTTTAATCAGCGGCGGTAATGTGGCGGCCAGCCTTGATGAATCCAACAATTCCGGGGATACCGTATTCATTTTAACATATTGCCCGGGGCAGCGCGCTGGTGCGGATTTCCGGTGTGGCCAGGTGATTATTGTAAAGATAGGAAAGATGCGCGGCATGTTCTTCCGGGTCGGCCCCGGGGAAACTGGCGCAGCCAAATAGCAGTTTTATATCGTAATGCCGCACATAGGCCCCGATGCCGCGCCATAATAGCTGCATGGTGGAGCGGTTGCGGTAATGCGCATGGACGCAGGAGCGGCCAAGTTCCAATAATTCGCCGCGGATTTTCAATATGGGCGACATATCGAATTCGCCCTCGCTATAAAACCGCCCGATTTCCATGGCGCGCGAGCGGCGCAGCAAGCGGTAAGTACCGACTACCGGGTTTTTCCGGGCCGCGCTGCGGTCGATTACCAGCAGATGGTCGCAATATTCGTCGAATTCGTCGGAATCCTGCCGGAATTTCAGGATTTTCCGGCTGGGCCGCGCACCCATTTCCTTCACGAAAACCTTATAGCGCAGCTCCTTGGCCCATTTTATCTCCTTTTCGGTACGCGCCAGCGTAACTTGAAGCGAGCCGGAGCGGATATCCTCAATATTCCATTGCGCGGCGAAAAGCCGGCGCTGGTAACTTTGGTACCTGGGCCCGTAATAAGGCATGAGTTCCCTTATCCGGGTTATTTTTTCACTTCTTATCAATGGGAACAGCATATAATTCCAATCTGTGGTCTACCAGCTCGTAGCCGAGTTCACGGGCGACGGCGCGTTGCAGCTTTTCTATTTCTTCATTGAAGAATTCTATCACCGCGCCGGATTTCAAATCAATCAAATGGTCGTGATGGGTTTCGGCCATTTCTTCGTAGCGCGCCCGGCCGTCGCGGAAATCATGCTTCTCCACAATCCCGGCTTCCTGGAACAGGCGCATAGTGCGGTAAACCGTGGCGATGCTGATTTTCGGGTCAAGCTTCACCGCGCGCCGGTGAACTTCCTCGACATCCGGATGGTCATGCGATTCGGAAATGACTTGCGCGATTATCCTGCGCTGCCCGGTCATCTTCATGCCCCTTTCAACGCAGAGTTTTTCAAGCTTTGACGGCATTATTCCTTTGTTTTTAGCGCTTAAATCCTAAAGTAGCCGTTATTTTGCATATCCCGCCCCATAAAGCAAGGTCAAACCCTGAAATGGAATGCCAGAGCCGTTTTTATCGTTCACTTATTTAATGAGCCAAATTCCTGATGGAAAAATTATCTTGGCTGAGAGGATAATGCCAAGACTATTACACCCATCTACACCCATCGTCCTCCCGGCGAAAGCCGGGATCTTCGCCGAGGTTCGGCTGGGGTCCCGGCTTTCGCCGGGAAGACGTGGTGGTATAGTTAACATATTAAAAGGAGATTTTATGAATGTTATGAAAAAATTCCTGTTGCTTGGCATAGTTACGGCTTCACTCGCCGGTTGCGGCGATACGCCGGGTGAGCGGGCAGTCAGCGGCGCCGGAATCGGAGCTGGTGCAGGAGCCTTGACCGGAGCAGTTACCGGCGGCAGCGTCGGCGGCGGGGGCATTAGTCGGCGGCCTGGCCGGCGGCGCCGTAGGAGGCCTGACTAGCCCAAGCCAGGTTGATTTAGGTAAGCCGGTTTGGAAATAGGCTGATTTTAAGCCGCTACTTTCTTCTTCACCTTAAACTCCAGCGCCGCCTGCGCTGCGGCCAGCCGGGCAATCGGTACACGATAAGGTGAGCAGGAAACATAATCCAGCCCAAGTTTCTGGCAGAACCTGATTGATCCCGGGTTGCCGCCATGTTCGCCGCAGATGCCGAGTTTTATGTTGGGGCGGGCGGTGCGGCCGCGTTCGGCGGCTATGGCGATTAATTCTCCAACGCCTTCTTCATCGATAGCGACGAACGGGTCTTTTTCCAGGATGCCTTTATTCATGTAAGGCGTCAGGAATGAAGCGGCATCATCGCGCGAAATGCCGAGCGTCGTTTGGGTTAAATCATTGGTGCCGAAACTGAAAAATTCGGCGTGTTTGGCGATATCACCGGCGCATAAACAGGCGCGCGGCAATTCTATCATCGTGCCGACCAGATATTCCAGCTTAACGCCATGTTGTTTTTCCACGCGTTTGGCCGTGGAAATAACCAGCTCGCGCAAAATTTCCAATTCCTTGGCGTTCATCACCAGCGGAATCATGATTTCCGGGCATACGGTTTGGCCCAGTTCCTTTGAAACTTCAATCGCCGCAGCGAAAATCGCCTCGGCCTGCATCTCGTAAATTTCCGGATAGGAAATCCCAAGGCGGCAGCCGCGATGGCCGAGCATCGGGTTCATTTCCTTCAGTTCCGCCGCGCGGTGTTTCACCGTTTCGATATCGACTTTCGCCGCCAGCGCCACTTCGCGGATTTCGCTTTCGCTATGCGGCAGGAATTCATGCAATGGCGGGTCGAGCAGCCGGATAGTTACCGGGAACCCGGCCATTATCCTGAATAATTCGACGAAATCCTTTTTCTGCATCGGCAATAATTTATTAATCGCCTTTTTGCGCGCCTCGATTTCATTAGCAAGAATCATTTCGCGCACGGCAATGATACGCTCGGCATCGAAAAACATATGCTCGGTGCGGCATAAACCAATCCCTTCGGCGCCGAATTTCCGGGCGGTGGCGGCGTCGAGCGGCGTTTCGGCATTGGCGCGGACTTTTAATGAACGCACTTCATCGGCCCATTCCATGATGCGCGCGAAATCGCCGGAGAGTTTCGGCTCTATAGTTGGGATAGCCCCAAGCATAACTTCCCCGGTGCCGCCATTGATGGTGATTATGTCCCCTTCCTTCACGCTAACGCCGGAAGCGGTGAATATTTTATTTTTATAATCGATGCGCAGCTCGCCCGCGCCGGAAACGCAAGGCTTGCCCATGCCGCGCGCCACCACCGCCGCATGGCTGGTCATGCCGCCGCGCGCCGTTAAAATTCCCGCCGATGCATGCATGCCGTGGATATCTTCCGGGCTGGTTTCCTGGCGCACCAGGATGGTTTTTTCATTGCGGCTTTTGCGCGCCTCCGCTTCCTCGGCGGAAAACACCACGATGCCGGAAGCCGCGCCCGGTGAAGCGGGCAACCCCTTGGCGATAACTTTTTTCGCCGCTTTCGGGTCGAGATTCGGATGCAATAACTGGTCGAGCGATGCCGGGTCGATGCGCTTCAAGCCTTCTTCCTTGGAAATCAGGCCTTCATTTACCATATCAACCGCAATTTTGATTGCCGCCGGCGCCGTGCGCTTGCCGTTCCTGGTTTGCAGCATCCATAATTTCCCGCTTTGCACGGTGAATTCGATGTCCTGCATATCCTTATAATGGCTCTCCAGTTTCTTATAAACTTTCACCAGTTCATTATAAATTTCCGGCATCACTTCTTCCATCGCCGGTAAATCGGATTCGTTTTTCTTCTTCGC
>Ga0206957_1176_pt1 | contig 11590 bp, 2 predicted proteins | sample Alteio_BWOrgHeat_32_FD_152975 | JGI IMG/M metagenome (GOLD analysis project Ga0206957, IMG submission 152975) | Enriched cells from forest soil in Barre Woods Harvard Forest LTER site, Petersham, Massachusetts, United States -... | ecosystem: Environmental > Terrestrial > Soil > Temperate forest > O...
TTATATGTATCAGCGCAGGTGCTTGCGATTGTTACAGAAGCAGTCCCATCAGGAGAACAGGAAGGATTTGTGAAACTGCTCGTGGCTACTTTGTGATCTGTACAGGAACCGTAATTAATTATGTAGGCCCACAATGCGTTGGATGTATTTCCTCCTCCTGTTCCTGCATCTGAAGTCTGCTTGAATTTTATAGAATCAGCTGAGTTTGGAATAACACTTTTAACATTGCTGGTCACATCTGATCCATTCATAGCAAAGTCTGCATTATCATCGCACAGTCCAAACAATGTATTGTTCTGATAATAATAACATCCCATAGGTCCACCACATATGGCACCACTTGCATCCGGACCGTAAATATCTCCCAAAAGCGCATTGTCAATATAGATATCATTGCCATCGCCGGAACCGCACAGGTAGCCACATTCAAGAGAAATGCTGATATCTGTGTTTGTGTTTACAGCTTTTGGAAGCTTGAAATAAAATGCGGTGGTATCACCCATATCTTCCGTATTAAGGAAAATTGCGGTGTTCACTTCAGTCAGTGAAGCATTCTGATAGGCAATATACAACCAGAATTCAGAAAAAATATTGCTTATGGCTCCGAACTGACTGGGCACTGAATAGCTGTAGCTAAGTGTTGCGGGATTAATATCTGCGGTTACATCAATTACATGTACAGCAGAGGAATCGCCATAATTAGGATCATGAAAATTGGGAGAAGCCTGGTTGGCAGAGTTAAACGTATAATTAAAACCATTCAGTTGAACGGTAAGAGGAGCGGCCGTTTTTCCGTGCCGGCCTGCCATAAAATAAGCTTTACGGATTGTACTTCCGGCTGCAACATTTACATTGAAAGTTCCGGATGCTGCACCGCCTAATTGTATTGCAAAAGATCCGGTTGTTGTTCCTCCGCAAAATGAATCAGAATAATATAGAAGGGGTTTCGGTGCTTTTTGCGACCAAAGCATTTCTACCCGAAACAATAACAGGATGAAGAAAAAAATAACAAATAAAAATGATCTCATAGTTCTATTGCTTACAGGCAACTTCAGCCATTTACTCAATAACTTCTACGATAATTTTAAAATTTATTATGGATGCTTCATTAAATGTAATGCATAAATCAAGAACGGTCAAATTAAATGACACGTGATGTTCCATATCAAAACAGGTGTTTTTTTACTTGGCGCCCTGCCGGGCATAAAGTAGAGTAAATCACGCCAAAAAGCGTGACCTAACTCTACTTAGCGCCCTGTCGGGCATAAAGTAGACTAACTCCCGCCAAAGCGGGACTAAGTCTACTTAACCACGCTCACATTTCCTTTTAGTCGTACTTCGGAATTGGTTTTGCTGCAGACAGCTTTCAGGTAGTAAACATAGGTCCCGCTTTCCAATGTGTTTCCGTTTTTAGTTCCGTCCCAACCCTGGGTTAAATCAGTAGTAGAAAAAACAATATTTCCCCAGCGATCGTAAATGGCCCAGTAAATATTTGAAACTGCATTTCCTTCTATGTTGAGTACATCATTTTGTCCATCTCCATTGGGAGAAAAAACATTAGCGATAAAAATGTCATTTCCGTTTGAACAGGCTTTCTTTACGTCAATGGCAATAGTTGCTGAGTCAACACAACCGTTGTTATCTTTTACATAGACTGTATACGTTGTTGTTGTTTCCGGATTTGCAGTTGGTGAAGCACAATTACTGCAGTTGAGTGACGAAGATGGAGTCCAGGAATAAATAGTACCTCCACTGGCGAGCAATACAGTTGAATTTCCTTCGGTGATTGTTGTTTGCGAAGATGAAACACCTGCAACAGGACCAGCACTGTTTGCAATAGTTGATGATGTTGTTGTTGTGCATCCGTTGGCATCTGTAAGAGTTAAAAAATAAGTTCCCGGTTGTAGGTTAGTGATCGCAGATTTTGTCGAATCATTACTCCAGTTATATGTATAATTAGCGGTGCCTCCTGTTACGGAAGCCAAAATACTACCATTGTCTTTTCCACAGGCTGCATCTGTTTTAACCTGATTAATAGTTATAATAGTTGGCTCACTCAGTGTGATTACAGAGGAGGACGTACATCCAATATTATCAGTGATGGTAACAGTATAATTGCCGGCAACAACATTTGAAATTGCCGAACCTGATCCGCTCGAGGCGACGGACCAGCTATATGTATATGGAGAAGTACCGCTGCTTGCTGTTGCAGAAACAGATCCGGTTTGTCCGTTACATTTAATAGATGATGTTACTGAAGCTGTTACTGTTGGTGCATTTGTGGAATTTATGGTTAATGCATTTGACAATGTACAACCATTGGCATCTGTTACAATTAATGTATAATTACCTGCAGCTAAACCTGAAGCTGTTGTACCTGAAGTCGTTCCTGAGGCGGAAAACCAGTTATACGTTAAAGTTCCCGTTCCGCCATTTGCATTTGCGACAGCAGAGCCATCACTTTTGTTGCAGTTGGCAGAAGTTGTATTCACACTTGTTATACTTACTGCGGTCGGTTGTACAATAGTTGTGACACTGATCTGCTGGCATCCGTTGGCATCGGTTACAGTTACGGTATAAGTCGCCGCCTTCAGATTGTTGGCGGTTGATTGTGTATTTGTAGTTGTAGCGGTTGACCCCGTTGACCAGTTATAGGTAAATGGAGAAAAACTACCGGATATATTCACGGATGCAGAGCCTGTACTGCCTCCATTACATAATACAGAAGTAGTTGTAATACTGTTGATCGTGGGAGCCGGACTGTTACTGATCAAAACACTTTGCGTATTGCTGCATTCATTTGCATCTGTTACGGTCAGAATATAAGTTCCTGCATTCAGACCGGTGATTGTTTGACCGCTAATGAAATTGCTCCAGCTGTAGGTCAGACCGCCTGTTCCGCCGATTGCAGTTGCAGTCGCACTTCCTGTAGCAGTACCACACGCTGCATTTACAGAATTAATATTAGTTATCGAAACTGCAGTTGCTTGAGTCAGGTTAACTGTTGAAGAGCTTGTGCAGCCATTGGCATCTGTTATGGTAACAGTATAAATTGATGACAGTTGATTTGTGATTGTTGACTGTGTACTATTTGTTATGGAAGAAGTTCCGTTGCTCCAGCTATATGTATAAGGAGATGTTCCGGAACTTGCCGTCGCAGTTACAGCACCTGTTTCGCCGTTGCATTTTATTGCAGTACTGATCGTAGAATTAACCGTTACACCACCTGTTGACCCGATGGTTAGTGTGGTTACGTTTGTACAGCTATTATTATCAGTGGTAGTTACAGAATATGTTCCTGCTCCGAGGTTTGATTTTGATGTGGTTGAGGAAGAAGAAATTTGTGCGGAAGTAGGAGCGTTGCTCCAGATATACGTATAATCAATTGTTCCGCCTGCTACAGTTACGCTTGCAGACCCGGGCGTGCCGCAGCTTGCATCCGTGACTACAACTGTTGAAGTTGTAATAGGAGTCAGTTCTGTAATCACAACAGTTGATTGCGTTAAACATCCGTTGGCGTCTTTAACTGTAATGGTGTAAGTACCACCTGCCAAACCTGAAACTGTTGTGCCCGACAAGGTATTACTCCAGGTATACGTGAGTGCACCTGTACCACCTGTTGCTGTTGCAACTGCTTGTCCCTGGCTTTGTCCGTTGCAGGTAAAACCATTGGAGGAAATATTTGTAATGGTTGGAGATGGTGAATTATTTATCAGCACAGTAGTTGTAGACTGGCAACTTGAATTGTCCGTAACAGAAACCGTGTATGATCCTGCAGCTACGCCGCTTATGGTTTGCCCGTTTGCGAGGTTGCTCCAGGAATAGGTTAATGTTCCCGTGCCACCGCTTGCATTGGCCACAGCACTCCCGTTGTTAACGCCGCATCCGGCAGTGATTGGAGTAGCTGTAACAGTTGCAACAGGATTAACCGTCACCGCAATAGTCTGCGTAGTTGTACAGCCTGCAACAGAAGTCCCGGTTACCGTATATGTTTGTGAACTCAACGGACTTGCTGTGACTGTTGCTCCGCTCGTTGAACTTAAACCTGTTGCTGGAGTCCATGAATAAGTGCTTGCACCATTTGCAGTAAGACTCACTGATCCGCCTGCACAAAAAGGAATTGCTCCTGCAGGAACTATATTGACAGCAAAGGCAGTGAACTTTCCTATAAATGCATTGCCGCTGGCATTGGAAACCTGGTACGCTCCCGCTGAGCCCATTCCGCTACTGCTTTGTGAATAGCCCGTTACAAATACATTATCGCATTTATCGACCGCAATACCGTAACCTCTGTCATCATCATTGCCGCCATAATAGGTACTCCAAAGCAGGGAAGTTCCTGTTGGATCAAACCCGGCAACAATAACATCGAATACGCCTGCCATTGTATTTTGATAAGCGTTTGCAGCAACAACGCCACTGGTACTGCCTGTCATTCCTGTAAGGAAAATATTTCCATCTGCGGCAACTGCTACGTCCTGCCCATAATCGTAATCCGTACTTCCATAATAGGTAGCCCATAAAAGTGTAGTGCCGGTCGGATTAAATTTAGCCAGCAAAATATCGCCGGGATTTCCACCACTGTAGGTTGTCTGGTAAGCGCCGGCCGTTGCAATGCCGGTAAGACTTTCAGTCCATCCTGTAATGTAAACATTGTCATTTGCATCAAGGTCCATTCCATAACTCACATCAAGAAAAGGTCCCCCATAATAGGTTCCCCACAAAAGAAAACTTCCGTTAGAACTAAATTCAGCAACAAAAGCATCGCTCGGATAAACTCCTGCATGCGCTCCCTGGTAAGCGCCGGGCGTAGAGATGCCATCAGCACCTGTTGTTGTACCGGTTATATAAACGTTCCCGCTTCCGTCGCGCGCGACTGCAATGTCAAAGCCTTCGTCATCACCCGTTCCTCCATAATAGCTTCCCCACAAAAGAGCATTTCCTGTTGAACTTATTTCAGCAACAAAAACATCCTGGTGGCTGTTGTAACTAGTCTTGTAAGCGCCTGCTGTCGCGATGCCCGTGGTGCTGCTGGTTGTTCCTGTTATAAATGCATTTCCGCTTGCATCAATTGCTAAAGCACGTGCGCCGTCATTGCTTTCCCCACCGTAATAAGTACCCCAAAGCAGAGAAGAACCTGTTGAATTAAACTTTGCCACAAAAGCTTCCGTTCCCTGCGCTACAGTTTTAGCTGCACCCGGAGTAGCGATACCTGTGGTACTCCAGGTGTTTCCGGCAATGTAAACATTGTTTGATGCATCAACAGCAATTCCATATCCCCAGTCGGGACCATTGCCGCCGTAATAAGTTCCCCAGATAAGTGTAGTACCTGTAGGATCAAACTTGGCAGCAAAAGCATTGTTGTTGTAACCCGCAGCTGCAGTAGATGTTGACATATATGCCCCGGTTGTCGCAACACCATTTGGTGTTGATGCGTCTCCGGTTATGTAAATATTTCCGGTTGCATCAAGTACTATATCATAGGAAGCTGTAGTCCCGGCAGGGCCTCCTCCATAATAAGTTCCCCAAACTAGGTCTGGTGTTGGATCTATGATGAGATCGGAAGAAAAGCGCTGATTTCTTTCAGCACTGGAAAATCCGAATGTATTTTTTTCAAGTGCAACATAATTTATTTTTATTTCCTGTTTAGTATCTTTTAAATAACTCGACGGAATATTTTCATTGAAAGTTCCGGATGCGACCTGGACTACAATTTTATTTTGCTTCAAATTCACATCAAAAGCCCCTTTGTAAGCAAGTTGAATATCACTTATTTTACCGCCGGGATGAACAATAAAATTATATTCTACTCCCGGAGATGGTTTTGTTTCATTTCTGTTTTCTGTTGAAGCCATGAACTGAAGATCGATGTTCGGATAAATATTTTTGTAGATTACTTCATTGTAATAATGCACATTGTTTACACCGCCTTCGGGTGTCCCTGGAGTAAAATAGTTGAAGTATGCTTTTGAAGCACCGGATGCAAGTAATTCTGCATGTGTATTGCAATTCAATAATTCAACATCAACCCGGTGAAATTTTCGTACTGTATTGTCCAGTGTTTCATTTTTAAATTTCGGAGTCGGAGCTACCGGTGCCGAAGCATCCGATATATCTGTATAAGTGTCATAGCTGAAACCTGATTGACGCAACTGCACATTAAAGCCGGGACTATTTAATAAATACTTTACGCCCGGATTTGGATTTCCATTCTGATCAATCAGCTGTCCCTTATTTTCAATGAATCCGCCTGGTACCGTAAAAGCTGCTGAATGTTTCTGAGCTAATCCATGAAGTGATAATAAAAACAGAAGAAAATAAATGTAGATCTTTCTCATAATGCGGGGGATATTAAAACCAGCCAACTTGTTTCGTTATGTGTAAACTAATTTAACTAAAATAGGGGCGTGGTTTTATAAAAAAACCAATATAAATGACATGTTCAAAATCAGGTAAATTTAGTAATTTAGAAGAAAGCAACTATGTAAAGAATGCCAAAACCAAGTTCTGAAAACCTGTACCTGCTGATTAAATCGCTGACCAAGGAGGAGAAGCGGAATTTTAAATTGTATATAAACAGGTATGCAGAAAGCGACTCAGGATTGTATGTAAAGGTATTTGATGCAATAGAAAAAGCGGATAACAATAATGAATCTGCCATCATCCGGCAATTGAATATTCGGCATTTCAATAAGCTTAAAAGCCGTTTATACATAGAAATTCTTGACTGCCTGGCGTTCTACAACCGCAATGAAACAGTGCAGTTTACCATCCGCACATTAATTACACAGTCTGATATTCTCCGTAAAAAAACATTGCTGAAGCAGGCCGATGAACTTTTGCGAAGGGCAGAAAAGCTCGCTGTAAAATTTGATTTTAGTCTGCTGCATGTCCTCATCTTGCAGAAGCGGTTTTATTACCTGCAATTCAACGCTACAAAGAAGAAAGCTCCGGTAGTTGTTAACTCTGTGATTGGTCAGATTAATACTTCATTGGTAAAGCAAGGCCGACGTACCGAATTTATGAAAACATCGGCGGAGATCGATAACTACATTCGTTTTTCAATGGACAATGAAAAAATGAAAGAATTTCTTCAGGCGAAGATCCGGGCCATGGAAAAGATGTCAGTTAAAGAAATGGGTTTTCAGGAAAAATCCTTTTTGTACGAATCTCTTTTTTTGTTTTACTCCAAGACGGGCAACCTCCAGAAGGCGTATGAGTATATGAAGTTGTGCTTGCTTTTGCACCTGGACAATCCGCATATCATCAATGAATATCCGGCTGAATTTATTTCAGGTGCCGCAGGCAATTACTTGTACCTGTGCATTGAACTGCATAAGTGGAATGATTTTTTGAAAATGCACAAGCTGATTTCTTCTCTGAACTACTCGACCGGTCAAAGCAGGGAGCGGTATTTATACATTATTGATGCACACCTAATAGAATATTATATTATCCGTTCCGAATTTAAAAAGGCAATTGCAAGAATTAAAGAATTGGAAAAAGTTGGTCTTAAATCGCCAAGCTATGAGATGATTTGGTCGGCGCTCACATTTTATTTTAAATGCGGGTATGTCTTTTTTCTTTCGGGGGATTCTCTCCATACCCGTTTATGGCTGAATAAAATACTGGTTAATAAACAATTCTTAAATGAAAACCTATACCTGCTAACGCGGGTATTACTCTTGATAAATGCCTTTGAGATCAAGGATTTCCGTTACTTCGATAAAAATGTTCAACCGCTGCTAAAGGAACTTAAACTTAAAAAGACATTTACAAATGAATTGAATGTGATTGAGAGTCTAAGTTCATTTTATAAACGTAACGGTCAGGTCTGGCGTAGAACTCATCTAACGGAAGAGTTAAAAAAAATCAAGCAGCTTTCAGATGAAAGGGCTGAAGTGGGATCATATTATAATCTGGGGAGCTGGATTAAAGAGAGAACATTGAGGATGATTTGATTTACTTTACTTCGCACCCTCCGGGTATAAAGTAGACTAACTCCCGCCAAAGCGGGACTAAGTCTACTTAAGTATTGAAACATTCCCTTTCAGCTTTACTTCTGTATTGGTTTTAATACATAATGCTTTTAGATAATATACATAAGTTCCGCTTTCCATTGGACTTCCGCGTTTTGTTCCATCCCAACCCTGTGATTGATCTGAAGTGTCGAAGAGCAGATTTCCCCAACGATCATAAATAGCCCAGTAGATATTTGTAATTCCATTTCCTTCAATATTGAGCACATCATTTTTTCCGTCGCTGTTGGGTGAAAAAACATTTGCAATAAAAACATCTCCGTCATTTCCTGAACATGCTTTTTGAACAGTGATGGTAATGTTAGCTGAGTCTGTGCATCCCTGGCTGTCTTTTACATAAAGCGTATACGTTGTTGTGGAACCTGGCGCTGCGATTGGATCAGGACAATTACTGCAATTGAGCGAAGAAGAAGGAGTCCATATATAAGTGATACTGGTTCCTCCTGTGGCAGAACCGAGCAGTTGTGTTGAATTTCCTTCTGTGATTGTTGTCTGTGAAGATGCAACTCCAGCGAGCGGGCCATTACTTGAGTTTATAGTTGCCGATGTTGATCGCGTACAGCCATTTGCGTCGGAGATAGTTAAAGAGTAGGTTCCAGCTTGCAGGTTAGTCAGGGTAGATTTTGTTGAATCTGTATTCCAGCTATAAGTGTAATTTGCTGTACCTCCATTCACGCTTGCAGAAATACTTCCATCCGTCTGTCCACAAGCTGCATCTGATTTAGTTGCCGTGATTACTATTAAGGATGGTTCACTTAAGGTCACTGAAGAAGTTGATGTACATCCATTCGCATCAGTAACTGTAACAGTATAAATTCCTGCTGCTGCTGAAACACTGGAGCCCGAACCAGAAACCCCTGCAGACCAGCTATAGGTATAAGGCAAAGTCCCGCTAGTCGCTGTTGCACTGATAATTCCCGTCTGTCCGTTACATTTAATTGATGTTCCGGTAGAAGTCGCAGCAGTGGGACCATTGGTTGAATTGATTGTTACGGTATTGGTCAGGCTGCAACCATTGGCATCCGTTACAGTTAAGGTATAAATCCCTGCAGCGAGGCCTGAAGCCGTTGCACCTGATCCGCCTGAAGCAGAAGACCAGCTATAGGTGAGAGATGGAATTCCTCCACTGGCTGTTACCGAAGCGCTTCCATTGTTTGCATTACAGGTAGCACTGACAGTATTTAAGTTATTTATAGTTAATGCTGAGGGTTCAGTAATGGAGACCGTACTTATCTGTTTGCAGGAGTTCGCATCAGATACGGTAACTGTATAAATTCCGGCTGCTAAACCTGAGGCTGTTGTCCCTGTTCCGCCTGAGGCGGACCAACTATACGTTAATGCACTTGTTCCACTTGCTGCAATGACCGCAGATCCTGTGCTTCCTCCGTTGCACACTACATTTTTTGATGTTATCGAATCAATAACAGGAGCCGGGCTATTACTGATTAGAACGCTTTGCATTGTACTGCAGCCGTTAGCATCAGTAACAGTGAGGGTATATGTATTTGCAGTGAGTGCAGTATCAGTCTGAGCACTTACAGAATTATTCCAACTATAAGTAAGCACACCTGTTCCGCCATTCGCAGTGGCAATTGCAGTTCCATTGTTTAATCCGCAGGTAGCATTAGCAGGGGTAATTCCGGTTATGAGAACAGCAGATGGTTCCGAAATAGTAACCGTAGTTACTATCTGACAGGAATTTGCATCAGTAACAGTGATGGTGTAAGTTGCAGCGCTTAAACCTGAAGCCGTCGCGCCTGATCCACCTGCAGTCGACCAATTGTAGGTTAATGGATTTGTTCCTCCGCTTGCATTAATTACAGCCGATCCATTGGCCGCACCTTTACATTTCGGATCATTGGTATTGATACCTGTTATTGCGGGCGCACCAGTATTATTAATAACCACAGTTTGAGAAACACTGCACGCATTGGCATCAATAACCGTCACGGTATAAGTACCTGCAGCCAAACCTGAAGCCGTTGAACCTGATGCACCTGTGGCGGCGGACCACAAATAGGTCAAGGTGCCGGTTCCTCCGGAAGCGTTGACAACCGCGCTGCCATTGCTTTGTCCGCAGTTGGCTGTCGACGGATTGATTGTGTTTATGGTTACCGAAGTTGCCGGTTCAGTGATTGTAACGGTACTATTGGTCTGACATCCGTTGACGTCTGTAATTGTTACTGTATAAATTCCTGCCGCCAAATTTGTTTGCTGATCAGAAGTAGTATTAGTGGTTGAAGGTGTCCCTGTACTCCAGCTATAGGTAAAGGCTGGCGCTCCTCCATTAATATTTACGGTTGCAACGCCATCAGACCCTCCTTTGCAACTTACATTGGAAGATGCAACAATCGTTTTTACGGAAGGCCCGCCGCTGCTGCTTATGGTTGCGGTTGATGTTTTCACACAATTATTTGCATCGGTAACCGTGAGCGTATAATTGCCGGCTGCAAGATTAGTTGCGCTAGGACCAGATCCGCCTGAACCGGACCAGCTATATGTTAGTGTTCCTGTGCCGCCGCTTGCAACAGCAACTGCTGTACCATTTGTATTGCCGCAATTTGCGTTTGTTGTGTTGATTGATGAAATCGATAGAGCAGGAGGATCTGTTAAACTTGTTGTTGATGTGGAAGTGCAATTATTTGCATCGGTTACAGTAACCGTATAATTTCCGGCCGCTACAGAGATCGTATTTACGCTTGCTGATGTTGTTGACGTAGCACTGTTGCTCCAGCTATATGTATAATTAGATAAGCCGCCACTAACCGTTGCCGATGCATTTGCATTTCCTGCCGCACATAAAATACTGCCGCCACTCACGGCTACAACTGGTGGACTGCTGATTGTTATTGTGGTTGTATTTACGCCAAAACAAAATCCCACTGTGCGCCAGGTGAGTGTAACGGTGTATGTTCCCGTTGCTGCATAGGTGTATGTTGGATTTTGTAAAGAGGAAACTCCGACACCGTCACCAAAGTCCCACGACCAGTAATTCACAGGCCCGCTCATCGGCATTTGCTTGCAACCAGTTGTATCTGTAAAACTAACCGACATATCGCAGCCCAGTTTATTAGTGTAACCTACATTGGGAGAAACACCTTTTAATTCCAGCACACCAGGTTGAGGATTTAAACCGGGAGTTGATTCATTTAATTTAGTTGGCTGGAAAGATCCTGCAGTGGTAGGAAAATCAGAGGAGTGAGAATTAAAGCCCATGATAACTCCACCACCGCATTTATCTATTTTTTCAGCAGTACCAATGCAGGTTCTGTAATCTTTCCCGCTGCCGCCGTAATAGGATGAATAATATAAATCAGTTCCGGTCGCACTTAATACAAATGCAAAAATATCAGATGATCCGCCGTTGTAAGTAGAATCATTTGCATTGCAGGTGTGTGGAAAATCAGTGGATGAAGTTGTACCCGATACGCAGGCTTCCTGTCCGTTCATATACGTGATATCTTCTCCATAATCATCACCGCTGCCACCGACAAAAGTTGAGTAAGTTAAATTTGCGCCCGGACCATCCAGTCTCGTTACAAAGGCATCAA
>Ga0206957_1178_pt1 | contig 11378 bp, 10 predicted proteins | sample Alteio_BWOrgHeat_32_FD_152975 | JGI IMG/M metagenome (GOLD analysis project Ga0206957, IMG submission 152975) | Enriched cells from forest soil in Barre Woods Harvard Forest LTER site, Petersham, Massachusetts, United States -... | ecosystem: Environmental > Terrestrial > Soil > Temperate forest >...
GCGGAAACATCAGCGAATCTACTTTTTCAAATTTATCAAAATCTGCATCAAAAGTTCTGTTCAGGTTAAAATCCCTGAATAAGATGCGAACAATCTTGTACGATTGGGGATCCAGCCAGATACTTTGAGCAGGTTCTTTGAGTTCTTTATTTTTTTCCATTACCCTGCGTAGTCTGCGTTTACGGATCGTACTCATCTGGTATTTACCATCCACAACAGCCGAATGGAGCTTATCATCTTCATCATAAAACTCAACACTGTTACCAACTAAAAGCGATTGTATCATATCAAAATCCAGGTCGGAATGCAGCATTTTGTTGATGTAATTAAAATCCCCGGCAAAATATTCACTGTGCATTTTATCCATAAATTTTACAGAATCTTTCGTAACAATGGCACGTGCGGCTTCAATACCAATTACAGGCACAGTAATTAAAAACCACAATATGCTGTCCTTTTTTCCTCTCATTGTAACATTGAAAGAAACATTTGTACTATCAAGTACCACATCTGTAGAAAACTTTGCAGAAATCCATTGATACTTAAACTGATTTTGTTTTAGCAAAGCTTCAAGCTCTTTGGTTGAATGCTTTTCAATATGCACTGGTTTGGCAGCGGCTGTTTTTTTAAAAATGCTACATGCTGAAAAAATGCTGAAGGAAATAAATACCAAAACAAAAGCACGGAATACAGAAAAAGAAACATAACCGGATTGCCTCCCTGATCTACTCATATAGTTTTTTATCCGCAATTTTTTTATCCAGAAACTCGGAAGCCCCGCCATTCTGTTTGGCCTGGTTCCAGTACTCAAGTGCTTTATCCGTTTCACCCAATTTATATAATACATCGCCATAGTGTTCAAGAATCACACCATTTGAACGGGCACCATTATCCAGTGCCTTGCCTATCCATTTTTTGGCTTCTTCATAACTTCCCTTCTGGTATAAGATCCACCCGTAAGTATCCAGGTAGGAGTTATTATTGGGCTCAATGTCTACTGTCTTTTTTGACATTTCTTCTGCACGTTCAAGTTTTTCTTTTCGCAGCGACAGATAATAAGCATAGTTATTTAACACATAAACATTCTTGCTGTCAATCTCCAGTGCTTTTTCATATGCTTCATCCGATGCTTTGTAATCTTTTGTGCGTTCATAGGCATCGCCCAGACTCGTATAAAATTGCGCCAGTAAGGGATTATTATCTACAACGTAGTCCTTTCCTTCTTTCAGCACAGTAATGGCCTGGGTATAATTTTTCTTCTCAAGATTTGCTACGCCGCTATATAAATACCCAGCAGGTTGTGCCGGAAATAATTCCATCGTTTGTTTACTGTCAAACAGCATCGATTCAAAATCGTTGAGATGGGAATCAATGTCAAGTACTTCGGCCCAAACTATATATTGCGTTTTATCACGTGCATTTGCTTTGCGATATGCATCACGCGCTTCTGTTAGTTTTTTATCCTGCAGTAAAAAATTACCGTAAATAAAATACGCTTTTGCGTCGTCCGGATGAGCATCAACCATAATTTTAGAAAGCTCTTCGCCCTGCAGTTTCATCGCCGGCTTTTTTTCTGCTGACTCATAATACCAGGCGAGAATTTTTGCCTTGGTATCAATATCAAGTTTGTCATTTTTAAATGCCTCCTTGTATTCTTCAAATCCTTTGTCCTCCTGCTTTTCAGCATAATAGTATTGTGCAAGTGATAAATGCACAAATGCATTGGATGGGTCAATTTTTAAAAGATCGTTATAAGCCTGTAAAGCTTTTTCTTTTTGTCCGTTCGACAAATAAAGTTCCCCTAACATGCCGTAGTATTTTGCCTGCTTTGGATTCAGCTGAATCAGTTTATTCAATTCTGCGATCGCCTCTTTATCTTTGCCTTTCATCTGCTTATAAATTTGAATTTTCTGAAGGCTGTTTTCCTCGCTGGGTCCTACTTTTTGTTCAATCTTATCGTACACTTTTAATGCTTCCTGCGGTTTGTTAGCATATACATAAGACTCCGCCAATTCAAAATACATTTCAATTTTATCCGGATTTATTTTTATGATTCGCTGATAAATTTCTGCTGTCTCCTCATATTTCTTTTTAGCAAATAAGCAATCAGCGTAAAGTAACTGATACCAGGTGTTTTTCTGATCCATATTAGCTGCCTTGCCACTGAATTCAAGCGATTTATCTTTATCGCCACCATACTGGTAAATTTTTGCGAGTTCATAATAAGCGGCGGGATTGGTAGCATCAATTTTTATGCAATCCGCAAATAAGGAGGCTGCCTGCTCGTAATTGCCGAGGATCTGTTGTTTGTCGGCTTCGTAAAATTTCAGATCGTAACCCCAGCGCTCACGCTCGCTTAGATTTTTTTTAGATCCACTTTGAGAATCTGTGCTTGAAACAGGTTTGTTCGAAGTTTTACAGGATGTAAAAAACAAAACGCCTATTACGACTATTAATATATACCTGTTTCTCATTGATAAATAGCATTCAACCGATATGAATGCCGCATTAATTTTTAATCACTGTATAATCACCGATGCTTGCGTCAGAGCTTTTTCCATAAAACTCAACAAAATTTCCAAGCATTGAATTGGCAAGATCTGCGTTAATTATCTTCGTATTCGTTTGTACAATTACATTTTTGACCGTTGAGTTTTCCACTACACAATTGTCGCCGATTGAAGCATACGGACCGACCTGTGAATTAACCAGTTTTACATTTTCGCCGATAAAACAAGGTTGAATAATTGTACTGTTTTGTGCATTGTATGTTTTAGACATCAGTTCCCCATTGCCTTTGATAAACTCAAGGATGCGTTGATTAGTATGCACAGTTGCGTCTTTATTTCCACAGTCGAGCCACTCCGTAACTTTACCGGGAACAAATTTCGTCCCTTTTTTCTTCATATTTTCCAGCGCATTTGTAAGCTGGAATTCGCCCTTTTCCTTAATGTTATTATCCAGCAGATATTGAAGTTCTTTCTTCAGGTATTCTCCGTCCTTGAAATAATAAATGCCAATGATAGCCAGATCAGAAATAAATTCCTGTGGTTTTTCCACAAAGTCTGTAATCACGTTATCCTTATCGATCTTTACGACTCCAAATGGTTTAGGGTCATCCACTTTCTGAACCCAGATAATTCCTTCTTTTGATGAGTCCAGCTTAAAATCAGCTTTGAACAACGTATCTGCAAAGGCAACAACCACTTTGCCTGTCAGCGCGCTTTTAGCACACATAATTGCATGTGCTGTTCCAAGCGGTTCATCCTGGTAATGGATGGTACCCTTGGCACCCAGCTTTTCAGCTACCTTCACCAGATCGTCTTCCACCTGCTTACCAAACCGTCCGATCACATAAGCAATCTCGTCAACTTTTTCATCGCATACCTTTGTGATGTCTTCAACGATCCTTTGCACCATAGGTTTTCCTGCAATAGGGATCAATGGTTTTGGAATTGTAAGTGTATGTGGCCTCATGCGTTTTCCCATGCCAGCCATTGGAATAATTATTTTCATAAAAAGAGCCCCTCTCCTTCTCTCCCCACAGGGAGAGGGTTTTATTAGTTAGATTAATTGACCCCTCCCCTCCGGGGAGGCTGGAAGGGGTTTTTTTATTTCGTTCCTGTATGTCCGAAACCGCCGGATCCACGTGTTGTATCTTCTAATTCCTGTACTTCAAGCCATTCGGCCTGCTCATGTTTTGCTATTATCATTTGTGCAATCCGTTCCCCATCATTAATTGTAAAATCTTCTTTCGACAGGTTAACCAGGATTACTTTTATCTCCCCTCTGTAATCGGCATCAATTGTGCCAGGTGAATTTAATACAGAGATTCCATTCTTGGCAGCAAGCCCGCTTCGCGGACGGATCTGCGCTTCAAAACCAACTGGTAATTCAATGAATAAACCTGTCGCAACAATGGCACGTTCAAGGGATCTTAAAATTACCGGCGAATCCAGGTTAGCTCTCAGGTCAACCCCAGCTGACGCATGTGTTGCATATTGAGGCAATGCATGCTTAGACTTATTAATGACTTTAATTTTCATTTACTCCGCTTTTTTGGGCAATAACCCCCGGATTTTATCCTTCTCAAAAATGCACGCCACTATTATAAAAACCAACACAAGTATATTGCCAAATATTACGCTTACCATACCTGAATGAAAAGGCGGTAATGTACCCACAAAATACAAAACTAATGATAAACCAAAGTAACCCAAAATGCGCCTGAAATCATAATTAACAGGGTAGTGTTTATGACCGATCATAAATGAGATGATAGCCATGGAAGCATAGCAAATCAAGGTGGCCCAGGCTGAGCCCATATAACCGATAAGTGGAATCCACCAAAAATTCAATACAAGTGTAATGACTGCTCCGAATATGGTTAGGTAAGCTCCATAAATAGTTTTGTTGGTAAGCTTATACCAGATAGAAAGGTTGAAATATACACCCAAGCACAGATTAGCAATCAATAAAATAGGGATTACCCCAACACCTGAACGGAAATTGTCGCTTAAAAACACCAGCTGAATCCAGGGCAGGTTCATCATTGTAACCAAAAAAATAAAGGAGCAGGCCAAAACAAAATAATTCATTACACTCGAATACAAAAATTTAGCATCGTGTTCTTTGGAGTGCGAAAAGAAGAATGGCTCTGCTGCATATCGAAATGCCTGAACAAAAACTGTCATCAAAATAGATACTTTATAACAGGCTCCGTAAATCCCAACCTGGCGCATTGTATCAGCCACAGAAAGGTGATCCTTCAACATATATTTCAGTAATAATCGATCAAATGTTTCATTAACCATTCCTGCCAGTCCAACTATTAACAATGGTAATGCATATCTTAACATCCGCTTCCAGAGTTGAAAATCAAAATCCCATTTGACCATTAAATACTCCGGAATAAGCATTGCTGCAACAACCAGGTTGGCAATCATATTTGCTAGGAACACATAACCGATACCAATTTCAGGTTTATAAAAAATGGACGCGAAATTATGCCAAATAGATGCCGGATTTTCATATTCAGTTTTACAAAATCCGATTAAAAATATATTCAAACCTATATTGACAAAAATATTCACAGCTTTTAATGTCGCAAACCGCGCTGCTCTCCCTTGTTCCCTGAGCTTGGCAAAAGGAATTGCTGCAATAGCATCTGAAACAATAATAATTGCGACCCAGACTACAAAGTTGGAATTATTTGCATAATTAATTGCATTGGCGATAGAGCCGGAAAAAATCAGAATACCTGCTAAAAATGCAATGCTGGTAGAAAGCAAAGAAATAAAAGCCGTGCTATAGACTTTGTCTTTATTGGATTCACGCACGGAAAAATTAAACAAGGCGGTTTCCATTCCATACGTTAAAATGATGTTCAAAAAGGAAACGTATGCATAAAATTCTGTATTAATCCCAAAGTCCTTAGGGTCCCTGAATTTGTAAGTGTAAAGCGGAACAAGAAAATAATTCAACAGTCTGCCTACAATGGTGCTTACCCCATAGATAGCTGTTTGCCCTGCTAATTTTTTAAGTGAACTCAATTCAAATGACGAATTACGATTGACGAATTACGGATTTTTCCGTAACCGTTATTTTCCTGAAAAATTTGCTTTGCGTTTTTCCAAAAAAGCAGATGTTCCTTCTTTGAAATCGTTTGTTGAAAAACATTTTCCGAATTCATTTACTTCGCTTGCAAAGCCATCCACACCATCTTTATAATGCGCATTGATACTTGCGATGACTCCTGCAATGGCAAGAGGAGCTTTGGTTTTGATCTTTTCAAAGATCTCCATGCATTTAGACAGTAACTGATCTGCAGGAACAACATAATTTACAAGACCAAAGTGAAGGGCTTGTTCGGCAGTCAGCATATCCGCAGTCATATGCAATTCCAGTGATTTTGCTTTGCCAATAAGCTGCGTTAAACGTTGTGTTCCTCCATAACCTGCAATTAAACCCAGGTTTACTTCGGGCTGACCAAATTTTGCATTATCGGCTGAGACCCTTAAATGACAAGACATTGCCAGTTCACAGCCTCCTCCTAATGCAAAACCATTTACGGCAGCTATTACAGGTTTTGGAGATTCTTCAATTGATTTAAATACATCCTGACCTGCTTTCGCCATGGCTTTTCCCTGTTCAACACTTAAGCCGACAAATTCAGAAATATCAGCGCCTGCAACAAATGATTTTAGCCCGGCACCAGTAATAATAATTCCTCTGACTGAATGATCGGCATTCGCTTCTTTTATTGCAGAACCAATTTCCGAAACTGTTTTTTTATTTAGTGCATTCAGCTTATCCGGGCGGTTAATAGTAATTGTATAAATTCCGTTTTCTGTTTTAACAAGCAGGTTTTCGAATGTCATAAGTTTGATTTATTAATGTTAAAAATACGTAAATAATACCAGCGCCCCGCATATTTTAGTCCAAAGCTTTCTGCCCGCGGCACTTGTACCCGAAGGGTGTAATATCATCTAAGGTTTATTCACACCATTATTAAAATTATTGAGTTCATGATTACTTCGTAGTTCAAGCTTTTTTAATTGACTAATTTGAAACCAAAGATGGTATAACATAGAATTATAACGTTTCAGGAAAGATACTGATGTTCGTGTATGAACCGTCTTCAGGTATTAACGGTACGGCTTTTATTTATTGTCTTCAGAAAATAAATAAAGTCCGCAGCTGGGTATCCGGCCTGCCGATAATGTTATTAATATAATCCTTTGTTGGGGCAAGACTGCCATTTTGAATAAACCCCTCGCCAAAAGGCATACACGCTCCCCAGGAACCTGAAGATGTGCAATTTTTTGTATCCGAGAATTTTACGATCGTATGATTTTCGACTGTAACAATACATGTTTTACCTTGTGAGGCTTTCAATGCCTCTGCAATATTATCTTTTGTGAGGGTAAATGTTTTGGAAGCTTTCTTTTTCGCCGCATCGTTTAACCCTTCTATTGAAGAAAATTTTTCTGTCTCAAGTGAGGGAATACCTTTTACAAATTCTTTTAATGTTGATGCATTATCCTGTGCAAATGCAGATGTCTGGCTTGTGGAAATAAACGCAAGAAATATAATTATGTATCTTTTCATTTTATATATGGATTGATTGATCAAATGTAATAAAACAGAGATTCTACAGGAAAATAAATAACAAAAACTCACATAAAAAACCGATCAAGTAGCCCACATAAACTTGTGCTGAATTATGTGCATCCAGTTTCAATCTTGCATAACCAATGAGTCCGGCAATCAGTGTTACCAGCATTAATTCATTCAACACACTTACCTGCAGCTGATGCGAAAATCCAAGCAATGCACCGGTCAGACCACCAATACCAATAGCATGCGCGCTCACTTTCCATTTCATATTCACAAGCATTGTTATAGCCACAGATACATTTGCACCCAGTAACATTAAAACAACCTGGGCAGGTAAGGGAAACCGGGAAGTGATCATATAGTATCCTAATGAAAAATAAACGACGGTTAACAGGTAAGGTAAACGTCGTTCTTCTGCTGTCTCCATGTGAAGACTACGGATCTTTCCCAGGGATAAAAGCAATACACTGCTTAAAACCGGAAAAATAAATGTGGAGATAAAAACAAGAATATATAATTGAATCCGGGCAGCAAGAGGAAGAACAAAACTCAGATATGTATCCGTATGAAAAATTAACCAGAGGCCAAGTGTCGGCAGTAAAAGAGGGTGAAACAAGTAAGAAATTACTTTGGCAACGAGCCTTCCAAAACTTCCTGATTCGTCATTCGTCATTCTGAATTCTTCATTCTTTTACAATTCTTTTCTCATCCTCGCGACAGGAATATCAAGCATTTCACGGTATTTCGCTACTGTACGGCGGGCAATATTATAGCCCTTTTGTTTTAATAAAATAGTAAGCGCATCGTCCGTCAGTGGTTTCTTTTTATTTTCGGACTCAATACTATCCTGCAGGATTTTTTTAACTTCTTTGGATGAAACCTCTTCTCCCGATTCAGTTGAAAGTGATTCTGAAAAAAATGATTTTAATGGGAAAGTCCCGAACTGCGTCTGAACATATTTACTGTTGGTAACACGCGAAACCGTGGAGATATCATGACCGGTACGATCTGCAATATCCTTCAGGATCATTGGTTTTAATTTCGTTTCATCGCCCTCCAGGAAATAATCAAACTGGTATTGCATAATGGCCCGCATGGTAGACATAAGCGTATTTTCACGTTGCTTGATGGCATCAATGAACCATTTTGCATTTTCTATTTTTTGCTTCACAAATGAAGACGCTTCTTTACTTTGCTTATCTTTTGCACGTGAGTATTCATCCAGCATTTGAGTGTAATCCCTGCTGATCCTCAATTCCGGCTGGTTACGTGAATTCAGGGAAAGCTCCAATATTCCGTCGCTATTGTTAATCACAAAGTCCGGAATAATTTCCTGGATATTTTTCTGGGCATCTCCTCCTGAATTCCCTGGTTTTGGATCAAGTTTCAGGATCTCATCAATCGCTTCTTTTAATTGTTCGTCGCCTATATCTAATTTCTTCTGAATCTTCTCATAATGTTTTTTGGAAAATTCATCCATTTGCTCTTTTACAATTTGCACAGCCAATGCGATCTCTATGTATCTGTCATCCTTGCGTTGTAATTGTAAAAGCAAACATTCCTGCAAATCACGGGCACCTACTCCGGGAGGATCAAACCGCTGGATCACATGCAGCATCTCCAGCAACTCTTCTTCTGTTGTGGTAATACCCTGGGAAAAAGCAAGATCATCAACCACAGAAGCCAGGTCTCTTCTCAGGTATCCCTCATCATCTATATTTCCAATAAGATATAATGCAACACGGTATTGATGGTCATTCAGTTCCTGTAAGCCCAACTGATTTTCAAGGATTTCCTGCAGACTTATACTTGAGGTTACCGGGATTTCTTTTCGTTCATCATCCGGACCAGTATTATTGGTTTTTAATTTATATGATTCGCCTTCATCTTCATCCATGTAATCGTCCATGGCAAAATCATCCTTATCAACTTCTGTTTCCTCATTTTCATCTTCCCCGGTTTCTTCAGTCAGAATTTCATCCTCTTCATTATTTTCTTCCTCTTCAGTCTCTTCTCCCTCTTCCAGGGCGGGATTGGCTTCCATTTCCTCTTTGATACGCTGCTCCAGAGCAATAGTCGGCAACTGCAGCATTTTCATTAATTGAATTTGCTGAGGTGATAGTTTCTGAAGTAGCTTTTGACTTAAATTCTGACGTAACATAACCTATACGAATAACGAATAATTACGAATTTACGAAAAAGGTACGGATAACGATGGGGGCGAATTTACGAATCGGGAATACACAATGAGTTACATAATCCCTAAAAATAGTTATCGCAGCACCCAAAATTTCATTCGTTAATTCGTACTTATCGCTATCCGTAACTAAAACTCCGCATTCTTAGGCGTCCGCGGGAACGGGATCACATCGCGTACATTGGTCATGCCGGTAATAAACAGGATCAACCGTTCGAAGCCAAGTCCAAAGCCGCTGTGCGGACAAGTTCCGTACTTGCGCGTTTCCAGGTACCACCACAGGCTTTCTTCGTGGATTCCCATTTCTTTTACGCGTGCATAGAGCTTATCATAATTTTCTTCTCTTTGGGATCCGCCAATGATTTCACCAACATAAGGAAATAAAACATCCATAGCACGAACGGTTTTTCCGTCCTCATTCTGCTTCATGTAAAAAGCTTTAATGTCTTTAGGATAATCCGTAACGATCACAGGGATTTTAAAATGATCCACTAAAAAATTCTCGTGTTCTTTTTGAAGATCTTTTCCCCACTCAGGCCTGAACTCGAATTTTTTTCCCGTCTTTAACACTTCAATCGCCTCTGTGTAAGTTACCCGTTTGAATGGATTGCTCTTAACATTGTTCAGTCGCTCAAGTAAAGTTGTTTTACTCCGTTCGCTTTCTTTCTTTGTTTTATCTTCTTCTATAGCGCGGTTATTTAAAAACTCAATATCATCTTTACAATGTTCAAGTGCATATTCCACAAGATATTTCAGTAAAGCTTCCGCGACATCCATGTTATCACTGATTTCATGAAATGCCATTTCGGGTTCAATCATCCAGAACTCAGCAAGGTGACGTGGTGTATTTGAATTTTCTGCCCGGAAAGTCGGACCAAATGTATAAACCAGCCCCAGTGCAGTCGCTGCCAATTCCCCTTCCAGTTGTCCGGATACAGTAAGATTAGTTTCACGTCCGAAAAAATCCTGTTTGTAATCAATCGAACCGTCTTCATTTTTAGGTGGGTTACCAATATCCAGTGTAGTTACACGAAACATCTCGCCGGCTCCTTCTGCGTCGGAACCTGTGACAATAGGTGCATGCAGGTAAAAGAATCCACGATCATTAAAAAATTTATGCACTGCAAATGCCATATTGTGGCGAATACGCAATACTGCCCCAAATGTATTTGTACGTGGACGCAAGTGTGCTATCTCCCGTAAAAATTCAAGTGTATGCGCTTTTTTCTGAAGCGGAAATGTTTCATCCGCAACACCAAGTACTTCTATTGAATTTGCCTGGATCTCTACATTTTGTCCTTGTCCTTGTGATTTTACAAGTGTTCCTGTAACACTCACGCAGGCACCTGTTCCCACATTCTTCAGTACTTCTTCGGGAATTTTTGCAAAGTCCACAACAGCCTGTATGGTATGAATAACAGAACCATCATTGATAGCAATAAAAGCCACGTGTTTATTCCCGCGCTTGGTACGTACCCAGCCTTTTACTGTTACTTCTTCTCCGAATTCCGTTGATTTTAATAAATCAGCTACTCTGTATTTTTCCATGGTTAATTCCCTATAACTAAACAAGGGGGTACAAAAAAACGAAATTTGAGGGGATAAAACAATTAATCCTTATAACTAAGATTCGCTCAGTTCCTTAAATATTTCCTTACTGCGAGGCTTCAGGTAAACCCATTCATGAAATTTAAAATCATTAACCGTCAGTTTTATATTTTTCAATTGATCTTCATTCTTAAATTCGAGCAATGCTGCAATTGGTAAATTACCCTGCATAACAGATTCCCCAAATGCTTTGGCTTTTAATAAAAAAGACTTGCTAGAAGGATTTGCTCTTCCAGGCTAATTGCTACATAATAATAGGTTTCATCATTCGCTAAAAAAAGCTTACGTTCAATACGGGCCTTATGCATTGTTTTAATAAACGATCGCTTGGGTGAAACCGGACAAATCAGAAATTCCTCTTGGTAAAATGCATTAATATACGTTTCATTAAAGCCCTCTCCTTTTATCGTAATTCTAGGGAAAACGCCTGCAGAACCAAAATCTGGTGCTCCAA
>Ga0206957_1179_pt1 | contig 11371 bp, 10 predicted proteins | sample Alteio_BWOrgHeat_32_FD_152975 | JGI IMG/M metagenome (GOLD analysis project Ga0206957, IMG submission 152975) | Enriched cells from forest soil in Barre Woods Harvard Forest LTER site, Petersham, Massachusetts, United States -... | ecosystem: Environmental > Terrestrial > Soil > Temperate forest >...
ATTATTGCACAGACAAAACAAACACAATAAGCCGGGATAGCCACTTTTTCCCGCCATTCTTCGTTTGGGAGAAAATGTATGGAAATGGCATTTACGAAAAAAGGCTGGAAACAAATATGCAAATAGCCAAAGAGCGTCAGGATTTGATTGCTTGGCATATTACAACGATTAATGACAGTGTAGGTAAAAGCCTGGAGCAATTCCATTAACGAAAAATATCCCAGCGTGAGCCATAGAGTAGGGTGCATTTTTTTTGTTGCGGAATACACAGCAGTGCTGATTCCTATGGTAGCCAATACCCCAGACGCCTCACCGCTCCAACACATAAATTCCTTAAATACCTAATTCCGGCAGCAGTATAATAAGCCCTTTTACAAAAGTATATTTTTTTGGAAATTGAGTGATAACATGTCTTCCTATATTCCAGTGAAAGACTAGTTGATTTATAAAATCAGGCTCTCCAAAAACTTCTCGATATCCGCCGGTCTTTCCAGGGAAATGGTGGCAATTTTCGCGCTCGAGCGCTTGGTTAGGCCGGAAAGCACGCTGCCCGCGCCGATTTCTACTATATTATCGACGCCTTTATTTTCCATATAAACCACCGATTCGCGCCAGCGTACCATTCCGGTTACCTGCTCCACCAATAGCCGCCGGATTTCCGAAGGGCTGGAAGTCTCCATGGCAGTGACATTGGCGATTAACGGCAGTGACGGGGATTTTATTTCTACATTCGCCAGCGCTTCCTGCATTGTTTTTGCCGCAGGAGCCATCAATTCCGAATGGAACGGCGCGGAAACCGGCAGGGAGACGGTTCTTTTCACGCCATGCCCGGTTGCGATTCCCGCCACCCGCGCAATCGCCTCTGTGCTGCCCGAAAGCACCACCTGGCCTGGGGAATTATCATTCGCGGCCTGGCAAATATCGCCAGCCGCCGCTTCCGCCGCGATTTTCCTTGCGAGGTCGAGATCGGCGCCAAGCAACACCACCATTCCGCCCTGTCCCTTCGGTACCGCCTGCTGCATTGCCTTCCCGCGTATCCGCAGCAGCCTGGCGCTATCTGCCAAAGTGAATGATTCCGCCGCCGTCAGCGCCGAATATTCCCCCAGCGAATGCCCGGCTACATAAGCGGCGATATCGCGAATTTTAAGCTTCCCCTGTTTTTCCAGTACGCGCAGAATTGCCAGGGAAACCGCCATCAGCGCCGGCTGAGTGTTTTCGGTGAGCGCCAATTCTTCCGGCTGGCCTGAGAAAATAATTTGCGAAAGCTTCTGCTTCAGCACCTCATCCACTTCCTCGAAAACATGCCGCGCTTCGATGAAACTATCAGCCATTTCCCGGCCCATCCCCGGATATTGCGAACCCTGCCCGGGGAATAATATTGCTCTGGTCATTATTGTGATTCCTTTTAATTGGGACTTGAAACTTGGGACTTGGGACTCAAGAAATTAGTCCCAAGTCCCAAGTTTCAAGTCCCATCAGTTCCTATAAATATTTCTTAATCCCCGCCGCCACCTGCTCGGCATCCACGCCGGGGGCGAAATGCGTTAGATATTTGCCCTCAGCGTCCATCAGGTAAATATTCGATGAGTGGTTGAAAATTCCAGGCGTAGCGGATTCCTCGGCGTAAACCTTATATTCTTTTTCCACTTCTTTGATTTGTTTTTCACTGCCGGTCAGGCCGGTGAATGTCGGATAATAATTTTTCAAATATTTTTTGAGCGCCGCCGGATTATCATGCACCGGGTCGACAGTGATGAAAATGGGCGCGACTTTATCGGCGGCTTTCCCTAGCTTTTTCAAAGAGTCGGTTATCATCGCCATATCCACCGGGCAGACACCGGGGCAATTGGTGAAGCCGAAATAAACCAGCATCAGCCTGCCTTTAAAATCCTTATCTGAAACTTTTTTGCCGTTTTGATCAATCAAATGAAATGGCCCGCCAATCGGGGATTCAGGTTCAGCGCCATTTGCAGCGGTGCTGGAGCTGAAACTTTCGGTGAAATAAAACAGCCCGCCGAGAAAACTTAAGGACACTATAAGCAGCCAGATTTTTACTAATTTCATTTATTTCCTTCTAATTTTTAATAACTTTAGCGCCGATATCGGAACGGTAGAAACCTTCCGGCCAGTTGATTTTGGCAATCGCACGATAAGCAATTTCGCGCGCTTCCGCAACATTTTTTCCGCTGGCCGCTATGCCTAAAACACGCCCGCCATCGGCTAATATTTTATCCCCGAATTTTTTCGTTCCGGCATGGAATATCACCGCGCCCGGCTCTTTTGCTGCAATTTCCAGTCCTTGTATTTCGCTTCCCCTTTGATATTCACCGGGATACCCCTTCGCCGCCATCACTACGCAAACCGCCGCGCTATCGGCCAACTTCACCTCTTTTCCGGCCAGTTTACCAGTAGCCGCCGCCAATAATAATTCCGCTAAATCGCTCTCTAACCGCAGCATCAAAACTTGCGTTTCCGGGTCACCGAAACGGGCGTTGAATTCGATTAATTTTGGGCCGTCCTTGGTAATCATCAGCCCGGCGAATAACACGCCTTTGAACGGCGTTCCTTCTTTCCGCATTGCATCGATAGTCGGGATTATTATTTCCCGCATCACCCGCGCATCCATATCTTCCGTCATTATAGGGGCCGGGGAATAGGTTCCCATGCCGCCGGTGTTTAGGCCCTTATCACCGTCGAAAGCACGTTTATGGTCCTGCGCCGAGCCGAATTTTATCGCAGTTTTGCCGTCCGAAAGCGCGAAAAAACTCGCCTCCTCGCCTTCCAGAAACTCCTCGATGACGATGCATTTTCCTGCCGCACCAAACTTTCCGCCCATTATTTCATGAACTGCTTCTATGGCTTCCGCCTTAGTTTCCGGAATGATGACACCCTTCCCGGCGGCCAACCCATCCGCCTTCACCACCAGCCGTTTATCAGTGGTTTCGATAAATTTTATCGCTTCTTTGACATCCGTGAAACTCTGATAAAAAGCTGTCGGGATATTATATTTTACGCACAGATTTTTTGTGAAATTTTTGGAGCCTTCGAGCTGTGCAGCCGCCTTGCTTGGTCCGAATACCGCTATGCCTTTTCCCTCCAGAAAATCCGCAATGCCCTCAACCAGTGGGCCTTCGGGGCCGACTACCACTAATGCGATTTTGCGCGACTTGCAGAATTCGGCAATCGGGCTGAAATCCTTAAGCTCAATCTCGGCGCATTCGGCCAATTCCAAGGTTCCGGCATTTCCCGGCAGGCAATAGATTTTATCCGTCGTGGGCGATTTTTGCAGCGCGTAACAAAGCGCATGTTCCCTGCCGCCGGAGCCGATTACCAGTATGTTCATAAATAACTTTATTGTTGGCTGATTGCCGGATAAAATAGCGTGGCTATAGAAAAACACAAGCTGAATCAATGGAAACTTCCCCGTCAATCACCCATAACCAGCCGGAATATACTGTTAGCGAAATCGCCCTGGCGGTGAAGCAGCGCATTGAGCAATCATTCGGGTTCGTGCGCATAAAGGGCGAGATTTCGGGCTTAAAAAAACATTCCTCGGGGCATATTTATTTCGATTTGAAGGATGAGAATTCGCTGCTGAATTGCGTGTGCTGGCGTGGCATATCCGGGCGCCTGAAAGTTAAGCCGGAAGCGGGGTTGGAGGTGGTGGCATCGGGCAGGCTTTCGACTTACCAGGGGCGCTCGACCTATCAATTGATAGTGGAAAATATCGAGATTTCCGGGCTCGGAGCATTGATGGCGCTGCTCGAAAACCGCCGCCAGATGCTGCTGAAAGAAGGGCTATTCGAGGCTGCGCGCAAGAAACCATTGCCGGCATTTCCGAAAGTTATCGGCGTCATCACATCGCCGACCGGCGCGGTTATCCGCGATATCCTGCATCGCATAACCGACCGTTATCCATTGCATGTAATGGTGTGGCCGGTGGCCGTGCAAGGTGAAGGCGCGGCGGAAGCGGTGGCGGAGGCAATAACCGGTTTCAATGAATGGAAAATGGAAGTACGGCCGGATTTAATTATCGTGGCGCGCGGTGGTGGCTCGGTTGAGGATTTATGGGCGTTCAATGAGGAAATCGTGGTGCGCGCCGCGGCCAATTCACGCATCCCGCTGATTTCCGCCATCGGCCATGAAACCGATACGACATTGATTGATTTAGCAAGCGACATGCGCGCCCCAACTCCGACGGCAGCTGCTGAAATGGCGGTGCCGGTCAGGATGTTAATTATGGAGGGATTACTCGAATCCGAAAAGCGCATGATGAGCGGGATTTCCCGGGTTTTATCGGAAAGAGCCGGGGCGCTGCGTGCCGCAACCGGCGGGCTTTTGCATCCGCGCCAGCTCCTCGAAAATATCACCCAGAAACTCGATCTTTTCGCCGAGAGGCTGGAGAATTCCTTGAAAGCAATGCTGGAAAAAAAGCGCGAGAAATTTTTGAGCATTCACCAGGCATTAAAACCGCAAATGTTCGCGAATGATTTCGCGCGCCATAAAAAAAATCTCGCCGATATTTTTTCGCGGGCGGGAATCGCGGCATTTTCACGGCTGGAAAAAGAGCGGCTAAAACTTCTCTCGGCGGCAAAACTTTTAGAGAGCTATCATTACGAAAAAGTCCTGGCCCGCGGATTCGCGCTGGTGCGCGCCGCGGAAGGGGGTTTGATAACTTCGGCGGGAGCAGCAGCATCGGAAATGCGGATACAGTTTCATGATGGAAATGTCGATGTTATGCGAGTGGCTAAATCCGGTCCCAAGACGCCGAAGAAAACCTCCGGCGGACAGGAATCACTGTTTTAGGGCTAATTCTCCACCCATCTCCTATGCAGCCACAACCATTGCTCGGGCTTCTCGCGCACCCATTTTTCGAATATATCGTTGATTTGCTGCATTATCGCTTCCGCGTCTTTCACATCATCGCCGGTTTTTTTAATTTCCAGCGGCGCTTCGACACGCACGCGGAAATGGGTGCCGTTTTCGCGGAATACTACCGCCGGGAGCAATGGACAGCCGAATTTCAAGGCAAGCTGCGCCGGGCCGGGGGTGGTCATGGCGTCGCGGCCGAAGAATTTCAGACGGAATCCTTCATTGGCTTTTTGGTCAACAAGCATTCCCGCCAATTTTCCCCTGGTTAAAATATGCACCACCTGGCGCGTCGATTCCTTGCCCTTCGGAAACATGGCGCCGGCATGGCTTTTGCTGCGTGCTTTCAGCAATAATTTATTCACATAAGGGTTATTGGCCGGGCGGTAAATGAGGGTGAGCGGCATGCCATATTCGTAAGCGGCTTTCGGCAGCATTTCCCAATTGGCGAAATGCCCGGAAATGATGATGCCACCGCTGGCGGATTTTTTAATTTCCTCCAGATAATGCTTGTTCTCAATAGTGACATGTTGCCAGAATTTATCGCCGGTAAGATTTTCCAAATGCGGAAATTCACCGGTGAAACGGCCAAGATTATTCCACATTTTTTTCGCCGTCTCCCGCACCTTTTCCTCCGGCCATTCTGGGAAACAGTGGCCGATATTTCTTTTGATTCTCCTATGCGCGGCGGATTTTATCAGCGGGCCGATTTTCTCCATCAGCCCCCCAAAAAAATCCGAAGTCGCGTCGATGGAAAAAAGGCGGCTCGGATAATAAATGGCGAGAACCAGCAGATATTCGAGGAAATGCTTGATCGGCCTTTTCGTCATGGCCCAAGTTAAATATAAGGTTGCAGGAACTGCTGGAAAACCGGCATATCGGCTATTTCAAGATTGACCGGCAAGGTTTTGATTTCCCCTCTCATATCGGCGGGCAGGCGCACATAATCCTTTTCGGTGGTAATGAGAATGGCCTTGAGTTTCGCGGCGCGGGAGATGAGTTCTTTTATGTCTTCGGGCTCATAAACATAATGATCAGGGAAGGAAACTTTATCGAGCAACTCCGCACCCATCCCCACCAGAGTTTCAAAAAATTTCTCCGGCCGCCCGATTCCGGCGAATGCCAGAACCTTTTTCCCGGCTAAATCCATGCCGCTTACCGGCTGCAATTTCGCTTTTATTATCCGCGCATAACGAGTGAGAAACGGCAATTCATCATATTTATCATCCCCAATGAAAACAACGGCATCGGCCCTTTTCAAAGCTTTCAAAACCGGCTCGCGCAAGGGCCCGGCGGGCAGCACCAGCCCATTACCGGTGCCGAAACCGCCATCCACGGCAATCAACGATAAATCCTTATGGATTGCCATATTCTGGAAACCGTCATCCATGATGATGATGCCGGCGCCGGCCGCTATAGCCGCTTTCGCCGTTAAAAGCCGGTCCCGGCCTATCCAGGTTTCGGCTATTTTTGCCAGCAGCAACGGTTCATCGCCCACATCTTCCACATGATGAAGCGCGGGATTAACCGGCAAAGGCCCGGAATTGGTTCCCATATAACCGCGGCTGACAAAGGCGATTTTCTTTTGCGAGAGCCTGCCGATTTCCTCGGCAATTTTTAATGCCAGCGGCGTTTTCCCCGCGCCGCCAACCGTTAAATTTCCGGCGCAAATCACCGGCACCGCTAATTTTTCCGGCGCCACACCGCGATTCCGCAGGCAAACAATGCTGTAATAAATAACCGAGAAAGGAATCAGCAGATCAGGAATTATTGACGAAACCGCCGATCTCTTCTGCCAGAAGGCCGGAGATTTCCTAATAAATAGAAACCCACGAACGGCGCTTTTCAGCAATTCCAGGAAATTCTTTAGTATGTCATGAAACATTGTTTATCTACCTGGCCGGCAATGCCAGTTTTTTCAATGGATCAAGATTAGAGGCTTTCAGCACTCCATCAAATACATCCGAAAGAACATTGATATTTTCAGCTTTCCATACGGAGTGATTATCTATTATCGCTTCATGAATATATTCCGAGGTGTTTTTCTTAATGTCGGAATGTTTAAGATAGCTTGCGGAAATAGCATTGTGATGGTTGGGAATAACATCAACGATTAATGGCTTTTTTCTTTGTTCGAGATACACAATATTATCCACGGTATATTTCTTCGTGCTCAGGCCCGTAAGTGCAACATTTTGTTTAATCTTTTCCTTGAAGAATATCTTATGAAGATTTTCATTAACCTGTAATTTAAGCTGTTCTTCCATTTTAATCTCATAATCGTATGAGATTTCGCCAACCCATTTTTGCACGAAATTCGCGAGCCACAAAATCGCAGCGGCCAGGTTGCTTTCCGAAACATCCCTTATTGAAAATTCCCCTTTATCGAAAACAGCACCTATGGCATCAGACAGAATAGCCGCCCGCTTAAGGTGAGTCTTGGTAACATCAATTCCATACGAAAGCACTTCCAGGAAAGCAGAAGAAGCATCCGTAATAAAATATTCTTTTCCTGTTTTATTAATATGAATGGAAACATGCTCCCCGCTGGGATACATGCAATGCGTGCTTATCACATAGCCATTTCCTTTTTTTACGCATCTTGCCACCTGATCCAGACAGGATTGTATTTTTGCTTCTTCCATCATTTGTAAAACTCCTCCAGTAAAGGTTCGTGCGGCGGCGCGGGTATCTGCCCGGCTATATTCGTCTTACCGCAAAAAAATCCGGCTGCTGCGGCAAAATCATTCAGTTTTTCCGTAACAACTTCAGCGACATCCATGTGCAGGCCTTTGGGCGGCGGAAATCCTAAATGTTTATTGTTATCCCAAGAATAATATCTATGTTCACCTGCTCTGAGATGTAACCCCTTTAGTATCCTCGGCATACCTTTCCGTAGTTTATTAGTATGAGGACTATTCGGATTAAACCGCATTCTCGAAATAGGAATTCCTTGGTAAACTAAAACAAAATCAGCGATTTGCAATCGCGTATGCGTTGTGGCGTTGATTTCCAGAAAAAAATGCCCTTTGATTTCTCCGTCGATTTCAAGCGCCGTCCTCGTGCGAACGACATTTTCCTTGCTGCGTGACCATATGAGCGGTGCCGGAAAAAACTTTTCTGCGCGTAAAATATCTTCGATTTCGAGATTTGACATTAAATCACTTTACCCGAAATAGCTATAAATAACCTTTTATTTCCTGTAAATAGCTTTCGGCGATGCCGCTCTTTTCTTCGGTGAATTCCAGCGCTTTGTGGGATAATTCCTCGGCCAGCTCATCATCGCCGAGCAGGCGGGAGACCACTGTGGCCAGTTGCCGGGCGTTATCGATGATGGTGACCGCACCTTGCGCCGCCATTTGGGCATAGATATCGGCGAAGTTTTTATGATGCGGGCCGGTGATGATGGCGGTATCGAGCCGCGCCGGTTCCAAGGGATTCTGCCCGCCATGCTTCACCAGCGAGCCACCCATGAATATAATGCGCGCCAGCCGGTAAAAAATCCCGAGTTCGCCTATGGTATCGGCGATGTAAATTTCACTCTCCGGCGCCTCGCCGCGTGAGCGTAAGGAAACTTTCACGCCGGATTTTTTTAAAGCTTCGGCGATTTCCTCCCCGCGCACCGGGTGACGCGGCGCGATGATAGTTAGTAAATCCGGATATTGTTTTTTCAGCCGCGAATGCACTTCCATTATTATTTTTTCCTCACCCGGATGCGTGCTCGCGGCCAGCCAGCGCGGCCGCTGGCCGATGGCTATAACCAGTTTCCCATATTCTTTCGGCTCTGCGCCAAGCTCCGCCGAATCATATTTGAGGTTGCCTAAATATTTTACGATTGGCGCACCCAGTTTCGTAAGCCGCGCCGCATCCCGCTCGCTTTGCGCGAGGCACAGGGAAAATGCGCTGAGCAGCTTTTTGGCAAAAGAGCCAAAATAACCCCACATGCGGAAAGAAGAATCGGAAATCCGGCCATTTAACAGAATTAGCGGGCAGCCGGATTTTTTCGTTTCATATATAAGGTGCGGCCATAATTCCGATTCGACCCAGAATGCCGCGTCCGGCTGCCAATGTTTCAAAAACCGCCGCACCGCGCTGGCTCTATCAATCGGCACATATTGATGGAAAGCTCTGCCAGGAAGCCTTTCCTGCAATAGCCGCGCCGAAGTCACCGTGCCGGTGGTAACGAGAATATGAATTTGCGGATAGTTTTTTAAAATCAGATTAATGAGCGACAAAATCGAAGCCGCTTCACCGATGCTCGCCGCATGGAACCAGGCAAGCCTGCCCTCCGGCCTTGGCAGTGAGGTAAAACCCAGCCTTTCCTGGAACCTGTCATTATCCTCACGGCCTCTCCTCCTCCGCCTCTTTAAATAAAGATCGATTAAGGGGGAGGCAGTGAAGGTTATGGCGCGGTAGAGCGGGAACATTTAGATTACCCCACCTTCGCAAACTGCCTATTAAACAGCCGGGTATATTCGCCGTTCTTGTCCAATAACTCCTTATGGGTGCCGGATTCGATAACTCGCCCGCCGCCTATTACGTAAATTAAATCGGCATGGACAACAGTTGATAAACGATGGGCAATCACCACCGTAGTGCGGCCTTTCATCAGGCGTTCCAGGGCCAGTTGGATTTGGTGTTCGGAAACCGGATCGAGCGATGATGTCGCTTCATCCAGCAATAATATCGGCGCGTTTTTCAGCATGGCTCTGGCGATGGTCAGGCGTTGGCGCTGGCCGCCGGAGAGGCGCATGCCGTGCTGGCCGATTAAGGTATCGTAGCCCTGCGGCAATTCGACGATGAAATCATGTGCGGCGGCGGCGTAGGATGCGGCGATTATTTCTTCTTCGGTCGCATCCGGCCTGCCATAGGCGATATTAGCGCGCACCGTATCATCGAATAATATGGTTTCCTGGTTTACGAAGGCGATTTGCTCACGCAGGGATTTGATTTGCAGATGAGTGATGTCGCTGCCGTCGATGCTGATGGAGCCTTTGCTCGCATCGTAAAATCTTAAAATCAAATTCATAATCGTCGATTTCCCCGAGCCGGATTCGCCGACCAGAGCCACTCTTTTGCCCGAAGGAACATGCAGGCTAAGGTTTTTCAGCGCCTCTCTTTCCTCACTATAACTAAAATCTATATTATCGAAAATAATCTCGCCGGATTTAGGTGTGAATTTCACCGCGCCGGGGCGATCCACCACTTTCGGTTTATCGTCAATCACCGCGAAATAGCGGCGCACCGAGGCCAGGCCTTCCTGTATACTGGAATTTAAGCCCGACATGCTTTTGCTTGGCTTATAGGCCATTAAAAGCGCCGTTATGAATGAAAAGAAAGCACCCGGCGTGGTGTGTCCATGCACCACCTGGCTGCCACCATACCAGATGACCAGCGCCACCGAAAATCCGGAGAGCATTTCCATCACCGGCGGCGATGCCGATTCGATTTTCGCCGCCTTGAAATAAAGATTGAATATTTTATTCATGAATTCCCGCGCCTTGCCGACTTCATATTCCTCGCGCCCATAGGCCTTCACCACGCGGATGCCCTGGAACGTATCATCGAGCCGCGCGGTGAAATCGCCAAGCTCTTCCTGGGTATTGGTGGCGACTTTGCGCATCCGGCGCGAGAGGCGCAGCATTGGCAATATGGCAATTGGGAAAGCAGTGAAAGCAATGAGTGAGAGAGTCACGCTCTGGTAAAGCATCACGCCAATCAGGAACACCATGGTGAATGATTCCTTGATGGTGTTGGTGAGGATATTGGCGATTGAGCGGCGGATTACCTGGATATCATTGGAGAAACGCGACAAAAGCTTGCCGGATGAGTGCTTCTGAAACAGCGAAACATCCGATTCCAGCAGGTGTTCGTAAAGATGCAGTTGCATATCGGTAATCACCCGCTGGCCGATATACTTCATCAGCACCGATTGGCCGTAACTGGCGAAAGCCTTCGTAACGGCAAGGCAGACTACCGCGAGCGGAATTATAATCAACATCCGCATATCCTTCTCGACGAAAATCCTGTCGATAACCGGCTTCATCAACCAGGCATTGGCCGCGGTGGTCCCGGCAACCAGAATCATGCAGAATACCGAAAGATATATCTTCCGGCTATGCTGTTTTATATGTTCGTTGAATAGCCTTTTTACCAGGTAAAAAGTGCTGTCCTGTTTGTTTTTGGGATTTTTCCGGGGCATGGCCGGGGCAATTTAATGCGGCAAGCCCGAAGATGCAAGAATAATCCCCCATCGGCCAGAGCTGCTTTGAGTCCCGATACTCCCCCTGTGGCTTCGTCGCATGATGGCTTATAACAAAAAAGCGTATATGCGCTTCCTTAAGGCGGATTGTTCCGGAAGTGGATTGTGTATATTGCATAAAACGTACGTACGCTTTTTGCCGGTAAACAGGGTGAGAGCGTTTGAAAATTAGAGGACAGACACAGATTGTTACTAGGACTGGCTAATTCTGAAGTTAATGCCATTTCTATGTTTATATCA